>Ga0209342_10000993_pt1 | contig 32175 bp, 46 predicted proteins | sample RifCSP16_2_FD_184023 | JGI IMG/M metagenome (GOLD analysis project Ga0209342, IMG submission 184023) | Soil microbial communities from Rifle, Colorado - Rifle CSP2_sed 16_2 (SPAdes) (version 2) | ecosystem: Environmental > Terrestrial > Deep subsurface > Rock core/Sediment | place: Rifle...
GAGGTCGCAGGGACTCGAGCCACGAGAGCGGGTCGTCGGCGGGCCACTCGTCGAGGGTGTCGAGCAGATCGGCGGTAGCGGTGGTCAGGTGCGCGAACTCGGGGGTCTGGCGCAGGTCGCGGAGCAGCGTGGCGAGTTCGTGTGGCGTGGCGCCGGCGAGGGCCCGGACGATCAGCGCGAGGCCGAGCAGGGCGTGGTTCCGGTAGCGGTGGTGAAGTTCCCGTTGCGATAGCGAATTCCCCTCCGGGGCGGTCCGGGGTTGGGTGGGTGGTCCGGGGCGGTGGGTGCCTTGGCGGTGGGCGCGGGCCGCCCAGGAACCGAGCAGGGCTTCGCGAGAACGCACGGCGTGGGTATCGGCGAAGACCTCGACTTCGATCGCGAGCTGCTCGAGATCGAGACCGGGGAAGCGATCGGCGAGGCGGGAGGTGACGACGGGGTCGAAGCGATCGAGTGCGGTCACGGGGTGCCTCCGGTTTCGAGCTCGGGGTGGGCGCGGCGCCAGCGTTCGAAGTCGCTGCGCATCTGTGCACGCCAGGCCTCAAGCGTCTGAGATACAGGAAGGAGGATGGAGGAGGGTTTTGAAGTAGATTCTATGGAAGAGGAAGGGGCGGGCATGCGCGCGCATGTCGCGCGCATTTCGCGCGCATCGCCATTCCCTTTATTCCAACGGGCTTGCGCTGCTTTGCGCGCATTAGCCTGGCGCTGGCGCGCATCAAGTTTGGAATTGGTCGCATCGGCACCCGCACGGGAGCGCGCATACCTCACGCGCTGGACGGTCCGCTCGAGCACCATGCGCTTTTGAACCCATACCTTATTACCACCACGCTCATTATGCGCGAAAGCGCGCATTACGGCTGCTCGGTGATCAGGCCAGCGTGGTCCGAGCCCGGACAGACCAGCCAAGAGCTCGTCGTCGTCCGGTAGGACGCCCGGGTCGTCTGAATCCCAGGCGTGGCACAGGAGGTTCACGTAGGCGCCGCGCTGCTCAAGCGTCATGCACGCGACGGCGCGATCGGCGAGGTAGTCGTGGGGATAGAACTGGAAGCTGGGCGGGCGTTCCTTGCTCGAGCTCACGGGTGGAACTACATGGGCGGGCGGTTCACGCGGCCGCCTTCCGGCGCTTGCCGCCCGAGAACTGCGCGGCCGGTGGTCGCCTGCACGACGCGGTAGACCGGCGCGGAGGGATCGAGCGGGATCGCGGCGCTCTGCTCGTCGCGCACCAGCTCCAGCGCCTGGTCGCACGCGGCGGGCTGGTGGATGCGCGGCGCGCCGGTCATTCCGGGCTCCCGTCCGGGCTCCCGTCCGGTACCGCGTGGTAGGTGCGCGGTTCGCGGTCGAGCCCGGCGTCGACGCGCTCCTGGATCTCGGAGCGATGGATCGTGAACTCACGCGAGGCGGTCAGGCCGAGCTTGACCTCCCCCGAGCGCATCTCGAGCACGGCCAGCTTGAGACGCCGGCCGCGGTCGTCCGTGACGATGATCTCTTCGCCCAGCTTTCTCGTCAGTACCAGCATTCGCCCTCCGATGGCCCTCCGTAACTGCTGGACGGGACAGCAGGGCACTTTACACCCGGCCCGGGCCAGGAGGTCAAGGGCTTTCCGATTCCGCTTGGCAAGCCCCCCGGAGTAGGCGTAGGCTCTACCACTCGGGAGGACCCCATGACCTTGGCAGACTATCGTCGTCGCCGCGACCTGACGCAGCAGGAGCTTGCGAACAAGCTCGGCGTGGATGTTCAGACCGTCTCGAATTGGGAGCGGGCGGTCTACGATCCCGGACCCTGGCACGTATTTCGCATGAGTCGCATTTTCAAGGTCCCATTGCGCCGGTTGAAAACCCACTTGACTAGGCGCGCCGCCTAGTCTATATTGCCAGTGGAGGGCGGTAGGGCCGCCGCTCCGAACACAGGAGGACGTGATGGGATTCCACGACAACGGGCACAAAGCCGAAGGCCCCGCGAAGAACGTGCGCGACGATCTCGAGATCGCGCACGGCGCCGCTTGGATGGTGGGGAACGCCGACGCCTTGAAGGCGCTGGCTTCCGTCGTGACGCCGTGGCAGAGCGTGCACGAGCGCCTCTCCTGGATGCTCCTTCACGCAGGCCGGTCCGGGAAGGTCAAGGCGATCCGCGAAGCGCGGGCCGCGCTGGAAGGGGGTGCGTCATGACCCCGAACCGCTGCAACGACTGTGGCGACCGCTGCAAGGGCAGCCTGTGCACGGGCTGCGCCGACGCCCGCGAAGCCGCGGGTGCACGGTTCCTGACGGCCGAGGAGCTCGAGCTGATCGGGAAGCCCGGAGAAGACGACGCGCGGCACGAGGCGCACGAGTACGACGACGAGCGGGTGGCGTCGTGACCACCCCCGCGCTGCGCATCGTGCCGGTGCCCGACCGCCTCGCCGAGCAGCTCGAGCGCAGCGTCCAGGCGTACCGGCTCATCAATCGCCTCCAGCGCGCGGCCCGTGCGGTCGGCGTCGCTGCCGAGCGCGCCGAGCACGGCCACAACCGTCAGTCGTACGCCGCCGCGTATCGGCGCTACGAAGCACGCATACAGGTGCTGGGGCGGGTTCGTAGCGAGGTGATCGCGTACCTGCGGGGCCTCGCGTGAGCCGCCGCCCTCAGTACGGCTTGCGCCTGGAACGCTACGCCCGGCACCGCCGCGTCGAGGGCATCGTGACCGCGGCCTGCGCGTTGTTTATCATCCTGATCAGCGTCTTTGCCTTCTTCGTGCTCTTGTGCGGAGATCGCCCATGATCCGGTCGAACGATCAGCCGTGACCCCGCTCGACAACGCCCACCAGGAAGGAAATGCGATGATGGCAGCAGAGATGCCACCCGCGACCGCCGATGAAGGCGAAGTCCTCGAGACCCTGCCGGCGCGCCGTGAGGCGCCGCTCACGGCCTCGCAGGAGCCGACTTCGATCGAGCAGTTACTCTCGCGCGCGATCGACAAGGGCACGAGCGTCGAGGCACTGGAGAAACTCGTCACGCTGTACGAGCGCATGGATGATCGCCGTCGCGCGGCCGAGTTTTTCGAGGCGCTCGCGGGCTTTCAGCAGGAGTGTCCGCCGATCCCGCGCTCGAGTGCGAGCAAGCCAAGCACGAATCGGTCAGGGACAGGATTCCAATTTAGATACGCAGCACTGGAGCAGATTGCGGAGACGATCGGCCCCCATCTCTACAAGCACGGCCTCTCGTACACCTGGGACACGACGTTCTCGGACAAGATGGTCCACGCCACCTGCGTGCTGCGTCATCGCAACGGGCATGCGATCACTGCCAACTTCTCTTGCCCGGTCGACGCCTCAGCGCACATGAATCCGATGCAGCAGTTTGCCAGCTCGCGCGGCTACGCCTGCCGGTACGCGCTGATTCAGGTGCTCGGTCTCTCCACTGCTGACGACAAGGCGATCGAGGACATTCCGGACGCTTCTAAGATCACGCGCGATCAAATGGAGACCCTTTGGACGTTGATCGAAGAGACGAAGTCTGTAACGGCGATGTTTCTCAAGTACATGAAGATCGAGCGCCTTGAGGACATGCTCCAAACCGATTACCAGCGTGCGGTCAGCGCGCTGGAGGCCAAACGAAGGAGGCCGCAATGAGATTCCTCGCAGTCGCACAGGGATCAGAGGAATGGCGGGAAGCCCGTCGCGGCATCCCAACTGCGTCACAGTTCCATCGCATCCTGACGCCCGGGAAGCTGGCCCTGTCGGACTCGTCGTTCAGCTACCTGTGCGAGTTGGTGGCTTCGCGGCTACTCGGACGCGACATCTCGCCCGAGGCCACGCAATTCATGGAACGCGGCACGGCGCTCGAAGAGGAAGCGGTGCGCTACTACGAGTTTCAGTCTGGCGAGACGGCATCGGCGGGTGGATTCTGCACGGTGCCGAGCGGGCTCGCGGGGTGTTCTCCCGACCGGCTGATCGGCGAGAAGGGCGGGCTTGAGATCAAGTGTCCCTCGGCCGCCATCCACGTCGGGTATCTGCTCGAGGGGATCGCGAACAAGTACCGGCTCCAGGTCCAGGGCGCGCTTTGGATCACGCGGCGCCAGTGGTGGGACATCCTCTCCTACAATCCGGAGCTGCCACCCGCACTGGTCCGATGCTACCCGGACACGGAAGTCTTCACGGCGCTCGACAGCGTGATGCCCGAGTTCTTGCAGCGGCTCGAGGACGCCGTCGCGAAGCTGACGAAGGATGGCCCGCAGGGGCTCGTGGAGCATCCGTCGCAGGACGCTCCGGTCGAGAAAGGGGCGCCGCGTCCCGCCGCTGCACCTAGCGAGCGCCCATCGCCCGCCAAGGCCACGGCGGGCTCGGCCCCCGTGAAGCCGCCAGGACGGACGCGGGCGACCACGACGAAGAAGAAGACGCCGGAGCCGGACGCGGACGGGCGCCATCCCCTGCTAGGTGACGAGGTGCATACGAAGCTGCGCCGCAAGTTCTTCGCCACGCTGGAGAACCTCATCGGGCGCGGGGTCCTCAGAATCGGCGCGGTCGATCTGCGCGACGTCCAGAAGGCCGACGCGGAGGTAGGCTCAGCGGCGCGCCGGGCACTCTACGAGGAGCTCGGCTATCCGATCAAGGATTGGAACCGCGTTGACCCCGAGACCCTCGAAAACCTGATCGCGGAAATGGATCAACGCGCGCTCAAGGAGGAGCAGGACGACGCCGACCCCGTGCGAGAGAAGGCCGTCAAGGGCGACCTGGCCGCATTCCTGGTCTACGCCGACAGACGCGGCCAAGAGCTCGGGCGCGAGTTCGTGAGGACAACTCGCAGCGACTCCGGGCAGGAATTCCACTGGTTTATGAGCAGGAAGATTCTCGAGAAGTGTGGGGCTGACCCCTCGAAGGGCCTGAACCTGAATCGGGTTGGGGCGCCAGTCATCAGCGCCCTGGCGCAGGAAGTATCCGATCAAGGATCAGAGTCGCGTTGAGCTAGCGAAGCAGAGCGGAGGGAAACGTGAGCGAAGACGATCTCGAAATGAAGCGCATCTTCAAGAATACCAGCGATTCACTTCAGCAGATACATGATGAGTATTTCATGCTGTTGGAGCTGTCTCAGCCAGGAGGCCCCATTGCTTCTTTCCAGCGGGTTGCTGGCGCTGTGGTTGCTGCTGTGGATCTACAAGTGGCTCGGCCCCGACGTCGTAGTGTGTGACGGCGGGTAGATGAAGTCGGCGCAGGTTCCCTATCCGTGCGAGGATGATCTGGCTGAGCTTATCAACGATCAGCGAGTCGTCACCCTCCTGGGCAAATGTGCGGGCGGGGCCTGCGCCGGATTGTAGTGGGGCCTGGCCCGGGTGGCGCGTGGCTACACCACGAAGTCTATACGAGATGCCAGGCGAGTGGCCCGGGCCCCATCGCCACACAACGGAGGGAGGCGAGGGTGGCATTCGCATCGGACACGAAGGTCCCGGTCGACCGGAGCCGCACCGAGATCGAAACGACCCTGAAGCGCTACGGTTGCACCGCGTTCGCCTTCGGGTGGTCGGACGCGGGCGCGATCCCGCAGCTCCCGCCGGCCGTGGAGCCGAAGAGGCTGCGCGCGGTGAACTCGTGACCCCCGAGGCGCCCGGCAAGGGGCGGGCAGTAGGCGAGCCAATTTTCGATGAACGCCCTGCCGTTCCTGCTCGACGCAGCAGAAGCGAAGGTCGTTTCGCCATGACCCCCCTCAGCGACCTCCGGCGCATCGCGGAGGCGGCGCTGCAAGATTATCCCGACGACAGGATAATGAACGCGGCCGATGCTGCTTTCGTTGAAGCCTTCTCTCCCGCGGAGTGCCTGCGGCTGCTCGATCGAGTCGAGGCCTATCAGGAGGCCGGCGAGGGCGTGCTGGCCGCATTCGATGCCGGAGCCTTCGTGCGTGATATTCGCGGAGACGGAGATCCGGCCTGGGGCATAAAGCTGTTTCCGCACCTTCGCTGGCTGGCGAAACTGACGCAGTTGGTGCGCCCCGAGCCAGCGCCGCGCCCGGAGCCAGGAGAGACGCCCCATGCCTGACCCGGGAGCGCGCCGCACCATGTTCTCGGTGCATTGGTGTGGCACCGGCGAGGTCAAGGGCAGCCCGTTCGCGACTCGCGCCGCCGCCGAGCAGTGGATTAAAGATATGTGCGAGAGTGCTCGGGCAGCGAAGCAGCAGATGTACGGTCATTACGAAATCCGCGAGGTGAAGCGATGAGCGGGCCTGACCCGGGAGCGCCGGACGCATGAGCCGTTACGCTATCGAGCGAGTCTGCGGCTGGGCCACACTTGCGGCTGGGATGATCTTGCCGTGGCGAATCGGGCTCGTGGTTATCGTCGCAGCCGCCGCGTTTCTTTGGTACACCCGCACCGAGGAGCAAGCCCCATGAACGAGCCGCGCGTCAGCGATGAGAGGTTAGCCGAAATCATCCCAGACACGGCCGGCCCGTGTCAGCTCATCGGCATATCCGAAGCACATTCCATAGCAGCAGACCTCCGCGACACCCGCGCCCGTCTAGCGGCTGCCGAAGCACAGGTGGCGGAACTGCGGGATGAGCTGATCAAGGCCGCGACCGAACTGCGTGTAACGGCCAACGTCCTGCACAAACGAGAGGGGTACACGAAGCTTGAGTCCGATCTACGCCAAGCCGAGACACGTGCTTGCCGCGCTCTCGGTACCGGGCGCTGGTGATATTGGTGGCGTACCTGGCTGGCCTAGTCGTGGGGAAGTTCTTCCTGTGAGCCCCACCTCCCGATCCCTAGCATGGCTGCGCGAGCATGGCTACCGTGTCGCAATCGTCGAGCGGCGGCTCACGATCCCCGGCAAGTTCGTCACGCAAGACCTATTCGGGTTCGCCGATCTCTTCGCAATCTCGGCGGATGGCGAGTGCGCGCTGATCCAGGTCACGAGCGGAGCCCACGTCGCGGCGCGCGTGAAGAAGGCCCGCGCCATCATCGACGCGAGCCCCCACCTACAACTCTCTGGCCTGCGAATGCTGGTCCACGGCTGGTCTCGGCTCAAGAAGACCGGATGGACCCTGCGAATTGTCGATCTTGACCCTATTCCGATCCCGCCTGCGACCCCCGAGGAGCCGTCTTCAGCGGTTCCAGATCGCTGAAGAGCTCTCGGAAGAGCCCCGGAGACAAATGCATCGCCTGCTGGAAGAACTTCTCGAGCAGGCCCTTCGAGACTTCCGGAACGGTGGTTTTCTTGCGCCCGTCCTCGGTGTAGGTCCGCGTGTTCCGCTTCATGTGATCCGCGATCCTCTCGCGGAAGCGGGCGCCAACGCCGGCCTCCTCCAACACCTCGCGGACGGTCTTGTCCATCACTGATTTCACCACGACTTTCCTCCTCTGTTGTGGGGTGGCTTTGCGCGGCCAGTCCTTATCCGACGAGATCGCTCGGGTGGGACTTCGGCGCGATCTTGCCGGTTACGATCTTGAGCAGTTCAGACGGGATCGCCGATCCGAGCGCGGCGAGGTTCTCCGGCGATGCTGGAGCACCGAGCTTCTCGAGCAACTCGGCCGCCTTGCCAGCGAGAGGCCCGGCACCATCGCGCACTTCCTGGAGGAACTCGACGAGTTCCCCGGCCGCCGAACCCGCGTATTGCCTGAGGATGTCGAGCCAGTTCACCGTCCACCTCCGATCTCATAGCGGACTCCGGCCAGCGCGGACACCTGTTGCGTAGAGAGGCCGTATCCGCCCTGTGCAACGAGGATCAGGCGCGGGAACTCGTATTCATAGGGCTTCCATCCAACGTCCGCGTGGACGATCCATTCCTCCGGTCGCAGATCCGGCTGACTCGACAACTGTCGCTGAATCCCAAGCCCGACCGAGAAGTTGCGGTCATCGACATCGGTTGCAGTGACGACAGGGCCGATCACGGCGCGCAGGTAGCTGTGGTCGATCCCATACCACACCGCCCCCACGAGCGACAGATGGTGCTGACCGGACGCGCGCGCGACCGCACCGACCTCGAAGTCCGAGGGCGGCACCGAACCGTTCGCGTCGAACCAGACGCCGTTGATCCCGGCGGCCCCCTTGATGGCGGCGTCCGTCTGTCCGGCTGGCTCGGCAACCTGGGCCCTGCACTTGTGTGGAAACATCCACAGCGCGACCAGGACCAGTAATAGCACGACTCGACTCATGATCGACCTCCTCTGAATGGGCCCCACAAGAATCCGATCAACGATCCGATCGACCTGTGCACGATGCCCGGTCCCCGCGGCGCTTCTACCGCCACGGTATCGATGACAACCGCGAAGCCGCCCCTACCTCGAGCGGCCAGTCTTAACCGCCTTACCTCGGCCCGCGTACTGTCCAGCCGAGATTCGATCCGCGTGATCTGGGACAGCGCGAAGGCCGTTCGTGCCGCCTCGTCGGTCGTCTGCTTTTGCAGTTTGCCGTCGTTGTTGCACCACCCCGCCACCGCGGCCATGATCGGCAGCAACATCTTGGGATCGACCGTCCATGCGGCTGCCCGATGAACCCGCGACTTTTGCCGCGGGCCGCGGACTGCGGGCCGCGGGTTCATCCATCGGCCTTCATCCAGCCGCCGGACGGCGAGCCAGGGTTCGGGAAGATGAACTTCGCGAGCTTGCCCAGAACGCGCACGGCGACGTATCCCCACGCCACCGTCTTGAGATCATCGGGCACAGGTGCCGAAATGGATTCGGTGATTGCCTGGCCGACCATCACCCAGAACTCTGAGGTCCGGATGGCGGCCATGAACAGTTTAACGAGCCCCCTCATCGTTCACTCCTCCTCGTAGATCCCGAGCTTTCCGGTGATCCTCTGGACCTGGCCTGAAACCCTTCGCGTACTATCCTCAAGTGCCAGCAGCCGCTTTTCGATGTTATCCATCCGTCCCACGATCCGCCCCGCAGCGAACGCCACGCCCGCGAGGGTGAGGGTCCCGATCATGGCTTGAACAACGAGCCCCAGGCCACCGTAGGTCATGCCGCTCTCCCGAATACATGATGCCCTTCCTCGAAGGTCTCGACCCAGCCGTGATGCCCACGACCCCAGGTCGGCGGGTTCTTCATCGCTGCGACATAGTAGTGCGTGGCGCCCTTGGTCGGGTCGGTTGTCAGATGCGCGGCGTAGAGCTCGCAGATCGCGTCGCAAGCCTTCCATCCGGCCGGGTCGAGCTCGTGTGCCTTGAGCAGTTTCTCGCGGTTCGGATCATCGGCGTTGAAGCACGAGAACTGGCGATCGCGGAGCGCCTCGGTCTTGAGGCTCGTGTCCCGAAGGAGCGCGCGGTTGTGGACCACCCACAGCACGGCGAGCTTGCCGACCGCCGATTCTCCGCGCGCCTCGCCCCATACGAGCAGGCGGATCACGACCTCTTCGAGCTGCTGTTCGATTGTCAGGCCAGGAGCGGGGCGGACCACCTAGTACTTCGCTCCCCGTGGGATGTAGGAATCTCCTGTCACCTGGTAGTACACCTTTGCAACGACGCGGAGCCCGAGGATCGAGGCGAGGCCGGTAACGTCGTTGTCTCGCGGGCGGGTCGTCGGGGCGAGTCGGATTCGCGCATAGGCGTAGGGAATGTGGTAGAACGCCGCGGCCGTTCCAGTCGCGCCGTTCTGATGGGGGCTCAGCGTTCCAAGGAGATAACCGGAGCGATTGCCCCCGATCAGCTCCGAATAGGAGAGCGCCGCGCCGAGCAACTTGCCGCTGAACGCGATTTGCACGGTGTCATTCACGGCCCGCGTGTAGGAGCCGAAGCTGAACTCGTGCCAGTGGACTCCGTCGTTACTGACCCCCACGATCGCAGCGCCGAGAGAGTCCGCGTAGGGAGAACAGCAGGTCGTCCCATCGGATAGCACTGAGTACACCGTATCCCGAACGATGAAATCCACCTGCTCGGCGCCGCTGATGGGGACCGCGGCAGAGGTGAAGAAGGTCCCGCTCGCGAGAGAGTCGGCAGGGTCGCCATCGGCGAGGATGTATGTATCCACGCGCCGACCCTGGGCGAGCGCCGCCCCGCAGAGCGCGATCATCGCGACCATGAATAGCAGTAGTTTCTTCACCGAATCCCCCCTTACTGGTTGCTGGCTCTGCGCCGCAGCGCCTCCTCGAACGAGTCCCCAGCCGTCGTGTCGGCCTCCACTGACGGCGTTCCGCGCACTCCAAACTCCAGGGACGGCGCTTCGAGCCCGCCCTCGGAAATCAGGTCGGCGAGATCCTGCGCCACCATCGGAACCAGGCGCTCCCGCACGGCCTTGTCCAATTCAAATGGCTGGCCGCGGAAGTCCTTGCCGGTGAGCCACTCGTCCACGAAGGAGACGACCGGGTTCTCCTTCTGCGCGATGAATCGCGCGAGCACGTCCTTGCGCGTGATCGGTTTGTATCCCTCGCCGAGCCGCATCACGCGCCCCGTGGTCGAACTCACGACCTCGCCAGTCGCGAGCTGGACCGCGAGTCGCATGTACTGCTGCTGTCCGGCGAGGATGTCATAGCGAGTCTCGCCGCCATAGGTCTGCGTGCCGACTCCGAAGAAGGCGGGGACGCCGACGATGAGCGAAAGCGGGGCGTTGCCACGAGGCGTTGGGAACCGGACCTTGAGAAAATCGGCCGAGCGGGCATCCGTGCCGACCTCGGCGCCGCCGAGTTTCGCGAGCGACATGATCGAGGCGGCTAGGGCGCCATCGGCGATCAGCGTTTGCAGCGCGCGCCTCCGCGCACCGGCCGGCAGGCGCAGGTAGTGGTAGGGCGTCGTGATCCGTCCCGCAGCGAGCCGCGGCGAGAAGAAAAGCCCGTTCAGCACCGGCGCCGCGCGCTCGAGTGCGCCGAGAGATCCCCGACCCGTGGCCGCGTTCACGAACGACGCGATCCGTACGGCGGCATCGTCGCGATCGACCCCGGCCCGGATCGCCGCGCGCAGGTAGTCGTCGAAGACGTCGGCGCGGAGCTGGTTCAGGAACGCCACGTAACCGCGGTTCGAGGCGCTGACCAAGCGCCCAGCCAGCGGGATCTTCTCGGCGAGGTTCGAGAGGAACCGCTCCTCGCGCTGGGCGATCACGCCGCCGGCTTCGGTGAGCGCCAGCCCGCCATCGCGCATCGCTCCGTAGCTCGGGCGCAACTTGATGCGGTCGAGCGCGTCCACGTACTTCCTCTCGGAGAGCGCGGCCCGCGCCATCGTCCCAAGCGCGCGCGTGAACTCCTTCGGCGCCCCGACGAATACCACGCCCTGACGGAACGGGGCCGAGAGATCCCCCGTCGCCATGAGTGCGCGCGGCAGGTTGAGGACCTCGACGCCGGCTTCCCATGCTTTCTCGATCAGCGGACGCTTCGCGAGCACGTCCTTCACGAAGTCCGAGCCGTACACCTCACGCAAGAGTGCGAGCTCGGAATCGGTCGGCACCGCTCCGCCGTGCTGGCCGAAGAGTTTGAGCAATCCGACCGCGGCGTTCTGGCGATCGTACTCGCCAGCGAGTTTCGGGTGCGTGTTGATCCGGTCCACCAGGGCGTCGACATCGACCTGCGCGATCTTCCCGCGCAGCGACTCGAACTGGACCCTTTCGATCGGACCGGTCTTCATCACGCGGAACCGTTCGCGCACCCCGGCCTCGCCAGGGACGCGCTCGCGGACCGAGCGCATCTTGGCGGCCACCTGCCCGCGGACCTTGCGGAAGATGGCTTTCTGCTCGCGCTGGAGGGCTGGAGCGGCGCGCAGGGCGGCGCGGATGCGCTTGAGCGCAGCGTCCGCGTCCGGTGGTTCTCCGCCCGCTGGCGGTGCCGGAGGACGCTTCCGGGGCGGCTTGGCCGGTGGTACAATGCGCGTGGAAGGCGCTACCGGTGCGGCCGCGGCCCGTGGTATTCTTGCTTCGAAAGGAGCCTCCCCAATGAGCCTCGACAAGGCCCCTCCCACCTCCTCAGAAACCGAACGACTCGCCGACGTTTCGGCGTAGGTGTTCGGGCGCCCGCCGCGGTTCGCGTCGCGCGAGAAGGCAAGCGCCTCCTGGTAGTTGCCACGGAACCGGACCGCGTCCATCGGGCGATCGACCGGACCCTTCGAGACGTACCGACCGTTCTCGAGTTGCCAGTCGCTCGCGGCCAAGACAACCCGATGGTGCCCGTCGAGGACATAGCTGCGGCCGCGTTCCCCGATCTCTCCCAGGTTGTCTTTCCAGACGGTGATCCGACCACGGCGATCAGGATCGAACTTGCCGCCAGCATCCCGAAGGAATTGCTGGATTCCCTCCTCGTCCACGAACTCGCCGCGCGCGGTGACCGACGCCCGGTTCTGGAAGGGCGCGTGGAAGGAGAGTTCGCTCGTCCGGACCTCGGTCGGCTGGAACTTGCGCGGTGCACCGGCCTCTGCCGGTTTCTCCACGGCTCCTGGGGCTGCGGCGCGCCGCGTTTCGGCGGTCGGCACCGTGGCTCGCGCCGCGGCCGGGCGGCTCTCGAGCGCGGCCGTGAAGATGTCGCCCTGTCCGGCTTCGGAGAGAGCCCGGAAGCGAGCTTGGGCGACGGCGCGGGCAGGGTCGAACCCCGTAGGGCGCTTCTGACCGCTCATGCGCTCGGCCGTCGCCGCAGCCTCCTCCGGGCTCACATCCTGACGCCAGAGCCGGTTGAACGCCTGATCGAAGGATTCAGCTTCGCGCCCGAGGCCGGCCACGGCCGCCTGACCCTCGGCACTCCCTGCACCAATCTGGCGGGTGGCGACCTCGGGCGCTGTTCCAGGAATCCCGGTCTGTGGCAGACGTCGGCCCCGGGGGAGCCCGGCGACCGCGATAATTGGTTCCCGGGCCGCCCGGGTTGCCGCCTCCCTCAGAACGGGCACCGTGCGACGCGCCAGGGCCGCCCCGCCTGCGATCGTCCCCCCGGCAAGGGTGGCGGTCGTGAGCGGGTTCAGAGCGGCTATGCGGCCAACGTCGCGCGCCAGGGGGCCAATACCGCGTGCTTGTAGCCGTTCAACCTCCGGCACGGCCCTGGTCAGCAATTCGGTTTCCTGGGGCCCGAGCCCTGGGGTTGCGAGTTCGGGGGCGATCTGGAAGAGCGGAGCCAGGGCCGGGATGTCGCTGGGGAGCGGGACGCTGCCGACCAATTCCTGGAAGGCGTTCGAGACGACGTTGCTCGGGTCCGGCTCTCCGAAGAGTGCCCGCGCGCGGGCCGCCCGGATGGTCCGACCGAGTGCGCTGAAAGGCCCCCGCTGGGTCTCGAAGATCTCGCCCCGTTCGCGGGCCGGTCGTCGAGCAAGCGCGTCGTCGAAGCCGCTCACCGCTTCTTTCCCTTCATCCGCTGCGTCCGCTTCAGGTAGTTCTCGCGGACCTCGCGGTCGCGCTCGAGCGCGTTGCCGGGCGGGATCAGGTTCACGGCGTCCTGTAGTTCGGCCGGATCGCGAGCCGCCCGGATGCGGCGCAGCACGGTCGCCCTGAGATCCTCGGTTGCCGTGACCTCCTGCATGGTCTCGCGAGCCGTGGCCGGCTTCGCCGACTTCTCGGGCTCGGGGTAGGCGCGCTTCCGCAGCGTCTCGTACTCCGAGAAGGTGACGGCCTTGCCGACCGGGAAGTTCGGGTCCCCAAGCCGTTGCGACATCTCCTTGCTGACTCGATAGGCGCGCTGGTCCTCGTGTGGGCTGCGGCGGCCGGCTGCGCGCTCCTCGCGCGCGAACGCCCGCTCCTCCTGCCGGGTTTCCCGGGCAAGCGCCCGCTCCTCGGCCCGATTCTCGCGCTCGAGTGTCGCAGCCCGAGCCCGGCCCTCGCGGCGGCGGGCGACGCGATCTCGCACGGCCTGCTCGGTGAGCGCCGCGGTGCGCCGATTGCGCTCGCGGGCCTCGGCGTCGAGTGCCGCCTGCGCCTCCTCGCGCCGCTGCATGTCGGTCATCCGAGACTGGCCGAAGGTGCGCGCGGCGCTGGTCAGCAGATGGGCTCCGAAGACGTCTCCGGGAGGCCCTTGGGTTCCGGGCTGGGGCAACTGCGCGAACGATTGGGCGAGAATGTCCCCAAACGCCCCCCCGGCGGCGAACCGCAGGCCGGGGTCGATCGCCGGCTCGCCCCGGAACTCCATGCCGGTCCCGGGATAGAACGGTCCCCGATCGGGTTCCCGGTAATCCGGGATGAACAGGTCCTCGGGCGGGCTGTCCAGGAAGCGCGGTGGCATTAGCGGAAGAGCCTCGCTGCTCCGGCACCGGCAAACGGTCCCAGGAACTGGCCGGCCGCAGCAGCCCACGGCTCACCAGGCTGGGGATCGCGCCGATTCACGGCCTGACCGAAGTAGCCGCGCGTGATGTCCTGGAGAAATCCCTGGTTCTGCATCATCGAACGCAAGATCGCATCGGACAGCGCGCGCTCGTACTCGTCGTCGGCCTCGCCTTGTGCGCTCAGACGTGCGTACCCGCGGAGATAGGGGTCGTCGCCCGAGTAGGCGTCAGCCGCGGTGAGCGCCCGTGATACGCGGGAACCTCGACGTTGCAGAAGATTCGCGCGAATGAAGTCGAGCAACGCAGGCGACCCCAGCGGATCGAACACCCCGGCCTCGCGGCCCGACTCGATCAGGTTGGTCTGGAACTGCGGGCCCGAGAACTCGCCCTCGGGATTGACGCCGAGCGCGGATGGCCCTGCGGGCATCGGTTGACTGCGCCGGAAGGCGCCGACCGCTCCGCGTAGACGTGGGTTCACCGCTGGTGCACCACCGGCCGATGATCCCAAGAGTGCCGGTCTCGGGAAGGGGCGGTCGTAGACTGAATATCGACTCTCGGGCACAGACCCTCCTATACGATCGCCGACTCGAACTCCACCTCGAGCTCGCGAACCTCGAAGCGGTCGCTGTTCACGGCGTCATCTCTCACACCGAATTCAGTGACTTCAGCGTAGCGCATTAGTGATCGCGGGACGTTGCGGACTTCGGCCGGATCGTCGTCGGCGTTCACGAGCAGGTCGACGGCTTGCTGGTAGGTCCGGGCGCGATCATTCGCGACGAGCAGTTTGAGCCCGCTCGCGCGCGCGCGTCCCAGCCACGAGACGCGGCTGATGCGGTGACGGCGTCGGTTGCTGCCGCCAAGCTCCTTGCGGAAGTAGGCGATTGGCACGAAGTTCACGCCGTCATCCTGGAAGGTCGTGTCGAGCTGCTGGATCTGCCCGTCGCCCGTGCTACCGGCGTTCGTGTCCAGGAATCCGAAGTGGCGCGCGGGTGTGGTCGAGCTGTTGGCACCGACGCTGACGCCGGCCACGACGGGAGTCGTGAGGGGCGCGCTCCACGGATAAGGCGTGCCGTCTGGCCGTAGAACTTCGGCAAGCCCGCTGGCGCTCGAGGTCGGTGAGAAGTCGTACTCCTGCCGGTAGCGCGTCGCAGCATCGAAACGGTATGAGATCACGAGCTTCGTCCCATCGAGCCAGGCATGGAATCCGTAATCGTCGCCGTCCGAGTCCGCGCTGGCACCGGACGCCTCCAGCTCGTACTTGAGAACGCCGAGATCGAGGTGTCCGGCCGTTCCGGTCCGCACGGACGGATTGTGGAGCGCGCCGGTGATGATGACCTCGCGACGCGAGCTGTCCGTAACTACGTAGCCGTCGCGCGTGAGGTAGCCGACCCAGCCGTCTCCCTCGACCAGGCTGTAGGGCGAGATGCACCCGCGACGCCGGTTGATCGGAGCGAAGCGGTAGTCGATGTCCTCGCCCGAGTTGCCATCGCGCCGGTTGGAGAACAGGTAGACCGCTCGCGAGTAGGCCGCGACGCCACCGACTTCGAGCGCACGCAAGCCCATGAAGTGACCTGCCTTGGCGGGCGGAGACCGGCGATGAGCGGGGTCGTTGTAGAAGGCGTTCGCCGTGAGCGACGTCGTCATGCGCGCGTCGATCGAGGGGCGCTGCGCCGAGATCCACAGGCTGCGCTTGTCGATCGGCGAGTTCAAGTCGAGCCAACGCCCGCGTAGCCCGATCGGCGCCGGGAAGCAACCGCCGAAGGCCCGCACGTACCCGCGCTCGGTGCCGCTCGTGAGTCCGTTGTCCCCGGTGTCCACGAAGAACGCGACCGTCGCGGTGCCTGCGGTCACGTTGAAGATGCCGCCGCCGCGGCGCGCAAGCGTCACCGACGCATCGGAAGACTTCGCCGTCACGATGAGATCAGAGACCGAGACCGAGCCGGTGCCCGACGAGATCCGGAACCCCATGCCCAACGCGACATCCTGGAACCCATCGGGGAACGTCCCGGCACAACTGATCGTGAAGGAAGTAATCCCGGTCAACGTTATGAGGTTGTCGATCGGCACGAGAAACTCGGTGAGGGCGAGAGTGTCCGAGCGGATTGCTGGGTCGATACCCCCGACCGCCTGCATCACCCATTCCTTGCCAGCACCACCGACGACCGTTTCCTGAATCTCGTCGATGATGTCCTGCAAGGTGCCGAAGGCGGGCACATCGCTCGCGGGGGCCGCACGTAGCGTGATCGAGGTCACGGCCGGAGCACTCGGGATCGACGAAAAGTAGCAGAGCTGCAGGACGATCGATCCGTAGTCGCGCCAAGAATTCGGTGGAGCCCAGATCGGGACCGTCCCGCTCATGTCTTTGAAGATGCGGTAGGCGAAACTGCCGCCTCCGAGAGCGCCGTAGATCGAAGGGATGCCGCCAACGATGGCCGCGTCGACCGTATCGGGTTGGTTCAGGTCCCGGGTCGTCGAGACTCCGGTGGGCGCGATGTAGGCGGCGGTCGCTGGCATGCGCGAGTACCCGAGGATGACGCGCTCATCCATGTCGGCGACGTGGCGTGCGGCGGGGGGAGAGATGAGGTCGCGCCCGCCGTAGGGCCCGAGAATGATGTCGGCCGACTCAAGGGCGTCGTTCGACCCGTTCTCGTCCGAATACGCCGTCTGCGCGTTGTCCTCGAGGATCTTCACGATGTAGAGCTTGAGCGGGATGTCGGCTACTTTGCCGAACCCGAACCCTTCGGGTGCCGGATCAACGGTGTTGACGTTGACCTTGTACGTGCGAAGGATCGCCCGCCGGGCGATCTCGGGACCCATGATCGGCAGGTTCGATAGCAGCACCGCCGCATGGTAGGTGGCCGTGGTCCCGTCGCCGACGATGCACAGCCCCCCCCGCGCCGGGGTCGTCCGATTCGGACGGATCTGGAAGGGGCGGGTCCAGCTCCCATCGCGCCGCTGGCCGGCCATGCTGTAGTAGCACGCATCGCCGCTTCGCCAATTCTGGTTCGCGCTGCCCGAGGCAGAAGTGAAGGAGAAAGTCGGGGCGAAGAGCGGCGGGCAGGGAGACCACGGCCGTGCCCTGAGCACATCCGTTACGGTCGTGGTCTTGTCGAGCCAACGCTGGTCCCATTCCATCGGCGTCCCATCCAGGTTCGGAGTGAGCGCCCGGTCGCCGTAGAAGCCGACATCGCGGGCCCCGGCCGCCGTGAACCTCCGCGAGTACTCGTAGGCGCAGCGCGTCATGCCGGTTCCGCTCGTGGCCCCCGCTGCCCCTTTGCTGACGTAGGGGATCGGGACCATGCGGAAGACCGGCCGCGATCCGTCGACCGGATAGGTGGTCGCCGAGAACTCCTCGCCGAACGTGTGATTCGCTTCCGCCTGAGTCAGCCCGGCGTTGGTCGAGCGCCACCAGAATTGCCCGAACTTCTTGGCGATCGACTCGTTCGAGAAGAGCCCGATCACGGAAGGCCAGCCATCGGCGAGCGTGCCGCTCACGAACTCGTAGCCGTGGCGCGGCTTCATGGAGTCCTTGAACTCCAGCAGCCCCACCGGGGCGGCCGGAGCCGCCTCGAACTGTGTCACGCGCCCGAGCCTGGACACGACTGCCCCGGTATTCGGGTCGATGATGACGTCGCGGGAATCGGCGGTGATCGCGTCCACTGGTGCCTCGGACGCCTTGACCGACGCCACGAAACCGAGCCGACCGGAATAGCGTCGTCCGAACCTGTGGCCGACCCGGTTGGTGATGGTCTCGGAGTCGAGGAGCCTTCTTCTGGCTACCATCCTCGCCTCACGGTCATGCCACGCGGCGCACGCCGCTGGCGGCGACGCCTGTTCGATGCGTTCTGGCGGCCGGCCGCCGCTTCACGCTCCCAGCGCGCCAGCAGGTCTTTCGAGAGCCCGTGGTCGTCGAAGTCCTCGGCGAGCATCCCCAGCGCGAGGTCGATCGCCGCTTCGCGTTCCAGTGCCCGCAACGCATCGTGAGAGAAGGGGAGTACGGTGGCATCGGCATAGGCCGCCGTGGGGATCTCTTCCAGGAGGGCGTCGAGCGAGTCGGCCGCCGTGGGACGGGGATGAACCCGGATCGTGACGACTTCATTCGCCCCGGACGTCTTCTCCAGGATCGTGTAGTGCGTGACCTTCGGACCGAACGGGATCATCGTGCCACGCCTGAGCATCTCCATCTCCGTGTTGCTCACGCGCTCCAGCGGCCAGTGGTCGGAAGCCCGCACGAGCTCGAGGATGGTCTCGTACTCGATGCCCACGGCTGGCGAGAAGTCGCTGGACTCGGTGTCGGAGATCGCGATCCAAGCCGACACCCAGCCGCGTCCGAGTCCCAGATCCGGCGCCATGATCTGAGCGAGATCCATGAGGGTGTGATAGGCGTCGACATCCGTCACCGCGAGCACGGTGCCGCCGGCGGGCGGATTCGGGTCTTTGAGGAGGATGCGGACGCGAACGAGAGTTTGGGCGAGCGTTTGGCTCACCAGAGTGGCCTTCCCTCGGCCTTGGGTTCATGTTCGACGGTTCCGTCCGGATGGATGACTGTCCATGAACCATCGCGATTCAGGAGATACCTCTTCACCCTGCGGCCTCGATAGGGCTTGAATCGGATGCCGCCCTTGCTGATCCGCTTCTCGGCGTTGTGTTCCGGGGCCGAGACCCTGCGTCCGGTCACGGCGTCGACGCCGAGGTCCACGCTCGGAATCGAGGCGTTGAGAATGGCGCTGCGCTCGATCTCCTCCTTGCGCCAATCGTGCTGCATATCCATGAGCCGGGCGACAGCCTCGTGTCCCACCACTTGTCCGCCACACTGGCCTTCATCGTCAACAGTTACGCCATCCGCCGCCCGGCCGATGTCCTTGCGGATGTCCTCGAGCGAGGGCAGTTTCGCCCGCGCGCGGGCGATGCGGCGCGACTGGTCAAGGGCGAACTCGGTCGCCTTGGGATCAGGTGCCGGTGGCGGGTGGGACAATCTCGGTTTCCTCTTCCTCGTCGTCCTCGAGTGACAGCCCGAGGCGTTCGTTGCGACGGCGCTGTACCTCCTGCTCGCGCGCACGCTCGCGAAGGTCCGCGCCGATCTTCACCTCGGCCAGATCCGGGTTCTCACGCGGACGCGGGAACTTCTTCCCGATGTCGATCTCCGCAACCGGAACCTGGGTCAGCGAGTCGCGATGGTTCGGATTGAGCGCAACCGCTCTGATCTGTTCCAGCTCCTTCAAGACTGCGGGGTCCTTCTTGGCGATCAGCGTGGCGTTGTCCCTGACGAAGCTGTCCAGGGCCACGATGCTACGCGGCTTCGATCTCTGGTGCAGGTACTTGGTCCCTGGCCCGCCGATGAGGTCGAACACGCCGCCGGGCTGCGTCTCAATCGTCCGCTTGAGGCGCATGGCTGCCCAGCACATCGCGCAACCCTCGCGCATCCCGCTTCCATTCGCCTTGCCCTTGATGAATCGGTAGACCACGAACTCCGGAGCCTGCCGGGACTTGCCCTTGAAGTCGAAGTCGCAGACATCCCACTCGGGGCATCCGGCGTTCTTCTTCCCGGGCTCCGAGCACGATCCGAACCCGCCTGCGGTGCTCGGATCGAGCGACATCTCTCGCAGTTCGTCCGGAGTTCCGTAGGGCATCGGGTGATGACTCGAGCGGCGCTTCTGCAATTCCATCGTGATCTCCGTGTGTGTGGGTGTGGAGGGGCGGGGAGCGCGGCCCGCTCCCCGTCCATGCCGCGCTTACCCGGTGAGGCTCGTTTGCACGTCGACCGCGTCCTCGTCCCAGATTTCGCCCACCCCGAACTCCTCGCTCCCGATGAAGCGCCACGCGATCAGGTATCGCTGCGGATCCTCGAAGTGGAAGGGGATGTTGTAGGCGAGCATGTAGGCCGTGCCCAGGTAGATCAGGTTGTGCGTGACCGTGTCCTGGTAGATGTTGCCGCTCTCGGCGAATTCCATGTCGAGGGCTTCCCACACCGCACCGCGGACCATCGGCATTTCGGCACCACCGCGGATATTGGCTGCGGTGATCTCATTGATGTTCTGGACGTGCTTCCACTGCGTGGGGTGGTAGCACAGGTACTTGAGCGGTCGCGCCCCCTGCCGGTTGATGTTCTGGTGGTTCTTCGACGCGATGATGAGTGCGCCGCCCGCATCGAGCAGCAGGGCCTTCGTGAAGTTCTCCGCAGGACCGCCGCGCACGCTCGTCGAGAGCAGCGGTGCGAGCTGTGCGCCCGCCGAATCCTCTGCCGCCGCGATCGCCGCCGCGATCTGCTGCCGGTAGGCGCGCGCGTACTTCGCACCACCCGGGTAGTCGCCGGTCCGTGAGAGCGCCTGATCGCCGATCTCGACTGCCGCGTAGCGGAAGTCGGGCGGGACCGTGACGACCTGCTCGGTGGCCGTATGGAAGTTGAGGCTGGAAGGATCACCAGCCGTGGGCGAGAAGGTCTGCACCGTCACGGCGCCGATCTTCCGGACATTGAGAAGGTTTCCAATCGACACGCCGCCACCGATCACCTCGACGTCCTGATCGAAGTGTCTCGTGACGACGCGCTCTTCGTTCGCAGCGAGTCGGAACATCGCGGCCCACTTCTGGACCAGATGATTCGCGAGCTCGGTGCCTGCGCGTTGCGAAGGCATTCGTTTCTCCTATACGAGCGAGCCCTCTCAGTCCTGCAATAGCCGGCGCTTCCCGGAGGTCTCCTCGTCATCCAGTGCCCGCAAGCCCTTCATGTCTCCGGCCTTTGCGAGCCTTTCGGCTTCGGATACGAAGTCGCTGGTTTTCTGTTTGCGCTCTCGATGCTCTCCGGCCGAGACGCTGCGATGGCTCGACCCCACGTAGTTGCGAGGCCGACGCACTACTGGCTCGTCATCGTCATTGTCGTCGCCGGATCGCGGTTTCGGTTTCGGTTTGCCAGGGCGGGCTCCGACTGAGTCGTAGAGATCACCCTTCACCGCCCGCAAAGCAGCCTGCGGGGTCTTGAACTCTCCGGATTCCCATGCGGCGCGGGCTGCGGCTTGCAGCTCGGACGGCATCTTGAGGAAAGAGATTTCGGCCATCGTATCGACGTTCTGCCGCTGGGTTGAGGCGGCGAGGTGAAGCGTGGCCTTGGCTGCGACCGCGGCCCGGCGAATCGCGGGGTCAGGGTCCTTCTCTTCCAGGGCGATCTGTCGGAGTTGCAGCTCGAGATCCCGTGCGGCGATCTCGGCCTCGTGATACCGCTGCTCGTCGGCGGAGCTGCGAGTCGCGATCGGTGGCGCCTCAGCGCCCGCAGCCTCGGCCGCTCGGCGAGCGCGATTTCGCTCAGCCGCTACGTACTGCTGGTTCTTACGCCGCAGATCCTCGTTCTCCCGCCGCAGTTTCTCGACGGGGTCCTCGTCTTCGCCTCCGGAATCATCCTCGGAGTCATCGCCAGAGCCGTCTTCGCCGGATTCGCCAGAGCCGTCCTCAGGATCTTCGTCCTCGGTGTCGGGTGGGTCCGGGGGAGTCTCGGATGACAGACGCTCTTCGTCGTTCTCGCGAAGCATCTGATCCTCGTGGTGTGTGTTAGACCAGAGCGCCGTTGGTCGGCGCCCCGTTTGGGCTGCGAGCAGGGGTGCCATTGGTACGGCCAGCGGGGGCCGCTCCCGCAGGGCCTCCCGCCGACACCCCGGCTTGCAGCCTTCTCAAATCGTCGTTGAAGCTCCGGTTCGACTGCTGATCCGCCAGGGATGCCTGAGTCCTCACCTGCATCGCCTGCTGCTCCTGCTGCCACTCCAGGAGATCCTGCTCGTACTCGAGGAGGTCGGCGATGTTGATCCCGTAGGCGCGCGCCATGAGCTTGCGCGTCGGCGGGTCGAGCCGGGCGAGAGCCTGAATCCGTTGCGCGTCCTCGACGGCGAACCGGCGGAAAGCGTTCTCGGTCATGATCGTGAAGTCGTAGCCCGGCTGCTCGTCCAGCCGCAGGAGCGCGAGTTGCCACTGGCCATCGTCGCCGAGCAGGCGTCCGATCCGGCGTTCGGGGTTGGTCGACCGGTCGCGCGCCATGTCCCACCAGCAGCCAACGAACACGGCCTCCAGCCACTTGAGGTCGTTTGTGAGACCGCGCGCGGGCAGTTCCTGGACCTCCTGCATGGCCTGAATGGTCCCGACCGGGATGTCGCGCGAGCGGCCGGCGTCGAGCCGGATGTCGTTGCTCGCCTTGGCGCGGTCGAAGCGGCTCGCGAACGTCTCACGCATCATGCCCCAGGCGTCCGGGGCGCCCTTGGCCTCGAGCATCTCGATCCCGTGGGGATTGCCGAACGGGTAGAAGAGCAGCAGGCCCTGATCCTCGCCGTTGTACCACTCCTCGCCGCGGTAGTCCTTGATCCGGTCCTCAGGAACGGCCATGCGTGGAAGCGCCTGCATCATGTGCTCGATGCCGACGCGGTCGATGACCTCGATCATCTGCTGCGAGCTCCACATCTCCGACGTGTAGCTCTCGCCCACGATCTCCCACGGATAATCGTCGTAGGTGAACATGAGGCAGGGGAACGACCGCATTTTCTGCGGCCACTCGTCGTCGTAGTAGGGTTTCGACTCGTAGGGCGATCCGATCGTCAGGCGGCCCAGCGGATAGACGAGGTATTCGGGGAACTCCTCCTCGGCGTCGCGCCGGTGGAGATCGCCGCCGCAGCGCGGACAGGCACCGGGCTCGACCGCGGGCAGCTTGAACGGCATCCCGTGCTGGCGGGGAGACTTCCAGCCGCAGCCGTCCTCGTCGTTGTAGCCGCACGCCATGTACCGTTCGTCGCGCTTGAGCGTCTTGTACTGCGATTCTCCGAGGACGGTAGTGAAGTCCTTCTCCCAGAACCGGATCACCGACACGATATCGCCGGCCTGCTGGCCCTGGTCAGCCGGAGTCCAGGGCACCGCGAACGCCTGATCGCCCATCTGCGTTGCGCCTGGCAGGATGTCGCCGTCCGGCCGCGGATCGCGGTTGTTCCTCCAGCCCGACGTCGTCCGCACCGTGTCCTTGTGGAGTCGTTGCGTCTCCCACCAGTTCGGGCACTTCATGTCGTGGGGGTTGTAGAAGTTGCTCGGCCATCCGGTGCGGCGGCCGTCGACCTCGCGCGGCAGGATCTCGCCGTAGCGCCCCATCTGGGGATCGAAGTCGAGCGCGAGGCCCCACATCCGGCCCGCGAGTGCGAACTTCACCATGCGCTTTCGGAGCCGCCGGTAGTGCTTCTGGGGGTTGTTGAGTTCCCATTCCATGTACTGCTTTGCCATCGAGGCGAGGTAGGCGTCCGCCTCTCGATCGTTGGGCCGGACGTCGAGATAGATTTCGGCGCCCGCGACCTGCTCGGTGAGGTGGACGATCTCCTGTTTGAGTTCGCGGCCTACCGGCTGGATGCGCTCGGCCATCCCGTAGCGTTCGCCGCGCTCGCGCCAGTGCTCACCCTTGAGCCCGAAACGCAGTTCCTCGTCCTGGGAGTAGTTGACCGCCATGAGCGAGTCTCGGCGCTCGAAGTACAGCGCCTTGACCCGCTCCCAATGGCTGGCGGTGCCGGTGTTGATCAAGTCGGCGATGAGCGGCTCCTTCGGTTACTGCTCCGTGTAGTACTCAAATCGAACTCTGCACGCACCGAATCCGCCCCCCACGACAGCGACGGTGGCGTACATCTGGTCATTCCACCATTGCACCCCGACCGGGGACGCTCCGCTGAAGTTCGCTGCCGTCGTCTCCGTGGGCCCTAGTGGGCCGGCGGGAATGTAGATCGGGACTTCGATCGTTCCCGTCGTGTTGTCCGTTGAGTGGCCCCCCGATCGGTAGCGATAGCACTGCGCGCCAAGCCATGAGGCCGGACTCACCGCTGTCGTCACCCTGGGCGCCCACGTCGCCGAGTACAGTGTGACTTTGAGGGTGTCGATCGTGGCCGAAAGAACCGTGCTATCGGACCAGAAGACCAACTTCCCGATCGCCACCAGCGAGTCGCGATTGATTGCGACGGGCGCCCCCGTCGCGACCGGCGCGGCCAGGTTTCGGTTGCCGGGCGACCAGGAGGGCGGGATTGCGGGGTTGAAATCCGGGACGAAGACGTTGAGCGTCTCGGCCTTGCCGGATGCGAGGCTGATCTTGTCGCTGAAGGGGGATGCCTGGAAACCCGCCGAGAACTCGGCGTAGCGCACCCATTGCAGCTTGTCGGTCCTCCGTGCCCGGGCAGCGTCGGCCGGGCCGGCGAACAGTAGAAGCGCGCTCGCAATGATGCCGGCGAGCGCCGCGAGTCGTCTGAGCATGGTTCTCCTCACGCAATCGAGGGGTTGTCGGCGCCACCGACGCGCGCAACTATGGCGCATAAACGCCGACTGTCAAGTGGGTTCAGCGGCGCCAGAGCCGTGGCCGCGTCATGATCGGACGCTTTCTCACCGGGAATCCGGCGCGCCCGAGCGCCTGATTGAACTCCTTCGCCCGCGGCGAGACGCGCTCCTTCGGTGGTGCCTCGAGCGGATCGAGCACCATCCCGAGCCCGTAGCCGAGGCAAACGAGCGCCTCCCGGCGTCGCCCTTCGCCGCGAATCACGCGGTCGCGCTCGTCCACGATCACGTCCATGAGCTGCTGCACCACCTCGAGCGACTGGCACTCGAAGAGTCGGCGCAGGAGGCCGTGCTTGAGTGCCGACACCATCTCGCCCTTCGCGTAACTCGTCTCGACCATCCCGAGCCGGATGCGGCTGCTCTCCGGCCGCGTCACGTCCCTGTCGCGGCCGACGTAGTGATAGCCGGACGGGAAGGCCTCGGATCGGTAGGCATTGATCGCCGTGAGCGTCGGACCGCCGTAGCCGCCTGTGACCAGCGGCCAGACCCAGGCATTCGAGTACCGCTCCCCGTAGAAAGCCATGAGGGATCCGAGGCCGTAGGCGTCGAGGAACCCGGTGTACCACGCGCACACGCGCGGGTGACGGCGCGAGAGCACGATCAGGGCCGACTTGTCGTGCGTGTCGTCCTCGACGCCCAACGCCGGATCGCCGATCACGTAGTACAGCTCGCCCGGCTCGGGCGGATGCCAGACGCCGACCTTCACGCGCGCCACGATGATCTTGCGTCCCTCGGGCGTGTCCTCCTCGGCGTCGATCCTGACCGTGTCCGTCTCGGGTGCCGGGATGCACCGTGCTTTCATCTCGCGCAGCACGGCGTAGGCCGGACCCTTGAACGGGCTGTGCCCAGCGGTGTCGACGTGGTGCCCCCACAGGCGCGCATCCCCGTGCTCGTCGGACGCTGCAGCCCGCTCGGCGCGCAGGAGGTCGGCCCTCGTCAACGCCTTGTTGTCGTAGATCGAGGATTCGATCCGAAGCTTGGCTTCGCGGATCTCGCCGTCCGGGATCGAGCCGAATTCCTTCTCGTTCATGAGCCAGCCCCAGCCCGAACCGTCCGCCTTCACGCGTTCGAGCGGAGTCGCCGTGATGTAGGCGACGAACTGCTTGTCGGCCTGCCAGCGCCAACGCATCTCACGCCACATGCGCTCGGGCGGCGGCTCGTCGGCCCACACCCAATCGAGCCGGATGCCCGCAGGGATCGCGCCGCCGTGCGGGAACAGATAGATGCGCGACCACTTCTCGTAGCGCGTCGCGCGCGACTTCTTGGGCTTGATGTAGATGATTCCGACCTCGTCGAGCGCGCGGTTGGTCGGCGCCTCGAACGACGGCCACGCGCCGATCGCCTCACGGAGCTTAGCGAGGGAGGCGAGGCCACCGGCCTTGTAGGTCTGGAGGATCAGGGCGCCCGCGGAGGGTTGCTGGAACTGCGGAATCGGGACGCCGCCGAGCTCCTCCTCGCCGCGGGCGAGCGCCACCGCGAAATAGGCGCCCGTCGTCGTCTTCGCCGAGAGGTTGGCGCCGTGGGCGTAGACCTCGGCCTCACCGCTGTGGACGACCAGGAGCTTGAGCTTGTCGTTCTTGAACTCGAAGTCGGCGAGCGGATCGAGGATCTTCGCGCGCTCGACCGACATCGCGACATGGATCGCCTCGATACTCACGGCTTAGGTGTGGGGTGCTCGCCTACCCAGCGCGCCCGCGCGATCGTTGGACGTCCAAGACCGCGACGGTCGGCCATGTCCATCACCAGCGGACCGAACTTCCGAACCGTCGCCCCACACGTCAGGCAACGCGCCGGAACGGAGCAGTGGACCTCGTTCCCATTCCCGCCGAGCTCGCACGCTTCGACCGGGCCACCGCACAATCCGCAGGTTCCGATGATCGTTCGTGTTTTCAACCGAGCACTCCCCGCTCAAAGGTGGGGCGGGTTCCGGATCGCGGCCCCCCTCGTGAATCCGCGTGGCCGGATGGGCCCGCCCCTCCCGCCGCTTCGCCTGGGACGTGGACCGTCACGGTGGCGCCGTGGCCGAGACACGCCCAGCAGGTTTCATCGGGTCGGGTCTTCCCGGTCCCGGCGCAGGCGAAGCACCGCTCTTCCGTGCGGTGCATCCTAGTACCTCCGACTGCTCCGCGACTTCTTACGCGGCATCGATTCGCCCGCCTCTCGGGCCTCGCTCATGCCGATTGCGACGGCCTGCTTGTGGCTCTTCACGACCGGACCGGTCTTCGATCCCGAGTGCAACTTGCCAGTCTTGAACTCCTCCATCACTTTCCCCATCTTTCCACCACGCTTCTTCTTCATCGCGTCCTCCAGAACGCCCGCTACCCAGGCGGTGTTGACAGGTGTAACCACAGGCCCCACAACAGCACGCCGAGGATTGCGGCGATCGTCTCCCGCGTGCGTTGGCTCACGTCGTGATCTCGACCGCGTCGCGCACTATGACCGTCCGCCACGGCGCCGCGACGTGCGGGCCCGTAACGCCGCGATAGATCGGACGTTGGAGCAGAACGCCGCGGCATCCGAAAGCCGTCACGGCGGTCTTCCCACCGATCCACCGGCAGTTCGCGAACACGGTGCCGGCGAGCCCCATCGGGCCTCCGTAGAGGCTCGCACCGTAGGGAGACGCCTCGAATCGACAGCCCGTGAAGACGTGCCCCCAGCCGGCTTCCACTCGCACGCCGAATTGCCCGTTCGCCTCGAGATCGGCTTCCACGTTCCACGCCGAGCAGTCGTCCAGGACGAGTCCCGAACCGCGGTTGCCGTGGAAGAAGCCGCGCACGATCGAGCCAGCGTGCGTGCCCTTCGCGTAGACCCCGTGGCCGCCGCTCTTCGCGCACACCACGTCTTCGAGCACGAGCGCATTGGTCTGCCCCGGAACGTGAATGCCGTTGCCCCCCACTCCCCACACCATGCAGTCGCGGATGGTCACACACGCCAGGGGGGCGACCTCGATTCCATGTCCGTGCGCCGCCAACAGCTCAGGACCCTTCACAAGCGCGCCCTCGAGCGTGGTGTTGCCGGCCTCGAGCACGATCGCCGGACTGTCGAAGTGCTGCTGCACGATGATCGTGCCGGCCAGGAGTCGGTTCTTACGCGGGTGGGCGCACTCGACTCGAACCTGGCGCGAGACCCGGAACCCGCTTTCCGGGGCGAGGTAGCGGCCCGCCGCGAGCGTCACGGTATCGCCGTTGTCCATGCTGGCGAGCACGTCGACGAGCGCAGACGCGGTGGAGACGACTATCCCCATTGCACCCTCGCGGCGTTATTCATCGGGAGCCCTTCCCGCCCGTTTGGGTTTTGCCCAAGCACGTCCACCGCGCCAGACTCGATCAGGTTTGACATCGGGCTTGATGGGTTTCGGATAGGTCCAGGCTCCCGAATTCGTTCGCGGTCTTTGACGTCACATTCGATCTGCCCCAGCGGCGCTTCCTGATTCGGCGTGCGGCCAGTCGCGAGCCAGCGCAGCAGCAGCAGCGCGAGTGCCCCGAGCGCCCACAGCACTACCAGCGGTGACCACCACGACCAGCGTCCGGTGCCGGGACCGATCGATACCTGAGGATCGAAGTAGCCGTAGCCTTCACGCCTCCACAACCGGAGCTGCCCGCAGCGCCGGCACGGAGCCCGGAAGACCTCGGGGTCGACGTTCTCGAACGGTGGCAGATGGCCGCTCGACCAGCACATCGGGTTCACGGCGCGTTGCTCGCATCGGTTGAGACGACGATTCGCACCGGGTTGATGCCTCCACCGAGCTGAGACGCCTGGTCGTCCCGCGCCTGATTGAGCGCCGCGTTGGGCGTGGTGAGCCCGGTCGTGACCTTGAACACGGCGCCGTCCTTCTCCGACATCACGAACCAGGGACCACCCTGGCCGCTCGGTGCCGGACGCAAGACCGAGGTTAGCTTGGTCCGGACGACCTCGGTCTGAGCCTGAGCATCGGGTACGAGCTGATTGAGCGCCATCTGCGCGTGGCAACCGAGTCCGGTCGCGATCCCCAGCACCGCGAGCGCGAACAGCGTGATGCGAAGTTCTTTCATGCGAGTCCCCCTATGCCGGCGCGTACTGGATGAATCCGAGTTTAGCAACGATGTCGTTCGTCGCCGCACCCACCGCTCCAGCCTGCCCGGTGATCTTGAGAATGTTCGTCCCCGAGAGCGTCAGACCCGTCAACCGTGTGTAGGTCGAGCTCGTCTGTCCCTCCGGGAACGTGGTCTCCATCGTCGTCATGCAGCGCACCACCGTCGCGCTTTCGCGGATGATCTTCACCCGCACGTCCCAATTCGTTCCGGCCGTGGTCACGAGCGCCGTTGAGTTCCAAATCAGCGTCCCGGCGAAGTAGACCCGAAGCTGGCGCGTCGCGGTCGCATGCGCCACCGTCAGCCCCGAAAACTCGGCGATCAGCTTGTCCCCGTCCGCGATCAACTGATTCGCAGCAGTCGTGTGGGTGTAGAGATCGGTCTCGACCGTCGTCCCATTGCCGGCGTCGGCGAAATCATTGAAGAGCGTCTTCTCAACCTCGGTCATTACCGCCCCGGTCCCCACCTTGAGCGACGTCGTCGCTACCATCTTCGTTGCCGTAAGCTGATTGGTGCCATCCCAAGTCAGATCGGTATCAGTCGTGATCCGATTGTTAGTAGAAGTGATCGGCACGCTGCCCGTCGCCAGCACCGACGGGCTCCCAACCACGTTCATTGACACATTTGGAAAGGTCCACGTCCGATTGCCGTTAAGCGCCGCCGTCAGCGTCCCCGAATACGGCGGGAACGAGAGCGAAAGCCCGGCCGCAAGAATCGACCCAGACGCATCGACGAAGAACAAGTCCGATCCGCCGCCATCGGTGTCGTGTGCAACGAAGATGTTGGCCGCGTGACTCGCAGCACTGTAGTTGACCTTGACCCCGTCTTCGGAAATCGCCGGGGTCATGTTGAACCCGCCGTGCGCCGTCACCGTACCAACCGTCCCGTGGTCGGTCGCGACCCATGACTGCAATGGAGCCGCGTGCAGCGCGCCGCCCGTCACGACGAGCGGAATCGAGTCCACGTGCGACGCCCACGGCTTCAAGTGCTGCCCGCCCTGAGTCGCGCTCGAGTGGAAGTGCGTCGGCAGGGCGCTGGCGCCACCCCACGACAGCGTGCCCGCACCGTCGTTCGCCAGGAGGCCGACCGCGTTCGCCCCCGGGAGGGTCAGCGTGTGCGTCGTCGGAGCACTCGGCGGATTGATCGTGATGGTGTTCGTGCCCGCGCCGCGGTCCTCGAGCCGGACGCCCTGGAAGTAGCCCATGCCGTCGAACAGGACGGCCGCCATCCCGGTGCCTCCTTCGTCGGCCCAGCGCGTCAGGCTTGAAGTCTGAGTCGCGCGCCGAGTGAAGATCCCGGTGGGCGCCGTGCTGAGAGCGTCGCCAGCGTTGAGCTGCGCCCGAATCTGGCCCCCGAAACTGTAGTTGAAGTTCGCGACGGCCGTCGTGAAGCCTAGCGATGTCGCGAGCCCGCCCAACGCGAACGAGTACGTGCTCGCCGTGCTCGCGAGCTTGAGCGTGCCGCCCGTGGCCGAATTGCCAAGCAGGATATGATCACGCACGCCCCCGATCGTGCCGATCTGCAGCTGCGGCGCCGACGAGCTCGAATTCTCGAGGAAGACCGTGCCGTTCTCGTCGAGATCGAGGAAGTCGCCACCCGCGCTGTTCTCGACCAGGAAGATCGAGCCGGTCTGTGACAGCTTGCCGCGCAGCGTCAGCGCGATATTCGTGGGGTTGAGGGGAAAGACCACCTGATTCGCGGGCCGCCCCGGCAGGTACAGGTAGTTCGCGAGCGAGTCCTTGAGCCCGGTCACGATCGCGGTGTTGACGCCGAGGTTCTCGCGTGCGCCCTTCGCGGTCCGCGCTCCAGTGCCGCCGCCGAAGATCGACAGCGGAGCGGTCTGCGCGTGGGCGACGCACCGGAGGCCAGTCACGAGCAGCGCCGCGGCGATCGCGCCCTCGAGCGCGACGACCAGAAGCCAGTGCGGGCGCTGGGGGGGTGGCATCGTTAGTTCGATTGTGGGTCCGGAGGCCGGATGCGGGGACGCGCCTCGATCACGAGCTCGCCGAACGCATTGACCCCAAGCGTCGCGGCGCCGCCGTCGTCGGGATCAGCAGGGCTCAGCACCACCCGCCCGCCGAGGCGCTCGACCAGCACCAGTGCGATCGCGCGCCACGTGGCTAGGGGCAGGTTGTCATTGCCGACGCTCACGTTCATGGGTCCGAGCTCGCTCGGGATCTCCAGTGTCACCACCGACTCATCGTCGTTTGGCGTGGTCGTCATCTCAACGCTGTGAGCACGTAAAAACTCGGCCTCGGTGATCACCGCCTTGCCGCCGAGCTTGGTCACGAGAACCCGGATCACGAGCTTGTTCGCGAGCTGCCGGCAGGCTTCACGGTCGCGGTCGCCAATCATGGCCGCGGGCGATGCTTCAAGTCGGGGTCCATCAGGGGCACGTTGCGGTCCCCGTAGCGCGACGCCCGAGGACTGAGGGCCTCGTGTGCTGGGGTCGCGGGGGGATTGGTGGGTGCAGCGAAGCCGCGCTTCATGGACCCCACTTCAAGAATCCCGGTCGGCGTCAGCAGCAGCTCGGCGAGGCAGCCGGCGCAGGTCAGCACGTGCGCTCGCGCTTCGATGTGAGCCTCGCCATCCGATGTCGTGGCCGTCACTCCGCGCGGCCTGTCATCGCTGCCGACGCGGAGGATGAACCAGTCACAGCCACAGCGCGGGCACGGACGCGCGGTCCGTGGCGCTGGGGCCAGAGCCTCAGCCGAGACGGATCTCGAGCTGGGCTTCGTCGTACGAGAGCGGCCGCTCACAGTATGTCTCGCCGGTATCCAGTCGAGTGTAGTACGCCTTGCGGTCGACGTAGTCGAGCTTGACTTCGACCTCGACGTCGATCAGCACCGTTCCGGTGCGGAGATCGCTGGCCAGGCCGCCGGCTTCGCCCTCGAGCGCGCAGCGGCGCTGCTTCGCGTCGGCCTTGGCTTCGGCGAGTTCGGCGTCGATGCCGTCGAGTTCGCCGTGAATCGCGGCCAACTGGCGACCGTGTTCGATCAGTTCGTCGGGGCGCAAGAAGCGGGTGAGGGACTGCTGCACGTGGTGGCGGCGGAAGCGATTCTCGGTGAGGGGATTGCCCGTGGTGAGCGGCGTGGTCGGGGCCGGGTGCGTTTCGGGCTCGGTGCTGGGCGCTGGCGGCTGGGCTTGGGCTGCGCTCACTCGATTTCCTCCGCGTTCGTGGGGGGCGCCCCCTCGTCCTCGACGCCCCCGCTCCTCAGCATTTTCAGCTCGGGGTGGTGCTGATATACCCCATCCAGGAAGTCAACGCAACGACGAACTTTGTCGCGCAGCGGCATCGCGTCGGCCTGCCGCGACGTCGCTACCATCGCCGCGAGTTCGGTCAGCGTCGCCACGCCGAGCTGCCCGAGGAACGTCTCGACCAGGCGCTGATCCAGCCCGCGCAGTCGAGCTAGGTCCATCACGTCGCGCACCGCCCACCGCTGCGGCCGGTGGCACTTGCAAAACGGGCACTGGTGATTCGACAGCGTCACCCCAGCACGCAGCATCTCGATCGCTGGCGGCAGCAGATCCTCGACCAGCTCGGCGCGCAGACCCTCGGCGTCCGCCTTGCGCAGCAGTACGCGAATCGCCTTCGCGTTCAGCCCGTGCCGTGGTCGCCTCACGGCGAAAATCCCCATGATCCCCCTTCGTCGTCGAGCGTCGGCGGAGGCACG
>Ga0209342_10000994_pt1 | contig 32174 bp, 51 predicted proteins | sample RifCSP16_2_FD_184023 | JGI IMG/M metagenome (GOLD analysis project Ga0209342, IMG submission 184023) | Soil microbial communities from Rifle, Colorado - Rifle CSP2_sed 16_2 (SPAdes) (version 2) | ecosystem: Environmental > Terrestrial > Deep subsurface > Rock core/Sediment | place: Rifle...
AGGCTTACTCTGGCCGTATGCATCCTGCACAAATAGCAAGCCTGCAAAAATTAGAATTAATCCGATAAATTTTTTCATGTCTTTTTTCTTTTTCTGATTCGATTTTCTTTAGTCACTAATTTATTTTTTTTTCTCTTACTCTCTGTAATATCCTTGGATTGTTTTACTCCAGCTCTCACGGCTTTAATCCTTTTTTTTGGTTGTGACTCCAGCCATTTCGGCCATTCAACCGACTCCTGATATTTTCTATAATCGGCCAAATGATCCTGAGCCCTTGCTTCCGGCATAAACAGAACCCAAAGCAAAGCGACCGTCATTACTGCACAGAAAATTTTCAGATATTTTCTCTCTCTCTCTGTCATGCTAAAATAGATTTGTCTGTTTCAAATTTTTATCACTTACTAACGGGTCACTCTCTCTCAGTAACTTCAAACCGCAAGCCAAAATACAAACTGAATCTCCGGCATATTTCAGGACTTTCGTTTTATCTGCATACCTCTTTGCAAATTCAAAATACTTCGTTTTACGCTGTGCTTTTTCCATTCCTTTAAACCTCAAATTCAGTCTTGATTGCCAGGTCACAGGCGCCAACTCAACGAATGTAAATTCCATCATTTGCAAAACCGTGTGAAGCTCTTTTAACTGCCCCAGCATTTTTATAATGGCATATTTTCTGGCTGAATCTTCGCCAACAAAAGCAGATACTTTCTCGATAAAAATTAATGTTTCCTCAGGATCAAACCTCGTGAAAAATGTTTTCAGATCCTTAGCAGTTGCCGGCATCTTGAATACGTCCAAGCTCCCGTTTTGAGCGACTGCTATCGCTCCGCTTTTTCCTCCGTCAATACCTATTACCGTTTTTCCTTTCATGGCTTTATTCCGTTTTTAAATCCCTTATTTGACGGGTAATTAATACATGTTTCACAAAGTCTATTGCATTTTTTATCGCCATGCTCCTGATTCAGGCACTTAAAATCTGCTTTTTCATTCAGTTTATTTCGAGCCGTAATCTCCCTCACTTTTTCATTTAACCGTCCTTCAAAATTTGAAGTAAAAAGGTTGTGAATCTGTACCGTGTATTCCCAGAAAGCGACCAGAGCTTCCGACTTGTCAATTATTCCCAGCTCTAAATCATTTAAAACTCCCTCACAGTAGGCTTGGCAGTCATCAATAGTTTTTATTTTTTGTGGATCCATTCCCGTTATTTTTTAAAGTTTATTTTCTGTTTAATAAATATTCACCCCACTGAGAAACCATCGCCTGAGCGAACCCTTCAAAGGTTTTCGACCGGATCTTTCCCCGATTAATACTTTCAGGCAAATTATACCAGCTTGGAATTTTTTTCCCTGACTTAGTGATATGAGAACTGCCTTTGTCCAAAGCTTCACCAAATAACGGAGCGTTTCCCAGATTTGTAGCTGTCAATTTTGGTAAATTTTTAAGCCATAAACAGGTTCGTTTCTTTGCGCTGTCTCCAAAATCGTAGGGATTTATTATCTGGTCGGGCTTTCTGAATTTACTACTCATTACCCCGACAGGGTTTTCAATAGCGATATACGGGATCCTCGAATTTGCCAGCTTCAAAAAGAAATCAATCGAGTTTTTTTGTCTACCGTCCTTAATTTTTTCCTCGAAGTGTTTAGCTCCAGATACGGCCAAATCTGTGCAGGGCGGAAAACCGATCATCAAATCCCACTCAATCAATTTTGAAACTTTACAGCATCCATATTTCCCAGCTCCATGCTCGAAAAGATTTCCGCACTTGCATTTATACATTCCGTCCAGAATCTCCAGTACGTCCCCCTGATAATGCCATTCCTCAGAGCCTCCGGAACAGGGTAAAATATCACATGAGTAAGCAATAAAACCAGACCTTCGAAAGAGCTTCGTTACGGTCTGGCTTTCTTCACAGGCTACTAAAATTTTGAGATCCTTTTTCAAAGCTCCAGGCTATTTGACTTAATGTTCTCAAAAGCTTCAAAAATCAAAGATCTGCTTTTAACCCTTTCAGCTTCAACCGAAACAGCCTCATGATAATTTCCTTTTTCAAACTCCTGTCTGATTTCAAAGATTTCTGACTTTTTCACCTTGTCACCCAAAGCAATATTCTGCATGGCTTTTCGATATTCACTCTCGCTTGGCTCTCTATCTACCGCCAGACCTTTTTTAACCAGCCACCTTGCCACGAACGATTCATAGACTAGGTTTATTAAGCCATCTTCGAGAAACCGCTTGTAAGCCTCTCGAATCACGTCTACAAAAGCCTCGATATTTCGATTTTTTTCTTCTTCGGTCAATTCCCTAACCTCTGAGGACTCCAACCGATAAACCTTACCCCAAACCTTGCCCCGATATTTTTTATAAGCGTTCAGGATCTTTGTGATAAACTCAATCGAAAACGACTGGTAGTGATTTTTATCTGGATTTCCTTCTCGGTCTTTTGGTAGGTACTCGTCCAGATTTCCAACCAAAGCAAGTTCGAAAGCAGTCCTGACCTCGTCAATAGTCAGCTCTGAGTAGTATTTTTTAATGATGTGGTAAAATCTAACCACCTCGGATTCGTCAATACTCCGAATCGAAAAGTCTTTTGAAATTCCCTTTGCCAGAATTCCAAGCTTAAAAACCAAACCGCTTTCTCGACCGTCTACAATCAGTCTATCCGGAAGACTTGCGATAGTTTCTCCAGATCCGATTTTTGCAATCTGGAATTCTGACGAGCTCAATCCGTTCCTGACTATTTCTTTTTCCAGCAAGCTCGATTTCTGCTTGTAAATCTGGATCCCGTTTACCTGTTTTTCAATGTTCATTGGCTCATTTTTAAATATTCCATGTACGGGTCGTCTTGAGTCACCGTTTTCAATTTCAGTTTCTTTTTCTCGAGATCGCTTCGCATAAATTGTCTTGCGGTTGCGATCCAACCGTTAGCCGTTCGCTTTTGCGATTTACTCTCACTCCAGTCATTCACAGCATGAAAATAATAATTTAAATCTACATTCTGAAAATCAGAGCTTTCGAACTTTTTTTCAAAGTTTTCAAACTTCCCGTAATGACAATTTTTAAACAGGACTTTCGAGTTCGTATTCTCCAGCTCAGGGAAAAGCGAAGCCGTGGGCTGAGCTATATCTTTTATAATAGTATTATCTATAATAGTATTATTGGGTAAAGAATTTTTACCGCCCCCCGGTAAAGAATTTTTACCGCCCGGTAAAGAATTTTTACCGCCCCCCCCCTGATTTTCCAAGTTTACTACCGGTAAAGAATCTTTACCGCCCCCCCTAAAATCCAGGCTCATAACCTCTTGAACTTTTACCAGATCAACCCGATATCGATTAAAAATAATATTGGTTCTGGTCTTGCTTTCCTTAATCAGTAATCCAGATACGCAAAGAATCTCCAAAGATTTCATGACCGTGGGCTTTGAAACTCCAAGCCATTCCTGAAGGTATCGAAGAGATCCAGTGTACCAGCTCTCACCATCCTGTGAAAAACCGTAAATAATAGCAAATACGTCCCTGTCGTTTCCTCTTAATCCAAGTCTCGAAACCATCCATCCCGAAACCTGATAGTAATGTAAATCCTGCATTCTCTATATCATTCCGAGTATTGCATGACCCTCTTTTAGCCCGAAATTCGGGACTTCTTTTAAAACATAGGAAATAATCCTGAAAGTAGATCGGCCAGTATATTGCCCGTCTTTTACCTCGTCAAGTCTTAAAACATCACCGACTTGAAAATCTCGGTCATTGTTCCTTAACTCAAAATTTTTCTCTCTCTTAAATACAGCATCAAAATATTGGGCGTCTGTTTTCAGGGCATGGTATCCCTTGTGATCTCCGTTCTTCATAAACATTTTTTTGGTGGGTGAATTCGTAATTTATTAAACTTTTTGGGAGTAAAAAAAGGGCGAAACAAAGCTCCGCCCCTTTCTGATCAACTTACCCAATTAACCTATTCGATTCTGTGAATCTCCAGAGCCAAGGGCGAAATGCTTCTGGATCAATTCTAAATTCTTAACACTGTGATTTGGAACCAATGACAAAACAGGGTATCGGCTTTTTGAGCCAGGTTTATTTGATGTGTGCATTTTTACGTTCAAATCAAAAATAATCCCCTTAATATGCCCGTGATCCTCAATAATCTGATCAAATATTCCAGTAATCTCTGGGATTGAGCTGTTCACCCCTTTCGTATTTATCTCCCAATATCCCAAAACACCGTTTATTTTCGGGATCAATACTCGCATTTTTAAGTTAGAAACCCATTCAGTCTGCCACTTTTTTGCGAGTTTTTCAATCAATTCTGGGTGTTCAATAGTAGAATATTTCTCGTACCTGCCAGAGCTATCCGAAAACACTTCAAAGTTTATCCTATCACCAAAGGAAACGAGCTTTCCGTCTTTACTCCGAAGCTCCAGCCTTTCGTCACATACCAAAGCTGGATCGTCATCCAGAAACACGACCTGAATAGTCCTCGGGGCCTCTCCGTATTCAGCCGTAAAGTAGCTGCTATAAGCTCCAGTCGGAATGAAGTAATCGACACTAACCGGATACTGCTTGCCTCCTTTATCAATCATTTTTCCGCATTTAATTTTCCCCAAAAAAGGGAAATTCAGCCTCGGTGCTTTTTCAACTCTTTTGATTCTTCCGTTCATATCTCTATCAGGTTAATTTCTCTAATTACTGTTTCGTCAAAGTTGTGGAATTCTGCTATTTTTTTATCTGCAATGAACCTCCTGAACGAGTAATATTCATGCTTATACGATTTTTGATTTTCAAAATCTTTCAGCAGATCTGGACTTTCACTACAACTATGCTTGGTCAGGTCTTTGTAAGCTTTTTCGACAGCGCAATCGGTTTCCTCGTCTGTATATTCAGTCCCTTTAAAATGCGTTGCTTTTAACTCAAGCTTTATTTCTGCTTTCATGGCTCAATAAATTTTGAAATGTCTGTTGCTTTTTTGATGAGAGTTAATACTTGTTCATAACTTTCCGTTTCTCCATGCATTGCAAGAGTAGGCGCAATATTATCCAGCATTTCGAGTAATTCCTTAGCGTTTGAAATTAGCAGTGCGTTCGCAATAGCTCCTTCATGAGGTTTTCCAAGGTCTTTGCAAACATCACCGATAACCATGATAAACCCAGTGGCATAGTATGGAAATCTAACATCAACAAACCCGTTTGATTCCGGATTTATGTAAACCTCCCATTTACCTTTTGTTCCTTTAAAGCTGTCCATTTTCTGCCTCCTTTCTCATTTTGATAAGTGTAGAAAGATTCACGTTTACGAAGTTTCCAGATACGTCCTTTTTCTCCAGATCAATTTCACCCTCGCAGATCAATACCGATTTCTCTCTCTTTCTCAGTTCCAAGGCTCCCAACTTTAACAGGTGCGGCAACTTCAAAAGCGACTTGCTTCCACTCTGATCGGTAAAATTATAGGTCGGATTTTCACCCCTCCAGTCTTTAGGTGACCAGTTGTAAATTCTGTCAATTCCAATCTCTGGGAAATTCTCATTCCAGAGCAATCTGTAAGACTCTAGCTGGATCTCGTGAGCTTCAAAAAATCCTTTCCGGCCAGACTTAAAATCGATAATAGCAGTCACCACCGTTTCGGTTTTACTCTCTTTCGGTTCCCCTTTCCTTGGGCCTGATTTATAAACCTCTCCGAAATATCCTTTTTCCACTATTGTGAGTTCTGCCACCAAATCGATCGCTCCAGCTACTCCCATTTCTTCGCTAGCCAATACTATTTCAACCGATAAAGGTTTCACAGAGTAATCAATGCACCACTGCGCAAAAGCGAGTAAATCTTTCTTGAATTCCTCTTCGTAATTGACAAAATCCTGTGGCAGTTTATTAGACTCTATGTATGCCAAAAGTCTTTCGCGAAGCTTATCCAGATCTAACTTCTTCATGATTAAAAGAGTCCCTATTTCGATATGCAAAAAGGTTCCATAATAGGATCGATCCTTTGTGTAGTTTTGAGATTCTTCGTACCCTTTTTCAGCTATCCACTTTATTAAATGAGGGCTGGTAGGTAAAGAGCTTTCAATAAATCCAGTCACGCTAGAATAAAACCGAGGCTCTAGCGATTCATCCAAGGTGTAATAAATCCGGTCAATCGTTCCACCCATTCTATAAACAGGTCTAGGCGCAAGCCTCAACGCTTTTTCATCGAAAAACATTGCGACCATCTGTTCAGTCGTGATTCCGTTCCCTAAGTCATAAACTCCGTTAATTCCTTCCATTAGTTTTTTGGTTTAATATTGAATAATTCGTTTGCATCGCACTCCAGTAATCCACAGATAATCGGGATCCATTCAGCCCGAAAGGATTTCGTTTTTCCATGGATCAAATTACTGACATTGATTCTTTGGGTTGATGTCTCAGATTCAGGCCACAGGGCCCGACCGAGATCAATCATTTTTACCTGGGAACTGTTTTCTGAATTCAGCTTCTCCAAAATTCGTTTTAAGTCCATTACGTTGTGTTTAATTTATTTTTTAACTCTTCGATCTCTTCGCTCAGGCTCTCGATTTCATCCTTCAAATCTTTGATTTCAGAGTCCTTGCCCTCCATGCAATTATGACAGGCGTTTACAGTCACTTGTAAATGGCCTCTGCCCCTGCTTCTCCTTGTCTCGGACTCAGAGCAAAGCCCTGAGCCACAAGTCCCACAATAAACCTCGAAATCAATATCGATTTTTTGGCTTATTTCAATTTCCACGTTCTCAAATACCGGCATATTATCTCAGGTCTGATTTATTCAAAACAGCCTCTAAAAGATTATCGGTATACTCTTTAGGGTAATCCGTAACCTCTCCGTACTGGTCATTCACGACCAAAAAATAGAATTCATAACCCGTGAAGCTCATTAGCTTTTCCATAGGCGTGATTTGGCCGTCTCCAGTCCATCGGGAATGGACATCAAAAGTAATCAGGCCATGGGATCCGTATGCTTCCTCATTCTCAGGCGCATGCTCGAACTTAATTTCCCCTTTTTCAATGTTGGTATTTACCACCAATTCCAATTTGTCTACCGTTGTGATCATGATTTCCGTTTTTCTATTGTTTAACATGCACAAATATATAATTTTCGATTTAACAGTAAATCATTTCTTTAATATTTTTTTCGTCAAATAATCTCCAGGCTTTCACAGGATCAGAGTTTTACCCAAATCTTTCCGTATTCAACCGGAAACGGGCCAAATTTCACCGATCTGTCTTTTCAGGATAAAGTATAAGCATTTACGCCAGCTCTCCGTAAACGCAAAAAAACAGCCCTTTCGAGCTGTTCTTAATTTAGGGCAAATGATAAGGGGTTATTTTTTCATGCTTGCAGCTCTTTCCATAAGCTTGCCAGCTATTTCCTGAATCTCCCTACTTCTTGAAGCCTCAGAATCTCGACCCAAAGCCGTTACCCAGTTGACCAGTTTCCAGAGTGTGGGCTCTCCTTGAACTCCGTCCTCGGTTCTTCCATTAGTCAGGATCTTCTGAACCCTTCCAGCCTCGTCTTTTGAAAGTCCTCGCTTAGGTAATTCCCGAACCTCTTTGTCCAGATCCACGTCAATCATGCTCGCATCCTGAACCAGCATCATTTCAGCCATTAACCGTTTGCGGTCAAAAAGGCCTCTGGTTAGATCCTTTATCGCTGAAGCTTGGGTCTGAGTGTCCAGCAAATAAGTTCGCTCTGAAAGCTCCAGATTTTCAGGCAAACGGGATCCAAGGTGAACCGTTCTCAAAACTGACTCACGAACCATTCCATTAAGACAAACGCCCTGCATCGTAAAGGTTCTTAACTCTAGCGCACCGTCCCCGTAATCCGAGCTAGAAAGTCTGGCCCCGTATGCCATGACAGCCGTTCCATTTTTCGGGGTTTCAAAAATCAACGGCTCCGGCATCAAAACTTCGATAAACAGTTTCGTGTCAGTCATTAAACCATCGGCCAAAACTGCGCTTTGAGCGTAGGCACTTTTCACGAAAGATTCTACCAAGTCAACTGAATTCAATCTGCGGTACTGATCCGAAAGCACTCCCCGAACCTCCTGTCCGACAGCCCTCAATAGTACTCGGGTTCTTTTTGCATAGCCGGAATGCTCATTCAGGATATTGGCGCAAAGCTCTTTTTCCCATTCCGATCCAGTAGCCAAAGATTGAAGGTACTTAGCAGGAACCCCGAGCTTGTCAGCCAACTGATAAACAGCATTCGGGTGCATATTAAGTTGCTCAGTTGGCATCTGCATTCTAACCGTTCCGTCTGCGTTTACGAATCCCAGGACTTTACTGCGCTGGTCGTTATTAGTCCCGACAGGGGTCACAAAATCCCTTGAAATTTTCCCCTCAGAGATCAACCTTGCGTAGGCTGTTTCAGCATTAATTGAATGGCCAGCGATTCTAGCTCTTAACTTGTTAACCGTTACTTCTTGTAAATTTTCCATGATCCGTTTTTTAAAGGTTATTTGAAATAGTGTGTAAGAATATTTTTTGCAATCTCTCTTTTTTGGTACTGGTCTGAGATAAAACCAATCCTGACAATGATGAAGCTTTTCTTTTTGGTCTTTAGGTCATACTGCATCTGAACCAGCTCCTGATATCCGTCATTATCAATAATCCCAACGTCCTGCCATTCGGATTTTTTCGGAAAAAAGAACTCTAGTAATTTCATGACTCAGGGAAAAATTTCGTGAACTGCTCAGTCGCTGAATGCATAAAATGCATGAACTCAGATTTGCTTATTTCCTTCTCAATTTCATAAGCAGTCATTAATGATGACAGATAGCTAATTGAAACCTGTGTAGAAACCGGAGTCTTGGGATCTGATATACATACCAGCATTGCGAATTCGCCCCCGTTATAAACCATTGCTTTCTCCCAGCCTCCGTTAGATTTCAGAAAATAGAAACCCTCTTTAACCTCAATCTGTACTGTTTTTGTCTCGACTCTTTTTACCGTTAATTCCATGATTTTTGTGATTTATGTGTGAAAATTAAAATTCTACGCCTGCAATTCTCTTAAAATTATCAATGACTTTGAAGCCTGTCAAAATCCCTCTTTTTGTGGATCCTGTGGTTTGGCTATAAATGTGATCGAAAAAAATGTAAGTCAATTTTTCTCCGGTGAATTCAAGCTTCACCCAATTCCAGATAAACTGCTGGCTCTCGAATCCTATGTGATAATAGGTTTTGTCCAGAGCTTCAATTTTATAAGCAAGCTCGATTTGAGATCTCTTACCAGCTTTGTTAAAAGCCTCTTTAATGTCCGTTAATGCTTGAAATTCCATGTCCGTTTATGTTTTAAAATGAATAAAATCTAACTATCAAACCTCTTCGCAACTTGCAAACTGTCACGTCCAAACCCTCTCTGAATGCTCTTTCTACCAACTTATCCGCAAGCTCCAGACCTACCAAAGAAACAAGGCCCCGAACCCCTACCAATTTCGAAACGCTTTTTCCAGAAAAATTACGTCCATTTACTTTGATTTTGAAGCTTCCGTTTATCTCAGATGTTGCTCTCATGGCTGTTTTTCAGTTTTTAATATGGACAAATATATAATCGATTCTTTAATAGTCAAGTGATTTTAAAATATTTATCAAAAAAAAATACCACTCATTTCGAAGTGGTATCTCTATTACTTTTAATTCCTTTCAATTATCATGGATATTAATTACATGATGCCTCATTATCAACCTATCTGAAACAATCTCTCCGTTTTTCAATAGTTCAAATTCAGTCCTGTCGTGAAACGTATGAGCTTCGATACTGTATCCCTGGGCCCTCAAATTTATTTCAGTCTTTTCGCCTTTAAATCCAGTCAGCAAAAGATAAACTGAAAAAAACTTGTCCATTTCATAATTGAGCCTTTTTAGAAACTCCGTTGTAATTTCTTCCATTGTTTTTCTAGTATCCATTTCCGTTCTAGGTTTAAGATTCAAGTTTTTTTAATTCAGCTTTTAATCTCTCAATATTTCTCTGTTTAATATCCTCTTTATTCAGCTCATGATATTTTTTCAGGATCTCAGGAAAAGAGTTGAAAATGTTTTTAGCATTTTTCATTTTCCAATATAAAGTTCGATTCCCTGTGTCTCTGAAGTCAGGATCAAAAGCGACCAATTCCATCCAAAACTTTTTGAAAAAATCTACCGGATAATCCTTATCTGATCCACCAGAGCCAAAAATATATGGCCCTGTCGGAAACGTTATCAATAAAAGCCGTTCTGTTTCCGTAGGCTCCAGTCCACCGTCAGGCCATGATATTGACCTGTTTGTCCCTTCTCCATACATTCCAATTTTTACATACTCACTTATTGAGATCCAATCTGGGTTATAAAATACATTGAGATCAATGTTTATCCCGTAAAGGTCTTTCAATTCGAGCCTTAAAAGATCCAGCCTGGATTTATACTCTAGGTCTTTTAAATCAAAGCAAATGTCTTGCTCATGCTTTTTCAATAGCTTAAAAATCTGCTTGTAAGCCAGTGATGTTTTTTCCAATTCTGTTTCTTTTTCCATATCCGTTTTGTTTAAAATTTCTCAAATATATAAACGGTTCTTTAATATCCAAATGCAGAAAAGAAAGGTTTTTAAGCCTTAAAAAGGCCCGATTTCCCGAATTTCGAGCTTTCTTTTCTTTTATATATCAATTATCAACTCAATTAAAAGACTCCGTTATACGCTTAAAAATGGCTGTTTTCAGGGCTGTAGAAATCAAATACCGCTTTCATTCTCTCAAATAGCCTAAAAAGCAAAGAAACCAGCCTTTATCCGGCCGATTTCCTCTTTTTCCACCAACCCACTAAAAATGGCACAATAAAAGCGAAAACAGATCCTGCAACCTTTCCCCACGTAGGAAATATGGCTTCTGTAATCTGCTCAACTACCTCCTGACCTTCACTACTTTTCTCCAGATCTTTTTGCCTGGATTTCGTTTCCGTTACCTCTTTTTCGCTTTCTATGGATCTCGAAGAATTTAAACTGTCCTCTTTTCGATCCTCAGTTTTTTCGCTTTTAGTATGGATAGTCGTTACCGTAACAGGTTTCAAAACTGTGATACCTGCTGAATCCAGAGCTATGAATTTCTGCTCGATTATCTGAGTCGTTTCTTCAAAAAATCTCAGAGCCTCAGAGCTTCCAGAACTTTTGAAAACTGAATCAGAAACAAAAGCACTCACGGACTTTAACGCCTCATGAGTGCTTTTTTCCTTTTGCTTTTTGATCGACTTACAACCGACCCCAAAAAACAATATTAAAAGGATCCCGAATAAAGATTTCATTTCCCTTTGAAAACTCTATCGTAAAGCTTCTGCGCATCCTGCCAGATTTCAATTTTAGTGTATTTCCCATCGGCCAGTCTGTAACTGACATGTCCAGCTATTGCCAGCAAAAAAGAGCCTCGTCTGGCCTTGGTTAAAAATCCCGCTTTCTGCTCATACTGAACCTGCTTCACAAGTTCCTGAATAATTTCTTCCGCGCTCATTCCCGACCAGTCTTTATTGACCAACTGATAACCCTTTCCGACATTCAATGCGATCTGAGGAACGATCCTTTCCAAATGAGCTACCAACTCTGGCGCCCATGTCCCAGGGAAAAGCGAAGCTAATTTATTGTCCAGCTTTCCCTCGGTCATTTTTTTGAAGTTCTCTGCTATTGTCACAGCTATTAAGCCGTGATCCTGAACAAACCCGAGTCCAAGACCCAAAAAGCTTCTGATTTTTAATACCAAACTTTTTAATTTTTTCATGATTTTTTTGATTTTAAGTTCCTGTTTTTATTAATAATTAAGCCATTGATAATACTTTTTAACCGCCTTAATTCTGTCTTTTAAGTGGTTTGGAGTTCTTTTTGAATTAGGATTTCCCAGATTCACAGCTCTACTGATCGCCAATATACTGTCTGAATCAACTGTTTTGCAATAACTCCAGATTTTGTTTCGGCTAAAAAACCAGAAAGCAAGCTCGAAAGCGTAAACCGTTTTCGCCAGATCTGGATTAATATCTAGCACGATCCCTAAATCCCTTCCTGCCATTAAATAATTATCTCTCCCGGTCAAATGCACCGCAGATCTTCCTCTGAATTTATAACCGTCTCCAGATCCCTCTGGGCCATTTCCCATTCGACCACCGTAAACCCTTTCTGCCAGTTTCACAGGGTTAAATTGTAAAGTTCTCGCATCCGCTTCGGTCTTGACATAAGCCTGGAAAACTTCTAAAATCCTTTCCCATGAATAGTTGAGGTTTTCTTCAAATCTTTTCCAGCCCATCGTTTCGACATCACACTGGCCCAGAAAATTCGCAGCCTCTGAATTCGTATATCCGTAAAACTTGGCAAATGCAATAGTCGAAGCCTTACCAAATACCCCGTCTGCTTTAACCCCTATTTTTTTCTGTAAAGCGATTATCTCTTTCATTCGATTTCTCCAGTCTTTCTGTTGATAAATATGTCCAGCCTATTCAAAGCAATTTTTATCGGCTCCCATGGATAAACTCCGTAGGCGTTTTTCAGCACTGAGGCGATTTCAAAACCGAGCATGACAGAATAGAAACCAGAGCTGGCCAGACCGCTAATGAAATCATGCTCTCCAGCAATTTTTGTGTTTTTCAGGATCCCGAGACAAAGCACAGCGACTGTGATCCCGAAGAGCTTTTTACCCATTTTCTCGTAAAAAACACGGCCGGAAAATTTACGCTTCTTTTTCCCTTTTGAATCCAGAATGAGAACCCCTTCTAAGGTTTCAAACTCATTGAAGGCCCTTATTCCACCTGCCAAAGTGTCTAATAAAACAGCCATCAAAAGCCCTGCAAGAAAATCGTAATCATTAAAAACTCGGGTATGAAAGAAATCAAACGGGCTCTGCTCCAGAATGAAAACAGGTTTCTGCAAGTACATTAATAAGGGACTTCCGTACATAAACATGTGAATTCCGTAAGCTTGGCTTTGATTCAGGCCAATGGACTTGAATAATTTAGCTGGCATTATTAAAATTGGTTTAAATTATTTTTTGACACTTAGCATGTGAGACAATGGTTGCGTTAGTAGTCCCGTTGTAAGTAGCTCCAGACCACGTCCATTGAAAATAAAGCTGCAGCGTTTGATTCACTGAAGCATCAAAAACAAAATTGTACATATAACCGCCTCCATACATTCCAAAGATTGAGTTTGCGGGATTTATCCCGTTTGCGTCTAATAACTTAAATCTCGCTGTTCTACTTCCTGCAGTGGCACCTTCAAAAGACAGTAAAAACTTTAATTTACAAAGGATTGATTGAGACTGATAATTTAAATTGGAAATACACATGGTCCTGCTAAGAACATTAGCAACATCAGAAGTGAATGTCAATGAATAGTATTTTGTTTCTAATCCTGATTCCCTGCTTCCTTGCTCAAATACAGTGATTTCAATTTCATATTGAGCTCCTTCCAACATTTCGCTTGGAGCGAATACAGCACTCCCATTTACAATATTAAAACAGCCTTGCCAAGTGTTTAATTGAAGCAAATGAAAAGTAAGGTTTGAACTTATGAACTTTGGAGAAACGACTAAATCTGGGATCTGATTTTCGTTCAGGATTAATCTTCGCTTGCTCATATTTCAGTCGGTTTCACAGGCCAAACCACATTGAAAATGTCTGCCTGATTTGTGATATCCCTCAGGGCCTGACGGTAATCAGTCCAAGGTTTGAGATCGTTTTTATAGGGCGAATCAGATAGCATCACGTAATCGCATTCCCTCAGTTTACTATTCCGGATATTCCGAATTGACTCCAGCTCTCTTTGAACTTTCTGGCTCAGTTCCTCACTCGTCAAATCCTGCTCAATATATCCGACCTCGTAAATCCCATTTACTAAAACCGGAGTGCCTAAAACATACTTTTTGCTTGGGTTTTTAATTACTGCTTTTTCAGTCACAGAGTAAACCCCAAATTCGTTAAGAGTCTTTTCGCTCAGGTTTTCAGGAAAACTTGTATTAGGAAAATCGACCGCTAGTTCCTTTAACAGGTACGGGAATTTTATTACGCTCTTTTCTTTTTTCAAATATGTCATAGACCAAATCTCGATTTTGTTGCGTTATAATTTGCTAAAACTTCTGCGGCACTCAAAGCCCTGTTATAAATATGCACCTGGGAAATGGAACCGCCAAAATATTCCGCATCAGTCACATAGTTTCCTATCCGTGGTTTGAGTGAGTTTTTAGGCAACGTGTCGGCCGTAATCGTTGTGGAGGAATTAGATACTCCGTCCAAATAATAAATCAACTGCGTACCGTTAAAAGTCCCTGTGACAAAATGCCAGTTTCCGTCCCCTCTAATGTCTGTCGCTATATCACTGTTTTTCCAAGCTCCATCGTAATACGCCAGCCCGTCCAGTATCAGAGCCGAGGCGTTCCCTCCCACATTTAAATGGAAACAAACTGATCCGGTCGTTCCGTCAAAACCTCCACTGATAACCCAACCTTTCGTGGAGGCGTTAGCTTTCACCCATGCTGAAATCGTGATATAATCCAAAGCCATAGTCGTTGAACTTTGCGCTAGCTCAACGTAATCATTTGTCCCGTCAAAGGTCAAATGCCCTCCAACCCCAGAATTAAACCCGACCCCGTTTACCAGAGTACCGTCATTATTACTCGGGCTTAAATCATTCCAAGCCGAACCAGATCCCGGATACGAAGCCGGATCCCCGGCATCCAAATGAAGAACCAAACCACTCTGAATAATGCCTTGCACAGCACCCCAGAAACCTAATTTGTTTACACTCATACACCGTGATTTTTAGAAATGACAGCGTTATAATTTGTCCCGTCATAAGTAATCGTGACAATGTCTTTACTGCTCAAAGTACCCGTCAAACTTGGAACCGATTTCCCAGCCCAATGCATAGTGGGCCAAGTGATAGTTCGACTTCCAGTAGTATCCTGAGTAATGATTAATTGGTAAGGCCCTCCAGACTTGGGATTCGAAAAGCTCAGGGTTACGTTGCCCGTTAAAGTCATTGACTGAACATTACCCTGATTCCAGTTAACCGTAACAGCTCCCGTACTATTTCCCTTAGCAAATACAGGTGTAGCCAATTGACCTGTAACATCCAAGTTCGCAGGGAAAACAAAATTACCACTTGCGAAAGTGCCTGCCTGAATAGTCGAAGCGTTTTGATTATGAGTTACCGAAGCATAAAGCAAGTTTAAAGCGGTCAGGATATTGGACCAAGTCAGCTTCTTTAATAAAAAACCATCGTCACTATCCGTAAACCCGAACCGATCCCCTCCCACAGGGATCGCCTTGGTTGAGGCGGCATTTATTTGAGTGGCTACACTGTCTGGAATTGAACCAGTCCACGAGTACGGCAACGAGGCCCAAGCCGTGACACCGTTTCCGAGTTTCCCCTTCAAAGTATCTGTCTCGAATCCCAGCTCTCCGTCAGCTAAAATAGGGTTTGTAGCAGTCCATTGAGCCGCTGTACCTCTACGAATTTGAATAATATCTGCCATTTTATGGTGTTCCTCCGTCTATGTTTTGAGATGATAAATAAACTGAATCAGGACTTCCGCCATCGATATTGCCTCTCAAAGAGTTCAATTCCGGCACTGAAGTGAAATATAAAATTCCGATTTCATTTCCAGTCACCAAAGGCGTTGTAACTGTTAATTGGGATCCTGAAACCGTCCAATCGAATAAACCTCCCTCTTCGAGAACCTGACCCTGTAAAGTCACGAACAAAACGACAGGATCGGCATTCATTAGGTAGAAAATATTGGATCCAGAATAAGTGAAAACCTCTTTTATAGGAACGCTTGAGGCTGGAGCGATCAAAGTTCTCATCGTTTCCAGACTTATTTTGGTCATTTCCTGACCCGATTCCTCATTTTTTACAGCATTAAAAACGATCTCTGAGGTCGTCAATCCAGTAGTATCGAGGTCTTTTTTATTCAGGATAGCACTCGGATTAAGTCTAGCGTTTGAAGTTTCTCCAGATACATCTCCGTTTAGCTCAGGAAAAACAATCTCTGGGAAGGTAATATTCGGCAAATTGGCTCCGTCAGAAAGTCCAGGCACTGTGATTCTGATCGGTGCTATAAAATAATCACCCTCTCTAGGCTGGTCGACATTTTCTTCAAAATACGTGGGAACTACATCTGCATCGAATATCTCCCGATAAACGTTCCTCATTAAACCAGAACCCAAACCCATGGTAATCGAAACTGCCAGGTATTTTCTGGATGAAATTGAGGCCTTATCTTTTATGACAGTCAAAGGCGTAATCTGCTCCCCTCTCTGGAAAAAATCTCCAGATAAAACAGCCGAAGTTGCGCCATTCATCGACAGCCATTGAAGTAAAAACAATCTTCGAATATTGAGATTGTCCGTCTTTCCTCTCCGGTTCCATGTGGTTGTCAAGGTTCCTGCAACGTCCATCACTCCAGCAACTCCCTGAACCAATCCGTCCGAAATATAATGCTGAAAGCTTGGCCCCTTATAAGCGGTCACAGCTCCAGTGGTTGCGCCCTCTAGTAAGATCTTTTCGTTACTTGGCTGCTCTACTCTTAAATTGGTTTTCCATCCAGTTAAACGAATTTCTGTACTGTCAGCAGACCCAGTTTTTACCAGCTTGTAAAACCTGAATTTTACATTTCCATCGTTAGGAATTGAACCGATTGAAATTGCGTAATCCTGCCACCTTCTCCGCTTCTCGGTTTCAATTCTTAAAAAGCTTTCATTTAAACTCCAACCGTCAGCAGTCCAATAATAAGTAACCGGAAGACTCAATAAAGTCGTTTCGATTATCACTTGAAAAAAAAGCACTGGTCTGGATCCTGCGATTAAAATTGCTGGGTAATCAAACCTGTGACTGAATGCAATTTCAATAGTATCAAATCCAGCTACCGTTAAAGCATACGCGTCCGACTCCAGATAATTAGGCTGACGTGTCAACTGTTTTCCCGGGATCTTTACAGCGTATAAATTCCCTTTATAATTAGCAATTACTCGCTCGATAGTTATTCCCAGCACTCCAGAAACAGCCGTCCAGCTATTCAGCGTTGTGGCATCAATCCAGTCCGCCTCTGTTTGAAACCCTCCTGTCGTGGTTTCTCCTGTACTTTCTACCGTACTGATATAAACTTCTGCGTTTCTCAGAGCTGGATTAAAAGACAATGAACCGGATTTATTTATCAGACCTCTAAAAATACTAGTGGCCGTGTCCATTTCAATGATCGGATCAAAGCTCGTAAACCCGACATAAACCCCGAGTGCTGAGTACTCCCTTTCAATATAAGAGCTGGATTTCGCCTGAATATTCTCAATTCTCCAGCCTCGATACTGATAAATTCTACAAAATAAAGGCCTTAAAATAGACTCCAAGACCTCTGCACAGTTGGGATCATCTCCAAAAGCTAAAAAGGTTTTCGCATCGACTTTTGCTTGCTTCAAAGGACTGTCAGCATTCCCTGAAAGCATCCCGTTTGAATACATATTTACAGCCTCAAAAATAGGCAAAGCCAACTGAGTGCCAGCCAAAGCCTGTAACAGGTAATCAAATAAACTATTCGATCCAGATAGATTTGTAAAACTAGCCGTTTTTAAGCCGTCTAAGCCGTCAGAGCCTTGAACAGTCACTAAGTAAGGCAATGAGGTGTATCTCTCCGCATACCTCTCAGGATTAACCCAGCCTGACCAAATTAATTCGTTCGCAAGGTCTAGTATTTCAATACTGTACTGATAATCCTCAGCCTGTCCCAGCTCAATAGTGGCAAAGTTCGTAGTAACGTAAAAATTTATCGATACATCTCCAGGCAAAATAGGATTTACAATATCAGAACCCGAACCAATTTTCAATTCGATCCAATCTCGACCAGCTCCATCGAATTCGGTAACAGCTCCAGCATATCCAGCCAACCCGATATTGACCGTGACTTTTCCATAAATATCGGACGTACCGATTATTCTAAATTTTGTTGCCATTTATCCAATGATTTTATTGACTCTTTGAAGATACCTGTTAGATGACAAAACGATATTTTCTCCAGTCACTACCGCATAAAGTTCCTGGGCTCCAGAGTTACCACCCGTCCCGAACTTACTTAGGAAAGATCCCATTTTTTCGAAAGGTATGACCGCCTCTTTTCCGCTTGGGTTATCTCCCAAAATTGCGGTCGTCATTCCGGTAACCATACCACCCTCGGCAAACTTTGGTAAACCAGCCATTCCTTGAAACAGCTCTTTAAATCCAGCCATTCCGCCAAACTTTCCTGCACCCATTCCCAAACCTCCGAGTAAAAGATTCAAAGCAAAAGCCGCAGCCGCGGCCGCAATCAATTTCACGATCAGAGCTTTTATGCCATCTATCAAAGTTCTGAATCCTGCCTTTCCATTAGTAACCATAGCCTCGAAACTAGCCTGTAAAGTCTGACCGAGCATATTTGTCAGAGTCCCAGCCCATGCCATTTCTTGGTTATATTTTTTCTGTTCCTCAGTTGCGAAAGTGATTCGATCAATCGCCTCCTGAGGAATAATGATCCCAGCACTCAGCGCACCTTTCAAAGCAGGATTTAAAAGCCTCTCTGAGATCTGCTTTATATTCCCGAGAGTTTCTTCCGAATATTTGTCTTTGAACTCGAAAGGATTTCTCATGCCGGCCATGATAGCGATTGATTTCTCTCTCTCTTTATTCACGGCTTTAATCCCAGCCAACTCGGTTTCGTTTCCTTTATTGACGATCCCATTCAGTCGAACCCTTTCCCTTGCAGCATCTGCGACCAGTTCTTCACGCTTTGCGAGTAAAGTATTCAGAGCCTTCGTACTCTCGTCTGAAATATCATTCGCCTTCTGACTGATTCTCATTTCCTCGATCTGCATCGATAAAAGATTGTCCTCGGCTTTCAATCTTTCAGCAATCAGAGCAATCGCTTTTTGAGCATGGGCCTGCCTTTCTTTTTCACTCAAGCTCTGATCTCTGGCCAGCTCAGACGATTCCGCAATTTCACGGTTCAATCTTGACCGAGTTAAAATCAGATCATTTTCCGCGTCCTCAATCTTTATGGCTAAGTCTGCCAACCTACCTCCAGCTTTAATACCGTCCGTAAACGCATTAACAGTAGCTTTTCCAGCCTCTTTCGCTCCACTGGCCAGAGTCTTGAAACCCTGTGCGAGGTCACCGTTTAACATTTGCGAAATCCCAGCGAAAACAGTTCCCCCGAGATTCTGCAAGACTCCTAAAAGGTTTCTAAAAATCTGTACGACAGGCTCAACGACCGACATCAAAGCATCCATTCCGGCCTCTGTTGTGGCTAGATAGGTAATCAGTGAGGCCAGAGCGACCACGATTAACCCGATGCCAGTACTCGCCATCGCTATTTTGAGAGCTTTCCAGCCCAAAGCCATCGCCTTTAAAACAATCTCGCCAGCGGTCATACTACGCAACAAAGCGACTTGCTCAATAACAGCAACTTTTAACCCTTTAGCGTATAGCATTAACTGCTTGCTCTGCTGTTTTACCTCATCTGTGAAGGTTTTCAGCATTGAAAAAGAGTCCTGCAAAGCACTTACAAACGGGTCTGAATCCAGTCCCAGCGTTGCGATTAATTGTTTTTTATCCATGCTTTTAATCGTTTTTGAAGTTGTTTTTCCATTTCCTCAGGATCAATATCGATAATAAAACTCTCATCCAAGCCCGGAATGCTCCAGAAAACGCTCAAAGGTGGCAGTTTCTGCTTGGGATCCTCGTTCGCTTTAGCCAAAATCCAGGCAATTCTCCGAAAGTGATTTTCTTCTCGATCTTTCTTTTTCTGAACTCCCCGAGAAAAACTTACAAACTCTCTGAAAGTCAAATCAAAAAGGCGTGTCGGATCTAAACCCAACACGCCTGCCATTTCAAATAATGAATCCTCCGTAAGCTCTACTTCTTCGCCAGTCTTTTCGGCTTTTGAACCTCTTCGCTTTTTTTTTCTGGCTTCGGCATAGATTCAGCAATCATCGCAGAAAGCTCTTTAACTTTTTCCGGTGAACTCAGGATCCATGTGAACACGTCCTCGTAAGCAATTTTCGGCTGGAGTCCTTTTTTCTTTTCCTTCAAAGCGTAAGGATAGAAAATCAAGTCGCAAACCACGTCTAAAACGTAATCATCGTCATTGATCAGCTCCAGATACTTAGCGATTGTCATTCTCTTTTCAGGCTCGTAGAACTTCATAAAAGTGACTACCTCAGAGAACGAGCCAATGGTAAAACCGATTTCGATTTTATTCCCGTTAATATCTATTTCCATAATTAAACGACAGTGCTTTCAGTAGGTGCGCCAGTTTTTTGAAACGAGGCCGAATAAGTAGAAATCCCGTTCTGAGGATCAGTTCTCGAAATAGACATTAGCCATCCCGACTGACTGTAATACTTTTCTCCTGTCTCAGTTCCTCCGTAGTAAAGAGTAGCTGGAACGACAGCCGTGAGATATTCATTGTAAAGCAGTGACCAGTTCCCTGCTTCAAAACTCGAGTTCCCTTCAACCGTAACAGTTCCGTCACGATCTCCAGCGATATAAGTTTTGTGAGTGATTCCCGTGGTCGGATCTTTACTCAGTTTATCAGTAGTTTCCAGCATTTCGACTGTTCCTTCCATACCTCCTGAGGTTTGCCCAAGAACGGCAGTGGTCGCCACTTTAAGAATTACAAATTTGCCATCAATAGCCATATTTTAAGAATTTTGAGATTTATAAGATAATCTGAGACTTTTTATTGCTGTCCGACCTTCAGAGCCTTCGATTATGTCTTCTCCAGATCCAGCAAATTGCATTGTAAATATATTGATACCTGCCAGAATTCCAAAAGTTGAAAGCCTCGTAGGGGTTATCTCAGTAACAATCGTCCTGGCAGTACTCGAAACCCAATCCAGATCGCCACCTCTCCCGATAAACTTTTCACATATCTGAATCGAAATAGTCCCCTCAGACATAAATGAAAGCTTATCATTCAGGGCCGTTTCACTCAGTAAGGCAATAGTTATGTATCGGTTGGTTTCAACAGGTGGCATAACAGACCAAGCCTTTACCGGAGTCATCAAAGCATTAATCGAACTGACCAACGCTTCCCTAATTTCTGAGCCTGATAGAATCATTTCAAAATAGCATTAAGTCTGTCCTGCAATCCTTCTGTTTCCCTTTCAAACGCTTTCTGCATTGCGTAATTCTTCCACCTTTCCTCGACATAAATGGCATAATTTACGTTCGTTCCTACCTTAATTTCCTGCTCTTTCGGGATCTCATTAAGCTTGCCATTGTAGCTTTTTCCCTGTTGATCCGTGTAGGAATAGCTGGTTTTTCCCTTGTGGCTCGTCCAAATCGAAGATCTAAGCCGACCAGTATCCACCAAAACATGACTTTTATATCCCGATTCAATCATTAAAGCAGTGAGTAAAAGTTCCTCCATTAATGCTTTGATAATCTCGTCCCCTGCCTGATCCAAGTCATTCAAAACAGCATTAACGTCTCTAGTATTAATTTTCATTTCCATTATGAAGCCCTCTCTTTTTCAGTAGCCAAAACAGATAACGTAAAAGGATTCAACTCGTAAACCGCCCCAATCACGTAAGTCTTTCCTCTGTACTCCAGTTTCATTGCTGTGGTAATCAAAGCTGAAACAGGATTTTTTACGATAATAAAACTCGTTCCTTTTATCCCCGTCCACTGGCCCGACTCAGATCCTGTCGAATATCCTTTCTCAGTAACATTTGCCCAGCCCGACCAGAATAATGCAGTCGTTTCGGTTGAGCCTCCAGTTGCGGTTTCCACATACGTAGTATCGTAGACCTTTATAAACTTATCCCGTTTCATATAAAACCTTTGAGCCTCCGATTTTTAATTACCCTCTTTACGTTCTCAGGCATGTATGAACTCGGTTCCCCTCTTTTATACCAGTCATACGCCAGCTCCAAGACTGCATTTTTTAGATCCATTCCACCTTTTGCCAAGGTCGTGTATGTGATTTCAATCCCGTCCGTGACACTGATATAGGGCATCGATTGGCCTGTATATTCAACCGTGGTCGTGATAGTTGCTACTGGAGAAAACGGTAAAAATCCAGACCAATCTTCGGCATAAATCACAACGGTACTGGCTACCAAAGAAAGGTTTGTCTGGTTCTCGATTTCTTCTCTTGCTCCAGTAATCAATGATTCGATCAGAGCGTTTTCAGAACCTCCAGAATCCTCCGACCTGAAAAACAGCACAGCTTCCGCCAGCGTTGCGATCTCAGATCCGGTTTTTGTCTTGCTAATTATTTCAATCATTCCTTTATCGTTTAGGGTTTTAAACCTCTTTTCTGCTGGGACTTAAATTAACAAAAAAACCCGCCATTTAGACGGGTCTTTATCACAGGTACTTTTTCCCCTTACGCTGGAGTAATGGCCGTCAGGACATTAGCAATGGTATCGTAGAAAAACGCATCTGTTCTTCTCACTACGTTGATGATCGATTCCTCGATTCTCGCAGTAATAAGGTTTTTCTGAACGTTGTCAGAATCTTGGTCAAAGAATCTCAATGACATTCCTTCCAAGGCCATCGGCATCACATATCTACTATCTCCTGCTCCAATGTAACCCAAAGCGATAGCAGTGGTAGCAATAACAGGAACTCCGTAAACGTAAAGCATCGAAGTTTGAGAATCGAAAATGATATTCTGCAAATGCTTTCCTGTGGTATCCTTAGCCGATAAAAGCTTCCAGTAATCAACCGGGTGAATTCCGACAAAGTTTACCTGATACTCTGAATTCGCCAACAAAGCACAAATACCGGCAATCGCATCGTAGGTACTCTGAACTGCGGCAGCCACTTTGAAAGTCGGGATCCCAGCAAAAGCAGCCGAAACTACTGGAGCGTTGAAAATACCTTCTACCCTTCCTGAAGCTCCAGTACCGAAAAACAGTTCCGTATCTTCTTTCAGCATCAAATCAGCGACCAGCATCGTATTGATGAAAGTTGCGATTCCCTTTACGTTTCTCAGGGTCTGACGACCGATCAACTGGAAAGCCGCAATGGTCGATTCAGTAGCTGTCGCAAGCGCAGCCTTATATTCCACCTGAGCTTTGGCCGATCCCTCAGTAGCCTGAACCCCGACTGCTCCTTCCTTAGCAGTTTCTCTGAGGAAAGTATAAACCGCCTCGTCTGTCTGGCCCATTCCCAGCAATTCTCGAACGTGTCTGTTTCTTCTGGCCAAAGGAACAATTTCGGAATTATTGTTTACTGCATAAGCAGTGGTCGCAGTGGTAGCTCCCAAAGAGTTTGCACCCGTAAAGATTCCAGGCACTTTCACAATGTCAAACTGGACGCTGGTACTCAGTCCCTTCGTGAATGAAGTAATCAATTCCTTATTGTCAGTAAGTTTTTTGATGACTTCTCCAGAGAACGAAAGCTCTCTCTTATTCCCTTCGGCCATGTCAGAAATCTGCTTTTTCAGCGATGTTTCCATGGTATCGAAATCAGACTTGGAGACCAGATCTCCGAGAGCTTTTTCGATTTTATCTTCAAGACCTTTGTGCAGATCCTCTGCTTTCTTGAATTCACCTTTTGCCTCAGCCTGTGCCGTGGTCTTAATGTCACTTTTGATCAGCTCAATAAGCTCTGATTTTTCTTCTTTTGTCATTTTTTTAGAATGGTTTTTTAGAAAGATTTTAATTTATAAAGTTCTGCAATGCCGAAAAACGGCTCTACTGTTTCTGGTGGATCCTGCCGGCCAGACTTTTCAAGTGTCTCGATAATGTCAGCGGTTTTCAATATTTCGTACTCTATTTCCTTCATGAACTCGTCACTGGCTTTCCCCTTTCTAATGTAATCAGTCAGGGCATTTAAATGCTCTCGGATCTTTCCCAGATCAGTGAAAGATTCCATTTCAACGGCTCCGCTTTTCTTAATCTCTACGAGCTTTGCCATTTCTTGCGCTCCCCAAATTACCGTGGAAACTTCCATAAGCTTGACCTCTTTTATGAGCTTTCCGCCTCTCTCATTCAGTCCAGTGTTGTAGGATTTCCCCCAATACGAATGCTCTTTTATAGCTCCCTCTTGGTAGGCGTCCAGAACGTCAGTCGCTAATTGAGATCCCAGCATTTTTGACCTGGCATACGGTGCATCGTCCTGCTCAAACATTTCAACGACTTTCCCGATAGGTGGCAAAAGTTTCTTTTCATGATTCCAGAGATGAACAATCCGGTCAGCTCCAGAAGGCCCCTGCTCAGCCATGGTTTTTTTAAAAGTCCCTTTCTGAGTATAATCATCGTCAGAATCGTAGGCCTCAAATTTAGCGAAAGCAAAAGTCACCATCCGCTTTGAAGTGTCCAAATCTTTGATTATGTATTGGCCGTGTTTTAACATGATTCAATGATAATATTTTTTTTTGAAAATTAAGCTCTCTCGTAAATAATTGCGCATCGACAGTTAATAACATTTCCAGCACTCCCCCGAGGATCTCCCGGATACTGCATCTTGTCAAAGCCTCCGTCCACTCTCCGAACCTCGAAAAACTCATCCATTTCAATCGCCCGTTTTGAATTCATTTCCCTGTGGGTGTCTCTCTCTCTCCCGTCTACTGAAGCAAGCCATTTCTTTTTCAGCTTTTTTCCAAGTCCTGTGGCCTTCGCACTATTTATCGAGGCCCAATTACTGGTTCCGACTATCTCAGTTCTCGCAATCCTTTCAGCTCTGTAAGTAGCGAATCGACCTTTATACTCTCCGATGTCTTTTATTATTTTCCTCGAAATTACCGAAATTCCTTCGCCATTACTGATACCCTCTGTAAGTATAGGTCGGAGCCTTTGAATGACGTAGCGCCTACTAAAATCAATTATTTCCGTAATCCGATCGCCTCCGTTCTTTTCTAAAAAGTCATTTATTAAGTTTTCCCAGAACCCAGCCTTTAAAAGCTCTTTTTCATTTATCTGAAAAGCTCTAGCGGTCTTAATTATCATTTGCCTATAAACCGGCTCTATTCCCTTCTCGAAATATTTGTCAATATTCTTAACAGCTCCTTTTGGATTTCTGTCTACGGCTCTCTCGAATTCAGCAAACTGCTTTCTGAAAACCAGATCCAATTTTAATTTGAATTCCAGCTCCAGGCGTTCACGTTTGCGGTTGATTTTCTCAATATTCATCGAACAATTTTCCTATTTCGCTGGATCCAAATTTAGCCTTTGACATGATCGCTTCAATATCGTATTCTTCCAGCCTTACCAGACCACTCGGAATGAGGTAAACATTTTCGTATTTGGGATCCACTTCTACGCCCGATTCCTTTTGCTTCTGGCCGATAGTTTTCCAGTACTGAATATTCAGAGTTTCCGCCAGCAACTTAGCATCTGTCTGAAGTTCCTCAATAGAATTGGTATCGTAATCCAATCCCAGACCAACACCGAAACCATCAAAGCCGAAATGATTCATTCCATCACAGAACATTTCGACAATAGGTAAAATCGCATCTGTATAAGCTTGTTTTTTAGCCTCTCTCATTGAGGTTCCAAAGCTTGCGCTCGCATCCGTCTGGTCAAAGATCAAATACGGGATATGGTAGACTATGCAAATATCCCTGAGGACTTGCTTATTCGCTTCGTACAGGTTCAAATCTACTGGACTCAATCCAATCGGAATGAATGAAATATCTCCAGAAGTCATCAACCATTTACCCTTGTTACCTGGGCCGTATGCCTTTTCGCTCAGAAGCTTTTCGGCTCTGGCTCTCTGGGTATCGTCCATAGGATCTGCCAGCCTATCCGTGATAATTCCAGCAACTCCACCGTTTTGAATAGCTGCCAGGTCGGCTGTGTCGATATCCTTGGTCTTCTGAGTAACCGTCCTCAGGGAATTCATTGGGCTGTTCCCGTCTTCGCCAACTCCAACCTGATCGAACTTTAAAGACTCATTAAAGATGAAAATCATTTCCTCTCTGGGAATTACACGGCCGGTATCAGTAATCAAAAAGCCTGACGGCCCTTTAAAAGCTTGCTCATAAATAGGCTGAACAAAGTTACTTGGAATGACATGTACTTCAGTCCAACGGCCAGAGCTTAACTTCGGAACGTAGATGTATAAAGATCCTGTCGAAAGTAAGAAACCATAAGCCTGATAAAGGAACTGAAATCGGCTCTGGTAACTATTAGGCCGCTCCAGAATCTCCAGAATTCTATGAATTTTCAACAGGGTTTTGTTCCCTTGCTTATCAGACTGGAAGACTGTAAAAGGAACTTTTGCGCTCTTTTTAGCAATCCAGCTAATAACAGCATAAACGTATTTTACCCTCTCAAAATCCTCGACATATTTCGTCTTGTCATCACTTCCAATAAAAGGGGCGTAGCTCCCAACGAATGAACTGGATCTTTTAACCTCCCGACCTCGAAAGGTGAAAAACTTTATCACGTCCTGAATCTGTTTGATCATCGCTTTTTTTCTTGAAATATAATGATTTACTATAAACCAAACGCTGGTTTCCGTCCGAGTAGCAAATCAGTAGCACCCCAAACCAAAGCGTCAACCCTGTCCGGGGACTTATCACTAGAGCCTGAAAAATTAATCATCTGCTTTTCAAGCTCAGGATGAAAGCCGACATGAAATACTTTTCCTTGCTCATAAAGAGCGAAAATCGGTTCAGCTCTCACATATTTTCCCTTGGTAGCTGTTACCAACTTTATCCTAACAGCGATCCCAGATCCTAAAAGCTTATGTTTTATAATCGTTTCGACCATGTCACCTCCTTGGTTCTTTTCAGCAACTATTGCCTCTGCATTCCATTTCTTAACCTGATTTAATGCGACAGTTGACCACTCGTCAGGGCTGTATCTACCTGAATTATCCTCCAGTACATAGCCATGATTCAAAGAGTCCAAACCCATAGTGATAATGCCAGTTTCATCGCTATGCTCATTTTTAGAAACGGCAGGATCTATGGCCACCACGATTCGCTTTAAATCAGGTTTTACATTTACCCGAGCCCTTTCAATATCGACTTGGCTCCAAAGCTGACCTGCTGCACCTTCAATAAACTTTCCGTAGATCTCTTGCTGAATCATCTGCTCATTCATTCTACCTATTTCAAGTGACAGATCGTCAATATCGGTCTTTGAAAGTAACGGATTATCGTAGCTCGAGAACTCCAGGCAACGATAACCCTTAACCCCTGCCATTGCGTTTTTATACAAACTGTAAAACCTATGCTCTCGCTCCTTCACGAACTTACCTTTAGGAACTCCGGCAGCAATTAACATCGAACCATCGTAATCCATTAACATCGGTAAAACGGCATTGGTAAATAGGTAATCATTTTTTAAGATGATCCCAGCCTCATTGAGGAAAATTATATTGTACCCGAAACCTTCCCAGTTTTCAGGCCTGTCAGCGCTCCGAAAATCGCAATACCCTCCACCGACAGTGAGTAACTGCATGACCTTTTTCTGGGCTGAATAACTATACGGGATCTTTGATTTTTTCAGCTCAGGCAAAAAATATCGTTCGATATACCTGTCAATATTAGCTGAGATTGTGTCACCCCAAAGTAACTTTTTTCCCTCCAGCATCCATTCGATAAAAGCATTTGCAGCCCCTTTAGTGGCTCCAAATCTTCGACCCTTGGTTACTATCAAATAACGGACTTCAGGGCTATTATTAAAAAAGATCTCTAATTGGGCCTGAGTGTAGCTCAAATTTAGATTGATCATTTTTTACTCAAATCGAGTTTAAATTTCTTGCGAAGATTATCCCAAAGAGCCTCGAATAAAACTTCCTCTTTTTCAGGGGTCACGCCTTCGCAGTCCATTCTCATTGAGTTCGTGTACAGGGTTTTTCCTACTTTGAATTTTACAATATACCAGACCTTGCCAACCGGGGCGTAATTCCCTTTCCAGACTTTAGATTTGACTTTCTCGTAAATGAATTCTGGCTTATCCGAGCCGTCTTTTCCTTTCTCACTTTCCATAAATCAATGATTTTAAAATTAAATTCTGTTTTTCTTACTTTTCGCCAAATACTTTTCGATACTCTCTCGGGGTTTTACCAAACCAAACCAAATAAAATGAATGCTTTCCTTTAATTCTCAGAATCGCCCTTTATCACTCTACGGGTAATTACTAGCTGTCCGTCAATCTTTCCCTCGATATCATGGACATTCATGCTCAAGGCTCTCTGTTCCTCTTTAGTAGCAATCAATTTATACAGGGCTAATTGAGTGGTTGCGTTCTTCGACTGATACCATTTCCCCCTCAGGGTCGCTTTAGTCAGGACTCGAACTTTTTCGATTTCTTCAAAAATCCTTTTATATCCGTCCGATTCAGCCGGAAAATGCTCATAAAAGGTACTCTTCGCACAGGGTAAAAAAGCAACGCATTCTTCAATAAACATGAGTTTGTTCTTCTCAATAGCTTCAATCGCTTTCTTTTCCAGATCTTCTGTATTGTACATGGCTATTTTTTGTGTTTAGGATCCAATATCAAAGGAACCGCGGTTTTCCAATTTATTTTGTGATGCAACCTTCTGTGTGTTTCTCCCATCATTGCGATCTTAACACAGCTCGGGGCGGTCATTACCGTGTAAAAGGATTTGACATAAGTTCCCTGGGCTCGGTACATTTCCGACATACCTCCTTTTACCGACTGAGTGGCCTTGTGATTCAGGGACACCGAATGAATGGTAAAAAAGAGCGATCCTCGGTTCCCTTTACCGACATAGGTATTTACGTCCTCGTTCTGTCTACCGACCCACCAGAGCCGTTTTTTAGTGTCACAAAGAAAAGAATTCATAGCTTTTCTTCTAAGCTTGATTTTATTCCCGAAAGATCCATTTCCACCTCCGAGATAATCTCCGTTCTGGGCCATACATAAAACGACAGCTCCAGAGCTATTCAGAAAATCAATCATGATCTGGAAGGTCTTATTTATGTTCTTTATCGACCTATCCTTATACTCATACAAATGATTGAATTTAAAGCTGAACCCTGTGTAATCATCGTCAAGCTGGATGAAGTATCTGTAACCTCTCTTTTCAGCTATATCGTAGGTCGCATTCCGGGCGTGGGTAATGGTCTTGCGATTATTGAAATTATCCATTTCATCTATCAAATCAGCGTAGGCCTTTTTATCAAAGATCTCGACTTGATCCCCGTACTTTTTTAAATACAGATCTTTCTGGCTGTCCTCATTATCGATCAGATAAATGATTTCCCCTTCGTAACCGCACTTTCTCAGAGCCTTCACAGTACTGATATTTTCAGCTCTGCCGTGAGTCAAAATCATGACCAGAATTTTATTCTCCGTTTTCTTCATAATACTGCTTTGCTATGCTTTCTGTCAACTGAATAAAACCCTTATCAATAGCTCTGTTAAAATCAATAATTACGAGAGCATTGTCTTCTATCAACTCCTGAACCTCTTTTTCCTCTTGGGCGGAGAATTCAGCTATTTTCTCGAAGTTCAAAACCGTAAACCTCATGGCCGCTATTTTCAAAAATTCCTTTAAATCCAGGCTTACGTTTGATTTCTCAATCCTTTCTAAAATCTCTTTGGTTTTACTGTAATCGTACAGCTCAGAGATTTTTGGTTTTTCTCCAGTCACCAAATAGAGCGGAGCTTCAACGTTTCTTGAATACGCTTCTTCCTGTTCTGCCAGGTCATTTCCAAAATCCAAGCCCCAATCTTTTAGGCTTTCCATTTCAAACCCCTCGAGTAAATCAATGTCCCATTCACCCGACTGAACGTTATCTCGAATCATGAACTCTTTTTCCTGCTCTGGAGTCAATTCATCGGCAAAGTAAAAAGGGACTTTTTTAAATCCAGCTTCGACACAAGCTTTAAACCTTTGATTTCCCCCGATAATTACAAAATCTCTGTTCAGCACTATTGGCCGGATTTTCAGCATCTCAGGGAAATTTTTAACCGATTCGACAAGCCTTTTAAACTTGTCATCTTTTATTACTCTTGGGTTGTCTTTATTCAAGACCACCTTTGAAACTTCAATTTCTGTTACTGTCATAAGTCTTCGCTTTTTATAAAGTTTTTAGGTTTACTGCCCCAGATGTGATTCGACAAGTGAGCCGAAAACATCATGCTTGGGAAATTATTTTTGCTGTCGAAAAGCTTCATTTTTTCATCTCTCTTTGGGGCCATGAAACCGTTATAAGGATAAAAAAACCTAATAGGACAATGTGTCACGTCTTTTCTGCCAAACAGGAATTTTGAGATAAAAGCTGGGCCGGTTCTTACCGAGGCCGCCTTTCCTTCATTCTCCCAATAGTATTTCGGCAAAGCATCCAAAACAGCTTTTATTGCTTCATGTCCTTTCGGAGATCCAATGACAGCCGACTCAAAAGATACCTGAGATCTTTTCCCGAGGAATGGCTGGTTTTCTTTTACCAGTGGCTCGAAAGATTTCAAGGGCATATTATCAGTATCAATGTAAACGCCTCCGATTTGATACACAGCTAAAAGCCTTAACACGTCACTGAGTGCAGCGCAGTTTCCATTCTCAATAACGTCCAGAATAACCGGTTTCAATTCCTCTGAAATATCCAGATCCTTTGGGCTCCTGATTGTGACAAAATCCCAGCCCTCATGGATCTGCTTGAATTCATTCCACCACTTTTCGAAAAGCTCAGGGATTTCGTCTGGCCCGATCCAAACTCTAATAAATCTCTTTGGTATCATTTTTTTTCAGTAAATAATCAATGGCCTCGACTGGATCCAAGCCCCGAAAGAATAATTCCCGTTTAGCTCTTTTCCCTACTTTTTTTGAGTCCGTGTAAAACAAAGCATTTTTGAACTGCTTTTTCCAGATCTTAAATTTGGCCCGAATCGCTTTCGCTTCATCCCTGAGCTCTTTATCTATGAGTATTTCAGTGGCCGTTCCTCTCAGTATAGACTTGACCTCGAGTAGTTCTTTATACCGATTCAACATCCTGCTTTTTGGTTAATTTTTCAATCAGTACCGGATTAATCACATACTTAATTTTCGGGTTTCCTTCCGAGTCCTTCCATTTCTCGACCTCAAATTCACCCTCGACCAAAACATGATCGCTTTTCCTCAGGATCTTTTCGGTAACATCTGCCAGCTTTCCCCAAGCCTCGACCCGAAACCATGTTGTTTTTTCGACCAATTCGCCAGATCGATCCTTGTGTTTTTTACTGACCGCCACATCAAACCGAGCCACTTTTAATTCGTTAGCCAGAATTTTGATTATGGGATCAGCTCCAAGGAAACCGCTAATAATTGTTTTGTTCATCGTAGTACTGTCTTTTTAATTCGTCTCTCTTTTCGATAAACTTATCGAATCTTTCCTGTTTCTCGTGTTCCTCAGGTAACATGAGCATGATATTCTCGCTCCGGTATTTAAAAGCAGGATAAGCACCTTTCGAAAGTACATGAGCAAGAATATCATGCCACTGAGGATGCCCCTGCCATAAAAGGGGTTTTCCACTTACTTCGGAGATATGGGGCCTGCTCTCCCATATCTCCAAAAATAAAGGTGTTAGGCTTTTACTCCGTCCCGACATAATCGAAAATCTCAGGGTTCGCCACCTTGTTTTCGTAGACGAATGCGTAAACCTCAGCTTCAATATCGTCCACTAAATTAGAAAGCTGTTCCTCGAAGCCTCTGCTCTCAGCACTTAAAAGAATTCTCGGGGTGTTCATCGCAACTTTCTGGTTGTTATCCACGGTAAAAGTTGAGGTTATCACAACGCCTCGTTTATTTTCTTCTCCAGACACCGAGAAACCAGTCACATTGACCCGAGCGACCATGGTTTCAAAATAGTCATCAATAATCGCTTTTTGGGCCTTATCCGCCTTGAATTGATCTTTTGAAACGATCGTTTTTACAATGGAATAACAAAATACCTGGGCGACCATTTCCCTGAGCTGTCTCAGTCTATCCGTGAGATCCGGATGGGGTTCTTTACTGGAGGTAATGTCCTGACCGCTTCGATAGCTTTCAGCTCCGATAACTTCTTCCACTTGGAATTTTACGGCCATTCCACCGCCTGAAATAAGCTTCACTTTTTCGAGCTTGAATTTCTCTTTACTTGGATTTTTCATGTGATTTTGATTTACTGTTTAACTTATAATTGAATTCCTTTTTTCTCCGCTTCTTCTTCAATCTCCAGTACCACCTTGTCAACCGCTTTTTCAAATTCCTTTGAGGTCACTAAAGCTGTTGTGGATTTGGTTGCGAAGTACTGTTTCTG
>Ga0209342_10000995_pt1 | contig 32136 bp, 30 predicted proteins | sample RifCSP16_2_FD_184023 | JGI IMG/M metagenome (GOLD analysis project Ga0209342, IMG submission 184023) | Soil microbial communities from Rifle, Colorado - Rifle CSP2_sed 16_2 (SPAdes) (version 2) | ecosystem: Environmental > Terrestrial > Deep subsurface > Rock core/Sediment | place: Rifle...
CGCGCCTTGGAGCAACTCTATGGCTGTATTCGGGAAATCGAGGCGCCAGCCTTGCCGCGCCTTTGAAATTCGGATCTACTGAGTCTAGTTGTGCATTTGAGGCAAGGCGGTTAGCCTTGGCTCCCGTCTCTAGGCAGGATGCCAGCGAGCTCGAACAACCGGACCATAGGTAGTTCCAGGGCATATGCCAGTTTCCGGGCCATCTCAGCCCGTAGTCTACGCCTGTTTCGCTTGACGTTTGAAAACGAGCCTTGACCAATGCCTGCACGTTTGCACATCTCGTACTCGGTAATACCGATCTTGCATCGTGCCTCACTAATCAGAGCCACAGCCTCACTGTTGTCAATTTCTCCATCCGACATTGCGTTACCTCATTACTACTGAGCTCTCTCCCTTCAGCACCGATGACTACTTGGCGAAGTCAACAGCAACACTCCGCATGAACGCTGCCAAACGCTCAACCTCTGCAACCTTCAAGTCAGCAGGAAGCCTTAGACGGACTACGCAGGATTCCCGAAGTGGAAACGGATAGTCCATCATCTGTAAACCCGCCGGATTGATAGTCACAGTAGATGTTTCCAGACTTTCGGCTGCGAAGGACGGACTCGGTTTGTCCTTCTTCTTTCTTGTCGCATTCTTGCCGTTGACATTCTTTCTCCGACTGATCTGGCCCGCACGATGTTTCCAACCAGACGGGTTGCGAACATATTCTAGATACATCTTGATAGCCCGTTTGAAGAGGTAATTGTAGTCCCGAGCGGGGCGCCAAGTCAAATCGTGGATGAAAGACTTCGGAAGTCTCAAGGCGTGACGTGGCAGGCGAGGGCGTCTGCCTGACAAGCTCGTCTCGCCGGCGAGGCTGCTCCGGAAGACTTCCGAAGTCTCGCCGTGCGCAGCCTGCTCGAGTGGTGTGCAGACTTCGGAAGTCTCAAGGCGCGACTCGACGGGCGAGGCAGTCTGCCTGACAAGCTCGTCTCGCCGGCAAGGCTGCTCTGGAAGACTTCCGAAGTCTAGCGCCTCTTGGTGTCTTTGTGTCCCTTCGGCTCCGCTCAGAGCTTGCCCTGAGCCTGCGAAGGGGCAGGCTTGGTGGTGAGTCTCCCGACACCCTGTTATGGCGATGACTGCACTTCCCATCAGTAGCGCAGGTTCCTGATCTCCGCATGCGCAAACAGCGCCGGCTCTCCGCCCGTGTGCAGGAACACAACCGTCTCGCCTTTCGTGATACGACCTGAGCGGATCTCGGCGATCAGCCCGGCCATCGCCTTGCCGGTGTACGTCGGGTCGAGAAAAATCCCCTCTGCCCGCGCGACGAGTCGAATGGCCTCCACGCCCTCCGGCGTGGGGATGCCGTAACCCGGCCCGATGAAGCCATCCTGCACAACGACATCCTCAGGCTCAATTTCAATCGCGTGGCCGGCGAGCTGCGCAGTCTCGACCGCAAAGCGCGTGATGCGCTGAATACACTCCTCAACCGGCCGGCTGACGGTGATTCCGAGCACGCTGTAGGGCGCGCCGAAGATTTCCGCCCCGGCGACAAGCCCCGCCTGCGTGCCGCACGCGCCCGTCGCCAGCACGAGCCAGTCAGGCTGAACGTCCATCGCATTCAATTGCGCGTCTAGCTCGCGGACACATTCGACGTACCCGAATGCCCCCAGCGCCGAAGCTCCGCCGCGCGGGATGACGTATGGTCGCCGCCCGGCCCGGCGCAGCTCTTCGGCCACGGCTTCGATTTCTGTGTCCACCACGCGGCGATCGGGGTTATTGGTAAATCGTAATTGGACGCCGAGCAGTTCGTCGAGCAGCAGGTTGCCCTGCGTCTCGGCGGGACGCGTATCGTGCATCACGGCGACGACGTCGAGTCCCGCAACGCGCGCCGCCGCCGAGGTCGCGCGGATGTGATTCGACTGCGGCCCGGCGCCGGTGACGATCACGTCGGCGCTCTTCTCGAGCGCGTCGGCGATATAGTATTCCAGCCCGCGCACCTTGTTGCCGCCGAAGCCGAAGCCGGTCAGGTCGTCGCGCTTGAAGAGAATGCGCGGCCCACCCAGCGCGCGCGAGAGTCGCGGCGCTTCGACCAGCGGGGTGGGAAGGAGGGCGAGAGGGAAACGAGGAAGCATATGGCCGATGGCTGATGGCCGATGGCGAATGGCTGATGGCTGACGGCTGACGGCTGACGGCGAATGGCCGATGACTATCTGCTATCAGCTATCTGCCATCTGCTATCTGCCGTCTGCTGTCCGCTAGCACGCGATCGACCATCTCGCGGCACAGGCCGACGTGCTGGCGATAGTCGAAGAGCGACTCGATCGTCTCAGGCGATAGATGCGCGGTGATGGCCGGGTTTTCGAGAATCGCGTCCTTCAGCGGACGCCCCGCCTCGTGCGCCTTCATCGCCGTCTCGTACACGAGCGTGTGCGCCGTCTGCTTGCCGACTTTCTCGGCCAGTGTGAGCATCACCCTCTCCGACAGAACGTGGCCCTTGCTGGCTTCGAGGTTGGCGAGCATCCTGTCGGGATGGACGACGAGGTTGGCCGTCATCGTGTTCGTCAGCGCAACGAGCTTGGCGGCGGCCATGCACGTCTCGGCCAGCACGGCCCACTCTGCTTTCCACGCGCGGCCGTCGCGCTCATGATCGTGCGCCTGGCTTTCGGCGATGAGCGCCGCATTGTGGCGGATGACGCGCGCCAGCGTACCGAGATGCTCGGCGATCTCCGGGTTGCGCTTGTGCGGCATAGTGATGCTGCCAACGGTGCCCGGCACGAAGCCTTCGCTCACTTCGCCGATCTCCGGCCGCTGAAGGTTGTAGATTTCGTGGCCGATCTTGTCCGCCGTGCCGGAGACGAGCGTGAGCAACTGGAACCATTCGACAAGCACGTCGCGCGCGGTCGTCCAGGTGATGTCGGGGGGACGGAGACCGAGGCGAGCGAAGACTCTCTCCTGCAGCTCGAATCCTTTTGGACCGAGCGACGACAGGCTCCCCACGCCACCCGCCAACTGACCCACTTCCAATCTCGGTTTGATCTCCTTCATGCGTTGGAGATGCCGACCGATTTCATCGGCCCATACCGCCGCCTTGAATCCGAACGTGATCGGCAGGCCCGGCTGGCCGTGCGTGCGCCCGGCCATCACCGTGTCGCGATGCGCCTTGGCGAGCCGGAGCAAGTTGTCTTCAATGGCGCGCAATTCGCGATAAGCAATCTGCCATACGCGATTGAGCGCCATCATCGTCCACGTGTCGGTGACGTCCTGCACCGTCGCGCCGTAGTACACCCACTCGCCGGCGTCGCTCGGACAGCGGCGCTGCACGGCTTTGATGAGGCCGAGAGTGGAGTGATTCGTCTCCTCGAACCCCTTGCGAACTTCCTCGAAGAACTCGGCATCCAGAGGGAGCGTTCGACACGCGTGGGCGACTTCGCGCGCGGCGTCGGCAGGAATAAGGCCAACCTCGGCCTGCGCCTCGGCGAGCGCAGCCAGGATGTCGAGCCAGGCACGGGTGCGCGGCTCGTCGTCGAAGATGGCGCGGGTCTCTTCGGTGCCCCACGAGTTGCGGTAGATGAGAGAGTCCAAAAGATGAGCAGGCATGGTTCCAAACTCCAAAGTTCAAACTTCAAATTCCAAAATCCCAACTTCAAAGGTCAAACTCCAAACTCCAAAATACAGAGGTCAAGATGCAAAGGGTCAAAGAGCAACGGGTTTAATTACCAATTACCTGCGTCAGGAGGGGGACGCCAGCGGCGGCGGTTGGGTGGCTGGGGCAGATCGTCGAACAGGTCCTCGAGCGATTGGGGTTCGGGTTTGGGTTCTTCCAGGGCAGACTCATTGGATTGACGCGTGTAGGCCGTCTTCAGCGCGGCGGCCGTCATGAGCAAGAGCGACTCGGCCTCGGCCAGCCGCGCCCGTGTCTCTTCGCGCCACTGACGGTGGTCGGCGAGCGACTCACGGCATTCGGCGATCATGTGCGCCACTGAAGACTCAGCCGCGCCGCCGAGGCCCGTGCGCGCGGCGACGATGCGCGCCGGGTCGAGCACGCCGGCGATCTCTTCCGGCGTGAGGCCCAGGTCGCGCCCGGCGGCGGCTTTGAGCGCATCCGCCGAGAGCGTCGTCGCGCCCGAATCGATTGCGGCACGGACGGCATGCCCGACGACATCGTGCGCGGCCTTGTAATCAAAGCCACATGTGAGCATGATCACTTCGGCCAGGTCGGTCGCGCCGATGAAGTCTTGCGCAGCGCGCCGGGCGGCATGTTCGGCATTCACGGTCAGGCCGCGCAAAACGTCGGCCATCAGGCGTGCGGCCCCGATCGCGCTGTCGAGCGCGCGCGGAACGTCGCCGTAGGCGAATATGCGGTTGTCGATCTGGCCCGAGGGCGTCTTGCCGACGGCGGCCATCGCCGCGAGCGCGCCGATCATCTCGCCGCACAAGCCGCGCACGTAGGCGAGCGAATACGGGTTCTTCTTCTGCGGCATGATCACGCTCGTGCGCGTGTGTCGATCGGCCAGATCGACGAGGCTGAACTCAGACGTGGAGAAGATTTGCAGGTCCTCGGCGAGGCGGTCGAGGTTGACGAGCGCGGCGGCGACGAGCGCCGTGGCCTCGATCGGGCCGTCCGTCTGCCACATCGCATCGCGCGTGTGGGAAATGATGGTGTCGAAGCCCAGAAGATCGGCCAGGTGGGCGCGGTCGAGTGGGAGGCGGCTGCCGTTGACGCTGCCCGACCCGGCCGGGCTGGCGTTCGTGCGTGCGAAGGCGGCGCGCGTCCGGTCGAGGTCGCGCAGCATGGGATAGACAAACGTGAGCAGGTAATGTCCGAAAGTCGTGGGCTGCGCCGGCTGCAGATAGGTGTAATCGGGGAAGAGCGTGGCGCGATGCGCCTCGGCCTGGTCGAGCGCGGCGGCGGCGCAATCTTCGAGCGCAGCAGCCCACGCGAGAAGTCGCCGGCGAAGGGCGATGCGGTAGCCGATCGTCGTGGCCTCACGGCGGGCGCGCCCTGCCGAGAGCCAGCCGGCGGCCAAGGTGAGCATTCGGAGATAGGCTTCCCGGTTGGAATACAGATCGCCGCGCGCCGGATCGAGCGCGAAGTCGAGCGGCGGGGACGGGTGAATATGGAGCAGTGCGGACAGCAACTCGCCCCCGGCCTCGCGCGGGATAATGTCGCCTTCGATCAGCGCAAGGACGTGCGCCATGTCGGCCAGGCTCATGCCCTCGTAAAGAATGGCCGCATCGCCGACCTCGCGCGCGTACGCCGAAGCGATCAACTCAGGCGCGGGCGGCTCAGTCAGACGGGATTCGGTCTCGGCGTTCTCGGTGGCGGACATGTCGGGTTGCGGCTAATTCTCGCATGACTTCGTCGGGTGGTCAATGTGTACTGCGCGCGGGCACAAATTGCTTTTCGTAGGGCGCGTTTCCATACGCGCCTAATGGCGGCGGCTATGAAAGCCAACCGTGAACCCCGGCAGCCCTGACAAAGAAGTTTCCATACGCGCCTAATGGCGGCGGCTATGAAAGCCGCCCTACATGCCGCCCCTCGGTTCCTTCTCGCGCAGGTGGCGCCGGCGCAGCAGACCCGCCTCCCGGATGATCTCGGCGACCAGCTCCTCCTGCCGGTAGGCCATGACATGCACGCCGCTGACGCCCTCGATCTCGCGCACCTGCTGGATGATCTCGATGCATACGCGCTTGCCTTCCTGCCACTGCCGGCCCGCCGGTGCGCCCTTCAATCGACGGATGATCTCATCCGGAATCACGACGCCGGGGACATGCGCCCGCATCCACTCGGCGGCTTTGGCCGAGCGCAGCGGCCCAACGCCGATCAGAATAAAGGCGCGCTCGTGCAGGCCCAGGTCTCTGACGCGAGCCATGAACTCGCGCAGGCGCGGCACGTCGAAGCAGTACTGCGTCTGGATGAAATCCGCGCCCGCCTCGATCTTTTTGCCGAGCCGCAACGGGCGAAAATCGTGCGGCGGGGCAAAAGGGTTTTCCGCCGCGCCCAGGAACAGCCTGGGAGGCGCTTCCAGTTTTCGCCCGCTGAGGAACTGCCCCTTGTCGCGCAGGATGCGCGCGGTGCGCAGCAGGGAGATCGAATCGAGGTCGAAGACAGGCTTGGCTTCCGGCTGATCGCCGGCCTGAACGCCGTCGCCGGTGAGGCACAGCACGTTGCGCACGCCCATCGCCGCCGCGCCCAGCAAGTCGCCCTGAATGGCGATGCGGTTGCGATCTCGGCACGACACCTGCATCACCGGCTCGTAGCCGGCGTGGGTGAGCACGGCGCACATGCCTACGCTCGACATGTGGACGTTCGCGCCAGAGGCGTCGGTCGCGTTGATCGCGTCACACACCTCGGCCAGCACCAGCGCCCGGCGGTAGACCGACTGCGGGTCGGCGCTGTCCGGCGGATTCAGCTCGGCTGTGACGGCGAAACGGCCCAAGCGCAGCACGCGCTCCAGCCGCGATCCAGACCTCATTGATCCCTGCGTCGCGACCACCCGACCACCCGACCACTCGACTACTCGACCACCCGACTACTCGCTCCAGCCCGCCGGAAGCTTCTGCGCGATTCCCGTCAGGTCGTTGATCCATGCAGACGTGCCCGACAGTTGGCGATTGAGCGGCGGCAGCACTGTGAGAATGTCACTTCCGTAGACCGGCATGCGCTGCGAGCGCTCCCATGACTGCACCCAGACGCACGGCATATCAGGGATGATCTCGCAGCGCCCGTCCGGCCGCACACCCCCGCAAGGGCCGTTGCGAAGATTCTTGGGGCAGGTCATCGGGCAGGTCATGCCGGTGCTGTGCAGCACACACTGGCCGCACATGCGACAGTCGAAGAGCGGCCTTTTGGTGACGATCTCGACTCCGACGAAGAGGCGCTCGACCCGCCCGCCCGGCTTCAGCCAGCGGCGAAAGGGGGATAAGGCACGAGAGGTGGCGGAGTACGCTCGCTCCAACAGATGAGGCGAATTCTGTAGAAAACTCACGCTTTAGTCCGGCTCGATGGCTGCCGCGCTCTCCGGCATCAGATCGGCGGCGCGACCGTCGGCGGCCTCATCTGCGGCCTGCTCCTGCTCGCGCGATGTGCGACGTTTCTCGCCGAGCGCCTGCTGCCGCTCCATCAGCCGGTCGCTCTTGGAGGCGCGTAACCCCTTCATGAACTCGACTTCTTTCGGGAAATGCTTGTTGAGCGGGTGATTGGGCGCTTCGGGCAATTCGAGGCCCTCGTCCCACGCCATCACCGTGACCATCGCCACGGCGGCGGCGACGGCGGCGAATACCCGGCGCGTGCCGGTGATCGGGCCATAGGCCATCCAGTCGTTCCACATCACCGCCGCGATGCCGTGCATGGCGGCGTCCATGCCTTGAAAAGCCGGACGACCCCACTTCTCGACAATTGCCTTCCACATATAGGAGCCGTTGGCGGGCGCGTTGCCGACCGGCAGGCCGAACTCCTCTTTGACCATGCGGTTTGCGAGGTAACAGAACCCCTGCGTGGGCAGATTCATCGTCGTCGTATCCACCAACACGGACGTGAACTCTCCACCTTCGATGTCTTTCAGGATTTTGCGCAGCGACTTGAGCCGGCCGCTGGCGCGCTTATCCTCGGTGTCGAAGGGCTGGAGAATCACCGACTTGATGCCGCACTCCTTCAGCTCGGCGACCTGATCGGGAATGTCGGGGTCCCAGGCGGTAATGCTGTTGTAGTTAAAGCGGTGCTGCACGCCGGCCGCTTTCACGAAGCGCGCCCCGGCGCGGCGGGCTTCTTCGGTCCAGGTGTCAATCTGGAAGACCATCGTGTCGTTGACCGAGAGGAACCATTCGCAGTAGGCTTTGATCTCGTCCTCCGTCGGTGCGACGAGGCCGATGACGGCAGGGATGCCCGTCTCGTTCGACATCTCCTCGACGAGCTTGATCTCGTCGAGCGCCCTGGCCTTATCCCAGCGGGGCGGCTTGCGGCTCTCGACGATCTTGTGGCCGGTCTGGAACATATTGGCGAACAGCACCGGCGGCCGCTCGCCCGGCTGGCCGCCGCACTCGACGTGGCCGATCTTCATCACTTTCTGAGGAGTGTCGAAACGATACAAGCCCATGATGGGTGCTCCTGTGTTGGCTGATGGCGTATGGCTGATAGCTGATAGCGTATAGCTGATAGCTTATGATCACCTGCTATTTGCCATCGGCTATCTGCCATCTGCTATCGGCCATCTGCCATCTGCTCTTACGCTTCCGGCAAGCGGCGGCGTGCCATCCGCGAGATGCGCTCGGCAAGTGTCGGGATGTCCGCCGCTCCTTCGCGCTCCATTTGCTCGACGAGGGGTTGCAAGGTCTCGAAGCGCAGGCCGGCGCGAAGGGCCTCGACGCCGAGCACGTCGCGCGGCTGAATATTGCCCAGGCTCACGTCCGGGCCGAAGCGCAGGATGAAGTACTCCTGCTGATTCTTGAGGGGGGCCTCCCAAATCAGGCGCGCAAGCTGACTATTCAGCGCAGACGCGATCGTATCCACGTCTCGCTCCTGAACATCCACATCTCTGTCGTATATGCCGATTCCCTTGCCGGATTCGCGCGCCTCGACGATCACCCACGCAGCGCCGGACTCGAAGTCGGTCAGCGCCAGGTCCGCCAGCTCTTCGGGGTGGACTTGCTGGCGCGGGTCTTTCTTGCCCACCTCGGCCACCACGGTCAGGCCCAGGTCGAGCGCGAAGTGAATCGCGTCGCGGCGGGCGGCGGGCGAGAGATAGATCGTGCCGTCAGAGACTTCGACGCCGTTGAAACCCAGGTCGCGCGCCCGGCGCATGAAGTCGCGGCACTTGCCTCGCACGATCGCATATTCGGTCAGCGTGCCGCCGGGGTAGACGAGCACGTTGTGCTCCTTCACCATCGCGGTCTTGTGCCGGAGCAAATCTTCGTCGAGCAGCGCGGACGTGCCGAAGGAAAGCTTCCAGTGATCGATGTAGTCGCCGGTCGTCGCCAGCAGGTCCGCCGTAGCGGAGGGACCCTGACACTTGTCGATGATCATCGTCACGCCCGCCGGGCGCGGCTTGCGGCTGCGCTCGTCCAGGTGGGTGAAGACATCAGACCAGGCTTTCATAGCCACCTCCTGTCATCAGCGATCAGTCATCAGCGATCAGTCATCAGTGATCAGTTATCAGTGATCAGTCATCGGTGATCAGTCATGAGTGCTTTCCTGCGGCTGCCCCTTCGACTGCGCTTCCCACTCCACCTGCCCTGCAGGGGGTTCGGTCGGGGACTTCGCAGGGCAAGGCTTGGGACAGGCGCTACGGGGACAAGTAAGTCGTCACTACGAAATCGTGATCTACGGACTGTTCACCGCCCACTGGGCACTGTTCACTGATGACTGGTTACTGTTCACTACTCACTGGTCACTGATCACTGATAACTGGTTACTGACCAACTCTCGAAGCGCATCGTCTACCATCTTCAGATCCGCCCCCCACGGCACGACGGCAATCCCGCCGTCAAGCTCGATGTCGAACTCGAGCAGACAGCACTTGAGCAGCGTCGGCTCATCCCGCTTGCCGGCCAGCTTGCGCGGGCACATTTCGATGCGGGGCGGCTCATCGCCGTAGTAATGGCGGTGGAATTGCAGGCTCCGCTCGCAGCCGATGAGCAGCCAATCCTCGCGCGCGGCAGGCCGCTCGTCCAGGAAATACACCGGCGCGCCGAATCGATCCAATCCGCCGGAACGGCACGGCACGAGAAAGGCCGGCGGCGTGCGCCCGGCGGCCAGGTCGTTCAAGTCGATCCGCTCGAGCTCGAGGTGGATCGGCGGCAAATCGGCGTAGCTCAGGACGTGCTGCGCCAGGCCGAACAGCTTGGGCGGCTCGGGCGGCGCGACTTCGACGACGCGAATCACGAGCGGGTCGGGGTGATGAATGAAGTTGACGTGCTCGTACTTGCCGCGAACAACCAGCGTGCCCTCGGGTCCAATGCCAAGCCGATGCGCCGCCTCCGCCAGCGCCGAGCGGTTGCCCGGGTCTACGTCAGGCAGCTCGGCGAAGACGCACGTGTCGGGCAGCGCCAGAGCTTCGACGGAGTCGATCGGGCTGAACAGGGACTGGCGGTCGGGCGCGCTGACGGCGACGACCGCCGTCGCGTCGTCCTTGCGCAGCACGACGAAGTCCGTGCGCCGATAGGTCTCGCGGCCCATCAAGTGCTGGCGAATGGCCGCTTCGGTCATCTCGCCGGCGTAAGGCTGGACGCTCACGCGCCGATACGGGAGAGGAACCAAGTTTTTCAAAATCCCAAACTCCAAAGCCCAAACTCAAAATCCCAAACTCAAAAGCCACCTTTCGGCGCATGCGCGATCGTCGGCTTCGAGATGCCCGACGCGACTTCTTCGGCGTGCGCCATCGCGTACACGAGTGTGGATAGGCGATTGAGATAGGGGATGATGCACGGATTGGAGAGCGGCGATTCGTGGTCGAGCTGCGTCACGTGCCGCTCGGCCCGGCGAACGATCGAGCGAGCCAGGTGCAGCAAGGCGCCTGCCAGGCTGTCGCCGGGAACCGTGAAGGCCGCCGCGAGCGGGCGATCCGCCGTCAGCTCGTGATAAGCATTCTCGAGCATCTCCAGGCGCTCCGGCGTGATGTGCATTTCGGGCCGCCGATCGCCCGAGACCGCCGCCAGTTCCGACATCATCCAGCACAGATCGCGCTGGATCTCCAGAATCAGCTCGCGCGTCTCCGGGCGCACCTCGCTGGCGCGCACCACGCCCAGCGCAGACGAGGCTTCGTCGAGCGTGCCCAGCACCTCGAAGCGCAGATCGTGCTTGGGCACGTCGCGCGCGTCGATCAGGTCGGTCAGGCCCGTGTCACCCCGTAGCGATTTACTCACCGGCTATCTCCCGTGAAACGTGATGCGTAATGCGTGAACTTCACTCACGTTTTACGTTTCACGTATCACGTATCACGCATCACGTCTTCGATGCATCCAGCAACCCATCCGCGCCCCATTCCTTCTGCACGCGCTCGGTCTTGAACTGGTCGCTGAGCTCGCGCAGGACGCCGATCATGTTCAGCGCTTCTTGCAGCGCGTTGGGCGCGTCTTTGCCGGTGCCGTCCGCGCCCCACTTCTGGGCGATGTCCTCGTTGATCGGCGCGCCGCCGATCATGATCTTGGCCCTCGGGTTCTTGGCGCGCACCTTCTCGATGACGACCGGCATGCCGATCATCGTCGTCGTCATCATCGCGCTCATACACACAATGTCGGCGTCGGTCTCCAGGTACTTGTCGACGAATTGGTCGAGCGGCACGTCCCGCCCCAGGTCGTGCACGGTGAACCCGGCCACCTCGAACATCATTTTGACCAGGTTTTTGCCGATGTCGTGGATGTCGCCTTCCACCGTGCCGATGACGACGGTGCCTTTGATCATCTTCTCCGCATCCATCTTGATGTGCGGACGCAGGAGGTTGAGGCCGCCGTACAGCGCGTCGGCGCACATCAGCACTTCGGGCACGAAGTACTCGCCCTTGGCGAAATACTCGCCGACCACGTCCATCCCGGCGGCCAGGCCGTCCATCACCGCCTTATAGGCGTCCATCCCCACGTCCAAAGCTTCGCGGGACGCCGCCACGACACTGTCCTCGTCGTATTCGATGACGCCGTTTTTTAGTCGCTCCAGAATATCGGCCTGCTGTTCGGGAGTTGCCATTGTCGCCTCCATGTGGCTGATGGCAGATGGCTGATAGCGGATAGCCATACGCTATCCGCCATCGGCTATCCGCTATCTGCTATTCACGCCGTACTTCTTCATCGCTTCCATCATCGCTTTCATGTTCTCCACCGGCACGACCGGCCAGATGTCACAGCCCGGCCAGACCGCGTCCGCGCCCTGCTCGATGGACTCCTTGATCATGGCGTCCACTTCTTCCGGAGTGCCCTCGCAGAACGGCGCACCGAACGGCTTGTAGTTGCCCAGCAGCACGACGTTGGGGAGCCTGGCGCGCGTCTCGTTCAGCCGGTTCATCTGATCGACGCTCAGCGCATCCGCGCCGGATTCGGCCATCAGCTCGACGATGGGGTTGGTGTCGCCACAGATGTGCAGGACGCGCGGCACGCCCTTGATGCGCCCGAAGAGGTCCTGCAGCGCAGGCAGGACGAGCGATTTGAACATGCGCGGGCTGAGGATGCTCGACGTCGCGCCCATTTCTCGCACGGTGACGAAGTCGGCGCCGGCCTCGACGTAGAGGCTCAACACCTTTTCGAGATAGTCCACCATGAAGCTCAAATGGCGCTTGACGACGTCCGGTTTCTTCGCCGACATCTTGAGCAGGAATTCCAGGTCCATCACCTGCCCCAGCTCGGTGAACGGCCCCAGCGTCCACGATCCGACGGCGACCGCGTCTCCCAGCTCGCGCTTGAGGATGCGAATCGCCTCCAGGACGACGGGAATGCGGCCCGTGTGGGCAATGTCCGGCGGCATTCGTAATTCGTAATCCGTAATCTGTCGCTCGATCTCTTTCATCACGAAGGTCTTGGCGTCGGCCTCGCTCAAGCCCTCCGGCACGTTCACATTGGCGCGATCGATCACCTTGCGCGTCATGGTGGGGTAGATGATCTGGCCCTGGTCGGCTTTGTCGTAGTATTTCACCGCCGCGCCGAGCGATTCGGCGACCACGCCCATGTCGAACGGCACGACTGCGCTCTCGAAGCCGAACAGCCGATAGGTGCTGGCGGCGGCGTCGGCCATCTTGCGCGCGTCGACGTGAATCTCGTTGAAGCGGTAGCCCAACTGCTGGATGCCGTATAGCGTGATGCTGCCCATGCCGGAGAAATTCGGCACCGGGTCGCCTCGCGTCGCGTCGCCGCGCAGAACCTTCATGACCGTGTCTTTGGAATTGTTGACCATTGAGCCTCCCAAGTTTGCGAGATCAGATAGGCTATGTTATCATATTTAGTAAGTAGGAGGTGGCGATGTTACCTCGTTCAATCAAGATCGAGATGTCCGATAAAGAGTATCGGCGTCTTCTGGCGATTGCTCGGCGCCGCAAGCGCACGGTAAAGACTTTGGTCAAAGAGGCCATCGACCAGGTTTATTTGAGGCCATCTCTCCAGGCTGACGACCTAATGCGGCTGCCGGCTTTCGGCCTGTGGAAAGATGACCCTCGTACAGATGACGAAATTCTAAACGATATTGGCGGCAACTGGATAAATTTCCCTCTGAAGGATCCTGAAGCTGGTTGAGACTTTGCTCGACACAGGTATTCTTGTCCAGTTTCTTCGCGGCAACCCCAAAGCCGCGGCCCTGCTCGCCTCCTTGCTCCCCAACACAGTCTTGACCATCTCCGCAGTGACGGTCACTGAGATTATGGTCGGCAGTCGGGATGAACGCCATCTCGAAGCAGCGCGCTCCGTTCTGAAGTTGGTGCAGGTCCGTTCCATTGATCAAGATGTGGCCGAAAAGGCGGCAATGCTCATCAAGCAATACCCACAAGTGTTCGGAACTCAAATCGCTCGTGGAGTCGCCGACGCTTACATTGCGGCGACGGCATGGAGCAACAATATCCCTCTTTACACACTGAATACTCGACATTTTGCCAGTGTGCCCATCGCACAGATTCAGGTTCATGCGATCGATCAGAATGCCTCCCTATGGGCCTGATCACTTGACGCTACTAGTTGCACTTCCCACTCCGGTTCACCGTCTAATATTCCCCGCACTTCTGCAGCCGGAATCACCAACAGCCGCGTGTTCAGCGCCATCGCTTTCGCCGTGGCCGTGTGCGGTTGACTATGCGCGACGGCGGCGGCATCCAGCAGCGTGCCTGGCTGTGCCTCGGTCGTGGTCAGGTTATCCAGGCTCAGCATCACCGATCCTTCCTTGACGACGTACAGCGCCGCCGGTTCTTTGCCTGCCTCAAAGATAACCTGATTCTTCCGAAAGCGCACTTCTTCGGTCGCGGCGGCCAGGCGGCGGAGGCCCTTGACCGACAGGCTGCCAAAGAGCGGGTTATTCAGCAGCAGTCGCAAGGACCGGTCGTGCGTCGCCTTGTCCAGCATTTTTTGCAGATGCGGGAACGTGTCGTTCATGTGCGGGAAGTGCATAGCTGCCGCGAATTGCTTCTCGAAGTCCAACTCGACGGTCAGCTCGACGTATTCGATCTGCCGCGCGATGTGATCCGCTTCGGCGCGCTTGTCCACGTTGAGCAGAGCCATGCGCGCGCCGTCGCCGGCGGCGTTGCCGACGGCGTGCACGTTCTGCAGATCGCAATCCGGGTAGAGGCCCATCGCCATCGCCTTGACCTTGTCGATGTAGCTGCCGAACGCTCCGGCCAGCACGACCTTGTCCACCTGCGTCACGCCCAGGCGACGCATCATGATCTTGGCCGCCGAGTACATCGCAGCCTTCGCCAGTTGCAAGGCGCGCATGTCGTTGACGTTGAACGTGATGTCGCGCCCGATCGACGTCTCGTGCGCCCAGGCGAGGACGAACTCTGGGCCATCCGGCCCCTCACGCAAGCGGGGCGAATGCTTCTCTTTCGAAAACCGCCCCGTCGCGTCCACCACGCCGGCGCGGAACATTTCCCAGCCCAGGTCGACCATCGCCGAGCCGCACAGTCCGCGCGCCTTGATCGCGTCAGGGGGCAGCGCGTTCGACCACTTCTCCTGCCCGATGACCTTGAAGCGCACCTCCCAGGTCGTGGGATCGATGAAGATCTTCTCGATGGCGCCCACTGCCGCGCGCATCCCATATTGAATCTGCGCGCCCTCGAACGCCGGGCCGGTGGGCACCGAGGACGAAATCAGCTTGTGGCGGCTGCCCAGCACCATCTCGCCGTTGGTGCCGATGTCGATCACCAGCATGATGTCGTCCTGCTTGTACGGTTCCTCGGCGATCACGCAGGCGACGTTGTCCGCGCCGACGAACCCGGCCTCGTTCGGCAGCACGTGCACGTTGCCGGAAGGCAGGATCTTCAGGCCGAAGTCGCGCGCTTTCACGTCCACCGAGTGATGCATGGCGGGCGAGAACGGCGAGACGCCCACGTACTTGGGAAAGATGTTGAGGAAGATATGGTCCATGCAGGTGTTGCCGACCAGCACCACCTCGCAAATCGCTTCCGGCGGGTAGCCCGCCGTCTCACATACGCGCGCCACGATCGTGTTGAGGCCGTCGAGGATGGCCGCGTGCATCTTCTCCAGACCGTCATGCTTGGTCATGGCGTACGTGATGCGCGCCATCACGTCGTCGCCGTAGGGCGTCTGCGGGTTCATCATCGACTCGGTCGCGAGCACCTGCCCGCTGTCCAGATCGCACAAGAAACCGGCCACCGTCGTCGTGCCGACGTCCACGGCCAGGCCGAGCGCGTACTCGGCGAAGCCGGAGACAACCCGAATGACCTCGCGCTCGCGCCAGACGAAGGCCGTCACCTTCCACTCGCCGGCGCGCACCGTCTTCTGCAACGCGACGAGCACGTTGTAGTCGATACTCAAGCTCTGCAGCCCGTGCTGATCCTTGAGCGCGTTCTGCAGCCGCTCCCAGTCGCCGAGCGGGTCGTGCAGGGTGGCCGCTTTCATCTCGACGAAGTAGCGGCGCACGGCAGGCTTGATCTCGATATTCAGCTCGCGCGCTGATTTGCGCACGAGCTGCTTGACGGCGCGGCTTTCCTCGGGAATGTAGATGACGACCGGGCCGTGAATCGTAGCCACGCAGCTCTGCCGCAGGTTCGGCTCGGTGAGACCCTTCGAGTGGAAGAAGGCCTTCTCCTTTTCAAACACCGGGTTGAGGTGGCCCATGCCCGACTCGACGCCGAAGCGCTCGAAAAAACCCTCTTCGACACGGACGCGACACTTGGAGCACATCAGCCGCCCGCCGCACGGGTTCTCGATCTCGACGCCCAAACTGCGCGCGGCGTCGAGTATCGTCGTGCCGTCTTCGATCTGCCCCCGGCTGCCGGAGGGTTGGAAGATGACCAGGTGCTTAGGCTTCGAGTCGTCAGACATAGCCATTACAAATCCCAAATCTCAAACTCCAAACTTCAAATTACCAATCTCTAATTACTGCTTTTGGAGTTTGAATTTTGGAGTTTGGAAATCATTCTTTGGGAATGAGCGTGTACAAGTTCAGCCCCGTGGCCGCGATGGCGATGTCTGCGGCGGCAGCCAGCTCGGTGTCCGTCGCGCCGGCCTTCTTGGCCGAGAAGTAGAAGTAGGACACCGCGCCCTGGTTGTTCAGCGCCAGCGCCACGACCATCGACAGCAGGTTGTTCGTCTTCAAGTCGAATGGCGACTGGGCGAAGACTTCGTTCGTCCATTCGTAAAACTTGTTCTTCATCGCCAGCGGATCGGCCACGCTATTTATCCTTTGGAGTTTGAGGTTTGAAGTTTGGAGTTTGAAGACCTGCCCTGAGCGTAGTCGAAGGGTTAGACCTTGAGTTCGTAAACGTAATCGTCACGTCTTGCGGCAGCGCGATCCCGACTTCCACCTCGATCGCCTTGAGGATGGCCGCCGGGATGGGGCAGGCCGTGTGCCGGATGTGCCTGGCCGCCGATTGATACACGACGCTCTCGGTCATCGACTTGAAGACCTGGTGTCCCTTCCCCTTCCACTGGATGCGCGCCAGGTCGGGATTCATCGCCGTGATCTGCTCGCACGCGCTGTGAATGACGACCTGCACGTGCTTGTCGTCCACTTTGGTCACCTCGATGATGGCGGAGTGACCGCAGACACCCGCGTAGACTTCCGCTGTGCTCATCGCTTCTCCGATTAGTCAGTCATCAGTTATCAGTCGTCAGTTATCAGTAGCCAGTGGCCTGCCATCAGTGGGTGTGACCGTTGTTCACTGTTCACTGATCACTGGTTACTGATTACTATTCGTCGAAGGATGCTGTACGCTCAACCGGAACCCGCACTAGGTCGCTTCCATCATGGCCTGCACGTTGCCGAGCGGCGTCGTCGGCGTCATCTCGCAGCCGGTGGTGAGAATGAAGCCGTCCGGCCCGGCGGCGTCTATACAGTGCCTGGCGGCGGCCAGCACGTCGTCTATGCCGCCTTGATCCATGACGCGCACCGGGTCGATGTTTCCGGCCAGGCACACCCTGCCTTTGCACACCTGCTTCGCCATGGCCAGATCTACCTTCTGATCCAGGCTCAGGCAGGCAGCGCCGCTCTCGATCATGAGATCCCACTTGTCGGCGGTATTGCCGCAGATGTGCAGCCAGGTGCCAATGTGATACGCTCGCCTGGCCCAGTCGATGAAATCCATGAGCGGCGGCAGGCAGAACTTGGCGAAGGCGTGACGCGAGATCAGATCGGAGGAAGCGGAGTGATCGGCCAGGCTGATCAGGCCGACGACGCGCTCCTCGAGCAGCGGCTTGAAATATTGCTTCAGCGCGCGCACGGCGAAATCGGTCATCGCCGTGACGGTCGGCGGATGCGCGATCGTCGCGCGCAGGAAGCCGTCCAGCCCGTACATCTGCCCGGCCGTCGTGAACGGCCCCCACTGCGTCACGGCGACGATCGCCGAATCGCCCAGCGCCTCGGCCGCGCGCCGAACCGTCTCGCGGATCGTATATATGGCCGGATCGCGATCCAGCTCGCTGAGATCCATCTCGTTCACTTCGTCGGCGCTGTCCACGACGATCGGCGCGATCACTTCCGGCGCCCCCAGGCGGGGGAAGCGGATGCGCCCGCCGAGCGCGCCGACGAGCAGGTTGTTGAAACCGGAGCCGACGAAGACGATCGGGCTGGGAATTCTCTTTTGGGTCCCCAACACCGTTTCGGTCATCAGGTCAGGGTCGGTCGCCACTTCGCGCATCGAGTGGCCTGACCGGTGAACGCTCCACTGGCCTGCGCCGAACAACGTGGCGGGCATCGGCGATGGTGCGCCGAGACGAAGGGCCTCGCGGATGGCATCCGGTGAGTTCACCGTCATACAATGTCCTCAGAGCCTATCGGAATACCCTCGAGTGCGGGCTTCAGCCCGCTTTGGCCATGCAGACTGAAGTCTGCACTGCACTTTCCGGATAGGCCCTTAGTCTTGGTGGTGATCTGGAGACCGCCTTTCAGGCGGGCTCGCGCCGCGCCAGTTTCGCCAGGCGCGCAGAGGGATAAGCGGTGACGATCTCGTCCACGACCACCTGCGCCGCTTCTTCGGCCGAACCGGGGCGCTCCTCCGGGTCGCCCCACCGGAAGCCCGACTGATAATCCTTGGCGTCGGTCTGTCCTTCAGCCATGGCCGCCGCATCGACGGTCGCTTCAAAGGCGCGCGGCAATTGCTTGGTCACGCGCCCGTTCTCGTCCCGCGCCCGGACGCCGTAGGGAATATCTTTCCAGAAGTAGATCTGCACCTGGGCCATCAGCAAATTCCAAACTCCAAACTTCAAATTTCAAAACTCTCACACGGCCTCGCCGACGCTGCGCTGAACGACGGGGTAGGCCTGTATGTTCCACACGTCGGCAAAGAATTCGACCAGTCCGTGAATCACCGCCGGATCGTCGGCCTGCATCACCCAAAACGTCTTCTTGGGCGAGGCCCCCATCACTTCGTAGCGGGCGATGGTCTGGTACTTGCCGGCGTAGGCGCTGCCTTGCTCCCATTCGACGTAGGCCCGCCGGTTGGCTTTGATTTGTTCTAGGGTGGCGCCGGGCCTGGCCTCGCCGACCACGACGAAAATCATAGGCAGGCACTCCTTTCTGGCGGTCAGAACCCGCCGATGCTATCCTCACTCGCGCGCAATACGCGCGTCAATATGCCGTTCGAGCCGTTCCCGGCTGCTTCCAGGTTAGGGAGGAGCTGTTGGACAAGCTGAGCCAGGCGCTCGTTCTCAAGCGCCTGGGCGCGTCTCCGCGTCTCGAGCATCGCCGGCAGGGCAATGCCCGGGGAGCGCGCCGAATAACGGGCAGGCCGGCCCTCCCGAATGACGACCAGACCCTTGTCTCGCAGCGCCGCCAGGACGTCATAGATGCGCTGGCGGGGGACCCTGGCGCGGTCGGCGACTTCGACCGCCGTCGAGTCGTCGTGGCCGAGCAGCGCCAGATAGGCGCAAGCCTCGTACTTGCCCAGGCCGAGTGCAATAAGGCGTTCAGAGCTGAGGGTAACGGCCATTGAGAAAGTTGTCACTATCCTGGCGGAAAATCACCACTCTATCGTGGTGAATATTAGCACATAATGATGATCGAAGTCAATACATTCGCGGAAATCTGTAATACCATCAGTCACAGATTACTGTGAGGCAGATTCGTGATATTCATCACTTGCATGTCTTGTGTGATACCTGCGGGCTGGTTCCGGTCAGCCGCTGGCGCGCCGACACCCTGACCGACACGCTGGGCGACGCCATGGCCTTCACCTACGTCGAGCAGACGATCGACCAGGGCGCCTTCAACACCGAGCAGAGCCGGCCGACGAAAATCGGGCATGGTTCAATAGACCTTATCCGAGGGCCGGAAACACCTGTACAAATTGGCTGACCGGATGACGGCAGTACCTCGCCCGCCCGTTGACCGGCCCGATGCAGCAGTTCCGAAATACTGCCCGTCGACCGGCCTCGGTTGAAGGCGACGTGCAGACAGTCATCGATGGTGCGCCCCGACACGCCGCCCGGCATCAGCAAGGTCAAGACGGTACGCGCCAGTCGATCAGAATGCGCTGCGCGTCGTGCGCGCCGGCAGGCGGCGTGTTTCAGGGGCTTAGACAAATCGGCGATCGCATATCCAGGGGTGACTTGATCGGTAGGGTGGAGGACTTCGCGGTCGCGTCGCAGATCGACGGCGTGCTGCGCGGCATCCTGCACGACGGGTTGGTCGTTCACGCAGGCATGAAAGTCGCAGATGTCGATCCACGCGGAGTGGTGGAATACTGCTTCACCGTTTCGGATAAAGCATGGGCGGTTGGGGGAGGGGTACTGGAGGCGATACTGCGTCTGCGCCCCGCGAAACGCCGGTGAATAGCGTATGGTAATGTACCGGCCGAAGCCAAACGGTGAAGACTGTGCCACCGCCGACCCAGCTCTCGGCGGTGAGGCGGCCGCCCAGCCGGTCGACGATAGCTTTGCAGATGGCCAGTCCCAGTCCCACGCCCGGCGTCGTGAAGTCGCGCGCCGCCTCCCCGCGATAGAAACGTTCAAACAGGTGCAGCATGTCTTCGGGCGAGATGCCCGGACCTACGTCCTGCACGCTGCACGTGATCCAGTCCTGATCCGCCTGGTCGCGCACGGCAGTCGTGACGGTGATGCAGCCACCCCGCGGTGTATAGTTGAGCGCGTTCTCCAGCAGTTTGGACAGCACTTGCGCGAGCAATGCAGGATCGGCCAGCGCTTGCGGCAGGTCGGGCGCAGGGTGATGCGTCAGCGTTAAGCCCCGCTCGGCGGCCACCGCGCTTCGCCCGCTGACCAAATCGACGACCAGACGATTCAGGTCGGCCGGGACGAGGTGGATCGGGATCGCGCCCGCATCGAGCTGCGACATCTCAAGGAAGCCCTCAATCAGCCGGCGCAGACGTTCTGTCTCGCGCAGCAGAATGTGCCGGTACTGCTCGCGCTTGTCCGGCTTGCCGTGCTCGAGCAAGTCGAGGTACAACTTGACGTTGGCCACCGGCGTGCGCAGCTCGTGGCCGATGCGTGAGACGAATTGATTCTTGAGCCGGTCGAGCTCCTTGCGGAGCGTGATGTCTCGCTGGACACCCACGAAGGCGAGGACTTGACCGTCGGCCTCTGACAGCGGATTGAGGGTGAGGGCGGCATCGAAGAGCGTGCCATCTTTGCGCTGGTTAATCACTTCGCCGCGCCAGGCCTCGCCACAGGCTAGGCAGCGCTGCAGGTCTTCGATCACGGCGGGGGCGGTGTAGACCGGGCTCCACAGGAAGGGGGTGCGGCAGAGAGCTTCGGCCAAGGTGTACCCGGAGAGCTGCTCCATGGCGGCGTTGATGTACCAGATGACGTTGTAGCGATCGATCAAGACGATGCCTTCGCCGGCCGCGTCGAGAATGGTCTGCATCTGCTTCCGTTCGCGCTCAAGCTCGGCGGTGCGTTCCTGAATCCGAATTTCGAGTACGTCGTGCGCCTGGCGCAGCGCGGCTTCGGCTTGGGCATTCTGGATGGCCGCCCCGAAGGCGCCCGCCGCCGCCCTCAGCGCATCGATCTCTGTGGACGACCACATACGTTCTGAGCGGCACTCGTCAAAGCCGATAAAGCCCCACCACTGGCCCGACACGAAAATCGGCATGACGGCGATGGATTTGATATCTTGCGGAGCGAGCACGGCCTGCTCGCTGCGCGGAAGCTGCTTGACAAGCCCGTGCACGGGTTGGCCCTGCCCGAGCAGATCTATCCAACGGCCAAAACCGGCCTCCGCCAGGGGGATCGCTTCAAGATCTGGATTGTCGATCTGCGGGGTGATGCCAGGCGCTACCCATTCATAGCGCTGACTGGTCAACAGAGTGCCGACCGGGTCGGTGTGGTTTTCGAAGATGTACACGCGACTCACGTCCGTGGCTTGCCCGAGTCGTTCGAGCCCGGCCTGAATGGTCGCCGCTCGATGACCCTCTCGCAAAAACCTCTCGGAGCAGTAGCTGACCGCTTCGAGGATGAGATCGCGGTGAGCCAATGCTTCCTCCGCCCGCTTGCGTTCGGTGATGTCTTCCCAGGTCCCCTCGTAATACAGGACCTGGCCCGTCGCATCTCGAACGACTCGGGCGCTATCTCGCACCCAAATGACCGTTCCATCGCGGCGGCGGGCGCAAGTTTCAAAGTCGCGTATGATTCCTTCGCGCTCTATCTGCGCCTGCCACTGGCGGCGATGCTCGGCATCCACATACAGGTCAGCATCCACCTTGAGCTTTTGGTACGTCTCCAAATCGGGATAGCCCAGCATTTGTACAAGTGCCGGATTAGCCGCAAGGATGTCCCCTGCCGGGGTGGTACGATAGACACCTACGGGTACCCCCTCAAATAGGCCACGATAGCGCTCCTCACTCGCGCGCAGCGCCTCCTCTACCCGCCTGCGCTCCGAGATGTCGCGACCGACGCAGACTGTGCCGATGATCTGACCCCGCTCGTCGCGCAACAGGCGTGTCGCCAGCTCGAGCCACACGTTATGGCCATCGACATGCCGGGCGCGGATGTCCTGCCGCCATGCACGCTCCTCGCCGGTCCCACGGAGCCGCGCTTGCTCGGCGCCACTCGCAACGACACACTCAAGGTCGTCCCGATGAAGCATGCCGTAATCGAATACCGATACCCCGATCAACGACTCAGCATCATATCCCAAGACGGTTTTGAATGACGGGCTGGCATACGTGAAGATGCCGTTCAGATCGATCTCTGCGATCAGATCGGTCGTGCTGTCGGCCATGTGGCGTACGCGCGCCTCCCTGTCATGCAAGAGTTGATCGGGTCTGTCATCCATAGTCCACTCGACTACCAAGGACTACGGCTGAGCGTTGTGCGCTCGCCGCAGGCTGATCGATTTTCGCGCAGCCATGCGTTTTTGGCGGTTTGAGGTGTGTTGGGAACGAGTTTGATTATAGCGGTTAGCAGTGTGTGACGAGCAGAGTGATGTCAAAATATGATATGGTCACACGTTCAACCGCCTCAGCGCGTCGCTCGCCGCGACCTGAGCCGCCGCCTGCTTGCTCAGGCCCGTTCCGCGGCCGACGATCTCGTCGCCGATGCGCACCTCGACGGTGAACAGCTTGGCGTGATCCGGCCCTTCTTCGGCGACGGTACGGTAGCGAGGGGTGATGCCGCGCTCGGCCTGGCTCCACTCCTGCAGCGTGCTCTTCGCGTCCCGGTCGCGCTCCTCGAGCAGGATGCGCTCGACCTCGTCCGGCAGCAGCGGCTCCAGGTACGCCTGCACCGCCTCCAGGCCCCGGTCGAGATACAGCGCGCCGAGCACCGCCTCGAACGCGTCGGCCAGCAGCGTGGCGCGCCCGCGCCCGCCCGTCTCCGATTCGCCTTTACCCAAGCGCAGATGCTCATCCACCCCGACGCGCCGCGCGAAGTCGGCGAGCGCGTCGGTCTTCACCAGCGCCGCGCGCAGCGAAGTCAACCGGCCCTCGTGAAGCTCGGGGAAGCGGTTGTACAGCCACGCGCCCGTCACGAAGTCGAGCACCGCGTCGCCCAGAAACTCCAACCGCTCGTTGTCTTCGATCGCCAATTCCGGACGCTCGTTCAAGTAAGAGCGATGAGTCAGGGCGCGCTCGAGCAGCGAGGGATCGCGGAAGTCCGGAAGCGACATCATAGGGGATAACGTGTCGCGCGATGCGCGACCATCACGAATCACGCATCACGGCTCGTATCGCTTGACGATGAGCACGCTGTTGTGCCCGCCGAAGCCGAAGGCGTTCGTCATAGCGACGTCGACGGCGCGCCGGCGCGCCTGGTTAGGCGTGTAGTCCAAGTCGCATTCCGGATCGGGCGTCTCGTAGTTGATCGTCGGCGGGATCATGCTGTCGCGCATGGCGAGCATGCACCACATCACGCCGAGGGCGCCCGTCGCGCCCATAATGTGGCCGTGCATCGACTTGGTGCTGGTGACGGGGACGTTGTAGGCGTGCTCGCCGAAAACGGATTTGATGGCCAGCGTCTCCATGCGATCGTTGAGCGGCGTCGCCGTGCCGTGCGCATTGATCCAGTCGACGTCGGTCGGCGCCAGGCCCGCGTCGCGCAGCGCCTTCCGGATCGCGATCGCCGCGCCCGACCCGTCTTCGAGCGGCGCCGTCATGTGATACGCGTCGGACGATGCGCCATAGCCTGCGATCTCGGCCAACGGTCTCGCGCCGCGCGCGCGCGCGTGCTCGAGCGCTTCCAGCACGAAGACCGCTGCGCCCTCGCCGAACACCAGGCCCTGCCGGTTCTTATCGAACGGCTGGCAGGCGCGCTGCGGCTCGTCGTTCATGCGCGAGCATGCGCCCGTGCGGTCGAAGGCCGCCATGCCGATCATCACAATGGGCGCTTCCGTCCCGCCCGCGATCACTGCGCGCGCTTCTCCGTGCTGGATGGCCCGCAGCCCCATCCCGATCGAGTCCGAGCCGGCGGCGCACGCGGTCGCCGGCGAGAAATTCAACCCGCGCGCCCCGTATTCGATCGCCACCGTGCTCGCCGGGCTGTCGGCAAGGAACATCGGGATGATGAACGGGCTGATGCGTCGCGGGCCTTCCTGCAGGACTTGCAGCGTCCCTTCGTGCACCGTCTGCAGCCCGCCGACGCCGGTGCCGATGTACACGCCCACTTCGTCGGCGAAGCTGTTGTCCACTTTCAAACCCGACATTTGCACGGCCTGCATGGCCGCCGCGACGGCGAACTGTGTCACCCGGTCACGGCGGCGCGCTTCTTTAGCGTCCATGTACTGCGTCGGATCGAAGTCCCTCACTTCGGCGGCGATGTGAACCTGCAGCGGGCTGGAGTCGAACCGCGTGATCGGTCCAACCCCCGATGCGCCTGCCAGGGCGTTCTTCCAGGTGGTCTCCGAGTCCAGCCCCAGCGGGTTGACCGTGCCCATCCCGGTGATGACGACACGTCGCTGATTCATAGTTCCCCCAGAACAGGATTTGTCAGGGTTCGTACGCCGGCGCCTCTTGCGCGTCGGCGGGTGCCGGATGGTAGTGGCCCTCGATCCACTCCTCGCCGCCCGGCCCGATCTCCTTTTTCCAGACCGGCACGATCTCCTTGAGCCGGTCGATGCCGTATCGGGCGGCTTCGAATACGCCGTCGTAGCGGTGGCCTGCAGACACCGCAATCAGCACCGTGAACTGGCCCACCTTCAACTGCCCGGTGCGCTGCACCATGGCGATGCCTTCCACCTTCGGCCAGCGCGCGCGGATTTCGCGCGCCACCTGGCGCATCTTGGCTTCGGCCATCGGCGTGTAGGCTTCGTAGTCAAGCTGAACGGTTTCGCGCTCCTGGGATTTGCCGCGCACGGCGCCGGTGAACGTGCACACCGCGCCGGTCGTCGGGAGCGTCACTTGCGCGACGAGCACATTTAAGTCGATGGCGTCTGCGGTGACAAGGAATACTTCGGGGTAATCCGCTCCGCCGCTGACCGGTGGAAACAGCGCGACCTCGTCGCCCGTGTGGAGGAGGGTGGGTGGGAACGCGAATTCCTGGTTCACGGCGACGATGGCGCTGGGCAGCGCCGGCGCCAGCGCCGGGTACGCGGCGGCGATGTGGCCGAGAAGCTGCTCGACGGTCGTCGTGTCTCCTATCTCGACCGAAATGGCTTTCCTGCCGGCGCGATCCCTGAGCGTAGCAAACAGTTGAACGTCAATGCGCATTCCAACCTCCAACTCCAACCTCCAACCTCTAATTACCAATCACCAATCACCACTCCTAACCTCCGGCCTCCAACACGACATCCCCACTCTTTCCGCCGTGTTTCTCGACCAGCCGCACGTTTGTGATGCGCACGTCGCGCTGCAGCGCCTTGATCATATCGTACACCGTCAGCGCCGCCACACTGACGGCGGTCAGGGCCTCCATTTCGACGCCCGTCTTGCCCGTCGTCTCCACGCGCGCCGTGATCTCGATGACACGGTCGCCCTCCGCCTGCAAATCGACGGCGACATGCGTCAAGGCCAGCGGATGGCACAGCGGGATCAACTCGCTCGTCTTCTTGGCGGCCAGGATGCCCGCGATGCGCGCCGTTGCGAACACATCACCCTTCGGCGTCGCGCCGGCGACGATCTGGCGCAGCGTCTCGGGCGAGAGGTGCACTTCTCCTTTCGCGACCGCCGCGCGCCGGGTGTCCGGCTTTGCGCCGACGTCGACCATGCGCGCGCGACCCCGCTCGTCGACATGGGTAAGGCGAGGCTTGTCCTGGGTCGTCATGGCTTCACATCCGTCCGGGCGGCGTGCCGCTCCTCGCGCAGCTCGCGCCACAGCCGCAGGCGAAAGCGGAACAGGTCGCGGAAGGCGCGCAGGACGACTTTGAGATTCGCGCCGGTCGGCGAGCCGGCCGTGCGCGGCAGATGGGTCACCGGCGCTTCCGCGATGCGATAGCCTCGCGCGCGTATCTCGGCCAGCATCTCCGTGTCGATCATTGCACCGTTCGATTCGACGTGAATGCGGTCGAGCACCCAGCGGCGAAACACCTTGAACCCGCAGTCGATATCTTGGATCAGGTAACCGAACATCAGGCGCACCACCAGGTTCCACCCAAACGCGTTGAACTTCCGAACGACATTGTCCTTGCGATTGACGCGCTGGCCGCTGACCAGAACCACGTCCGGCGCCAGCCTGTCGAGCAGCAGCCGAATCTCGGAAAAGTCGAACTGGTTGTCGGCGGGCAGGAAGGCGATCAGGTCATTCGTCGACGCCGCGAAGCCTGCCTTGAGCGCGCCGCCGTAGCCCCGGTTGGGGAAGTGCTCGACCAGCCGCAGGTTGGGCGTGGACGGCGTCATCTCGCGGACGGCGTCTCCGGTGCGATCGCGGCTCCCGTCGTTGACGACGATGATTTCGTAGTCCATCCCCAGATTCTGCGCGGCGCGGGACACACGCCGAACGGCCTCGGCGACGTTGGCCTCTTCGTTGTAGGCCGGTATGACGATGGAAAGACTGACCATTCGCGCCTCAGACCTCGCAGCCGATTATATCACAGGCGTGTATCGCGCGATGGCCGTGGTATAATCTTTCTGATGCGTGAACGATTGGTTGCCTTCCAGGAAACATTGGCGCGCACCCGCCGCGCGGCGTTCGGCCGCGTCGCCACGCTGCTCGGCGCGACAGAAGTCACACCCGGCTTGTGGGACGAGCTAGAAGCCGCCTTGATTCAGGCCGACGTGGGAGTTGCCACGACGAGCGACCTGCTTCAGCGGCTCCGCGCGCGCGCCGCGCGGGAGGGCATCCTGCGCGCTGCGGATTTGCAGAGCGCGCTCAGGGACGAGCTGAGGCGCATGCTCGCCGCGCCGGAGAACGGGTCTCGCCAGCTCGACACAGCGCGGCCGGCGGTGGCGCTGATCGTGGGGACGAACGGCTCCGGCAAGACGACGAGCATCGCCAAGCTGGCTTCTCGACATAAGCGAGACGGGCGCAAAGTGCTGTTGGTGGCAGCCGATACGTTCCGCGCGGCGGCCGGAGAGCAGCTCGACGTATGGGCTGACCGGGCGGGCGTCGAGATGATCGGCGGGCGGCCTGGCGCCGATCCGGGCGCGATTGCGTTCGACGCGTTGCAGGCGGCCCAGGCGCGCGGTTTCGACGTCGTGCTCGTCGATACGGCAGGCCGGCTGCATACCAAGTACAACTTGATGCAGGAGTTGAAGAAGGTGCGCAACGTGATCGGCAAGACGCTGCCCGGCGCGCCGCACGCGACCTACCTGGTGTTGGACGGCACGACCGGCCAGAACGCGCTGACGCAGGCCCGCCAGTTCAAGGCCGCCGTGGACGTGACGGGCGTGATCGTCACGAAGCTCGACGGCACGGCCAGGGGCGGCATGGTGTTCTCGATCACGCACGAGCTGGCGCTGCCGGTGGCCTACATCGGCACGGGCGAGAAGATCGACGACATCGAGCCATTCGACGCGCAAGCATTCGTCGATAGCCTGTTCGAGTGAGGGGTTTTGGCAAAGGAGTACGATATATGGAAGAGCTGAGGGCGTCGCTAACCGAGCTGAATTCGCAGATCGCATCCGTATTGGAGCGTCTTTGACGTCGCAGGCAAGCAGCAGCGCATTCGCGAGCTGGAGAAGCAGGCGAGCGCCTCCGATTTCTGGAGCGACGCCCAGTCGGCGCAGGCCGCGATACGCGAGCAGAATGCGCTGAAGTCGGAGATTCAGGAGTGGATCGATCAGTCGCGCCGGGTGCATGACGCGCTTGAATTGCTCGAGCTTGCGGAGACGGATCCGGCGCTCGCCGACGGGATCGCCGAAGAACTCGACGCGATCCGGCGCGCGTTTGAAGTGAGCGAGATCCATTGGCTGCTGTCGGGGTCGCACGATCGAGGTGACGCGATCGTCGCCATACACGCGGGAGCGGGCGGCGTCGACGCCGCCGACTGGACCGCGATGCTGCTGCGCATGTATCTGCGCTGGGCGGAGAGCCGTGGGTTCAAGGCGGAAGTTTTGGATCAACTCGAAGGCGACGAGGCCGGGCTGCGCAGTGTGACTTTCTCCGTCGCCGGCGAATACGCGTACGGTTACCTCCGCGCTGAAAGAGGTGTTCATCGCCTGGTGCGCCTCTCGCCGTTCGACGCTGCGCACCGGCGGCATACCTCCTTCGCGCTGGTCGAAGTCTGGCCCGACCTGCCCGACAACAGCGAGATCGTCGTCAACCCGAGCGACGTCAAGATCGAGACGTTTCGGGCATCCAGCGCAGGCGGGCAGCACGTGCAGAAGAATGCGACGGCCGTGCGCATCACTCACCTCCCGACGGGGATCGTCGTGTCGTGCCAGAACGAGCGCAGCCAGACGCAGAATCGCGAGACGGCGCTCAAGATTCTCCGCGCCAAGTTGTACCAGATCCAGGAGGAGAATCAGCGCAAGGCGCTAGCCGAGCTGAAGGGCGAGCACGTCAAGGCAGAGTGGGGCAGCCAGATTCGCTCATATGTTCTACACCCCTATCAGATGGTCAAGGATCATCGCACCGGCCACGAGGTAGGCAACGCGCAGGCGGTCCTCGATGGCCGCCTCGACGAGTTCATGGGGTCGTATCTGCACTTGGCGGTGGCGGGAAGCTAACGGCCAAGCGGCCATTTTTTGCTTGACATTTCCCAGGATGCAGATATAATTCTACTGCTCAGCCTGTCGACAGGCTGTGTGGCGGAGTAGTGGGTATTTTCATCCGCCGTCCCTGTGGCTGCCGGAAGATTACGCGCAGCAAGCGGGAGCGGGTGCGTATTCTCGCTTAAAGGTTTATCACTCCATCTGCCAGGAGCGCTGAACGGCGTAAATTCAGCGCTTATTTTGGCTTGTCTGGGAGTGGATTTGCGTTACGTAATGGGTAATTGGCTCGGGGTGGTGGTTTGTAAAGGTATGGTTGGATAGGTCGCATTCTCGAGAGGAGGCGTGAGTGGAAGCGAAGGGTTTTCGTGCGCTGCGAGTCAGCTTGGCTTCGCCGGATCGCATATTGTCGTGGTCGTACGGGGAGGTGACCAAGCCAGAGACGATCAACTATCGACGCCTGCGGCCCGAAAAGGACGGCTTGTTCTGTGAGGCGATCTTTGGCCCGACCAAAGACTGGCAGTGCTATTGCGGCAAGTACAAGAACGTTCGATATCGCGGTATCACGTGCGACAAGTGCGGCGTCGAGGTGACGCGCGCAGCCGTGCGGCGCGAGCGCATGGGGCACATCGAGCTGGCCGCGCCCGTCGCACATGTGTGGTACACGCGCCGCGTCCCGTCCTACCTCGGCGTGCTTCTCGACGTCAGCCGGCGCAATCTGGATCGCGTGCTGTACTTTGCGCAGTACGTCGTGACGCACGTCGACGAGGAAGCGCGCCAGAAGGCGCTCAAGCGCCTGGACGAAGAGACGGATCGCGAGCGCAAGCGGGTCGAGGCGACGGCGCGCGAAAGCATTCGCGCGATCAAGACCCGTGTGGAGGCCGAGGTCGACAAGCGCAAGGAGCAGATCGAGCAGCGCGCCGGCCGGCTCGACGAGAAGCTGAACGAGGCGACCGAGGCCGTCATGAAGGAGGCTCAGACGCTCCAAGCGCGCATCGAAGAGCGCATGAGCAAAGATATCCGCACGCCCATCGTCTTCACCCCGACGAAGACGCTGATCGCCGACCGGGGCGAGGCGATCGGGCGCGAGCATTTGACGAAGCTCAACAAGGCCGTCAAGGCCAAGCTCGCCGAGCTGGAGGCCAGGAACAGCGCCGAGCGCGAGAAGGCGCTCTCCAAGATCGAAGCCGACATCGATTACTGGAGGGCGGCGGCCCAGGAGGAGCAGGCCGAGATCGAGACCCAACTGGAAGGGGACCTGGCGAAGCTCGACGACCGCGGGGGCGGCGAGCGCGAGGAGCTCCAGTCTCTGGGCCAGGGCCAGTTTCTGACCGAAGCGCGCTACCGGGATCTCAAGAGCAAGTGGGGGCAGGTCTTCAAGGCCGACATGGGCGCGGAGGCTTTCCTCGACATCCTCAAGCGCATGGACCTCGACCAGATGTCAAAGGAGCTTTGGCGCGAGGTCAAGACCAGCAAAAGCAAGCAGAAGCGCAAGAAGGCGATCAAGCGGCTGCGCGTCGTGGAGAGTCTGCGCAAGAGCGCCAACCGGCCAGAGTGGATGATCCTGACCTACCTGCCGGTCATCCCGCCCGACTTGCGGCCTATGGTGCAGCTCGACGGCGGCCGTTTCGCCACGTCCGATCTGAATGATTTGTACCGGCGCGTCATCAACCGTAACAACCGGCTGAAGCGGCTGCTGGAGCTGGGCGCGCCCGACGTGATCGTGCGCAACGAGAAGCGTATGCTGCAGGAAGCCGTCGACTCGCTCATCGACAATAGTCAGCGCGGCAAGGCGCTCTCGCGGCGCGGGCGGCGCGAGTTGAAGTCGTTGAGCGACATGCTCAAGGGCAAGAAGGGCCGCTTCCGCCGCAACCTGCTCGGCAAGCGCGTAGATTACTCCGGGCGCTCCGTGATCGTCATCGGCCCGAAGCTCAAGCTGCACCAGTGCGGCCTGCCGAAGACGATGGCGCTGGAGCTGTACCGCCCCTTCGTCATCAGCAAGCTGGTCGAGTACAACTTCGCCAGCAACGTGAAGGGCGCCAAGCGCATCATCGAGCGAGAACGTCCGGAGGTGTGGGAGGTGCTCGAGGAGGTGATCAAGCAGCGGCCGGTGCTGCTCAACCGCGCGCCGACGCTTCACCGCCTGGGCATCCAGGCGTTCGAGCCGGTGCTGGTCGAGGGCAAGGCGATTCAGATTCACCCGCTGGTGTGCCCGGCATTCAACGCCGACTTCGACGGCGACCAGATGGCGGTGCACGTGCCGCTCTCCGAGATGGCGGTGACGGAGGCGCGCGACTTGATGCTCTCGACGAAGAACCTCCTGAAGCCGGCGTCCGGCGAGCCGATCGTGGGGCCGGCGAAGGACATGGTGCTGGGGGTTTACTATCTGACGATGGCCAGGGCTGGCCGCAAGGGCGAGGGGCGCGTTTTCGCCAGCCTCGAGGAGGTCGAGCTGGCCCGGGATCTGGGCCTGGTCGACTTGCACGCCCAGATCAAGCTCCAGACCGAGACGGTTTACACTTCCGGCAGTGAGCGGCATGCGGATGGCCAGGTGCACACGCAGCTGATCGACACGACGGTCGGCCGCGCTCTGTTCAACATGATCCTTCCGCCGGAGCTGCGCTACGTGAACGAGGTCTTGGACAAGGGTAAGCTCAACGATCTCGTCGCACGCTGTTACCTGTGGCTGGGGCTGAATGCGACGACGAACCTGGTCGACGCGATCAAGAACATCGGTTTCGAGTATGCGACGCACTCCGGAACGACGATCGCCGTCTCGGACTTCGTGGTGCCGGACGAGAAGGAGCGCATTCTCGGCGAAATCGAGGCCCAGGTGAACGAGGTGGATCGGCAGTACCGCCGCGGTCTGCTGACGGAGAAGGAGCAATACACGCGGACGATCGAGTTGTGGCAGCAGGCGACGGGCCGCGTAGCGGATGCCGTCAAGCGCGCGCTCGATCCCGAGGCGAATCTGAGCGTGATGGCCTTGTCGGGCGCGACGAAAGGCGGCTTCGGGCCTATCTCGCAGTTGGCCGGTATGCGCGGTCTGATGGCGGACCCGGCCGGCAATATCATCGCGCTCCCGATCAAGAGCAACTTCCGCGAAGGGTTGACGGCTCTCGAGTACTTCATTTCGACGCACGGCGCGCGCAAGGGTCTGGCCGATACCGCGCTGCGCACGGCGGACGCGGGCTACCTCACGCGGCGTCTGGTCGACGTCGCGCAGGATCAAATCGTTAACGCGCACGACTGCGGGACGAAGAGCGGCATCTGGATTCGTCGCAGCGACAACGTGGGCGGTCAGAGCATGCATGTTCGGATTATCGGCCGTATCCTGGCTGGCCCGGCGACGGATCCCGAGACGGGCGAGTTGATCGGCGGCGCGGGGGACCTGATCGACGAGGGCATGGCACACGCTATCGACCAGGCGGGCGTGCCCGAGATCTACGCGCGCTCCCCGATGACGTGCGAGCTGCGCCACGGCTTGTGCCAGTTGTGCTACGGGCGCGATTTGGGTCGCGGCACGCTGGTGGAGATC
>Ga0209342_10000996_pt1 | contig 32135 bp, 31 predicted proteins | sample RifCSP16_2_FD_184023 | JGI IMG/M metagenome (GOLD analysis project Ga0209342, IMG submission 184023) | Soil microbial communities from Rifle, Colorado - Rifle CSP2_sed 16_2 (SPAdes) (version 2) | ecosystem: Environmental > Terrestrial > Deep subsurface > Rock core/Sediment | place: Rifle...
CCCTCCCGGACATCTGGATGGACACGGTCGTCTGGGAGGCCCGGAACCCCGCGACGCGGGACAAGAATATTGAGTCGCACGATCTGCGCTCAAACCGCACTGTCTCGCTGACCTCGGGCGACCGGCTCGATGTCCTCCCCCACGTCGCCGGCCCTTTCGTCGGGTTCCTGGGCCACTGGCCGACGACCTGGTCGGACGCCTACGTCACCGACATGGACACGGGCGACGTCCTCCAGCTGTCGAACACGTCCATCTCCGAGAGCTGGGTCGCCGTCTCGGAGCGCCACGTCGCGTGGTACACCTACGAGGACCCCCACGAAGTCGTCTACGTCGCCGACCTCTCCGTGGAGCGGCCCGGACCGGACCTCGCGCTCCCGGTGACGGGGGTTTCCGTCGCCCTTGTCGTGGCGCTCGGGGCCGGCCTGGGGTACCGGCGACGCCGGAGACGGGCGCGCTCGGACTCCGGTCCCGATCCTCCCTGAGGAGTGGACTAACAGTATGCCCGGCGTCAGGGAGCAGTTGAGGACCTTGTACGAGCTCCATCGGAGAACCCCCTTCCCTCCGAGCCACTCCGACGGAGGGATTCAGGCGGTTCACGATCGCCTGATTGTTCACGATGCCGAAATTGCCGGGCTGGTCTCTCGGATACTTGAGGGCGAACTGAATGCTGTGGGTCTCTTAAAGGAGGATTCCGGCGTTCGAGACGAAATCACACGCCTGCTCTCGGAAAGGGGCGAGGCCGTCGCATTGCTGCGTCGCTACCTGGAAGAACTCGAACGGTTGTCCCAGATGATAGCACTGGCGCGCCGTCTGACGGGCGAACCCAGACTTGAGGGTGGCGGGGGCGGACACTAATCTGCGAACTCAACGTCTAGAGGAACTTGCCACGCTGATTCGTCAAGGGCGCGGCCGGAACAAGCCTCCGCCACGCCCTCCCGCAAGCCCCTTCAGAGGTGCGTACAACTAGGGCCTGTGCTGCGGGAGGTCGAGGCTGCCCGCCGAGAACACCGAGGCAGGCCCTGCCGGGGCGTCAGATCGGCGGCGGGAACACTCTTAACCGCCAGTCCCGATGACCCTGGCGGTGAAGTCCAAGGCCTTCGCTTTCCTTCCCGCCGCCCTCCTCGTCCTCGTCGGGTTCTCGGCGGCGGTAACGGAGCCGTTGGCGGTGACCGGACCCGCGAGTGAGACCGAGTCAAGCTCCGAGTCTGTCTCCGGCGGTAACGGACTGACCGCCGCGCAGGCCTTTGGCGGTGAGTTTTCCGGTTACCTTTCCGAGCTTCTCCTCGAGATCACCGCCACGGGGGACGCCGTCACGCTCACCGCCATCGTGGAAAGCGCCGACGGGCTCCCTATCGATGCAGTCACCGCCACGGTGGAGTTCTCTGGCTACGACGCCCTCTGGAACGTCCGCGTCGTGATCTCCTCCAGCGGGGCGTGGCAGACCACCCTCGCCTACCGCCCCTTCGGGATCTGCGCCTACGGGTGCGGGTCCGAACCCAGGTACGCCTACACCGGGGAATACCGCGAGACCACTCAGAACCTGATCTACCTCCACTCCCGGTGGTACGACCCCACAATCGGCCGGTTCCTCTCCCCGGACGACCGCCTCGGCCGGATGGGGATGCCCCAGGACCAGAACCGGTACGCGTACGTCGTGAACAACCCGATGAAGCACACGGATCCCACGGGGCACTTCGCCCCCCTCGTCGCGGCGGCCATCCTCATCCTCGTCACGGCGCTGGCGACCTGGACCGCCCTCGCCACCGCGGACTGGCTCATGCACCGTGCCTCCAATCCGGAGCGGGCGGGGTTCGCGGCGGACGTGCTACTTGCTTTCGCCTACGGGCTCGCCATCGGCGCCCTGTGTGCCGCCTCGGCCGGCGCGGGCTGCGCCCTCTTCGCCGTGCTCGCCGCGGCCACGATGGGGAGCATCTTCTCGGCGGCGACCTACGTCTACGTGACGTCCGCATTAGGGGGCACGCCGACCCAGGAGGGGTTCTTCCTCGCCGCCGCCTGGGGCGGGATCGCGGGCGGCGCCGGGGCCTCGGCCGGTGCCCGGATCTACCAGGCGTGGAGCGCCGCACGCGCGCGCGCCCTCGCCGCGGAGGGGGCGAATGCGCCGGCGACGGCCCGAACCGCTCAGCCGGATCCCGACTTCGCGCCGCCCAATCCGAAGACCGGCTTTCCCGGTGGGAGAGCCGCTTGTGCTGAGATGTGTCCAAAGGGGGTGACCGAAGAGAAGTGGGTTCAGGGTGTTTACGACGTTGGCAACCGGCAACGGTCGCTGGCAGGTTTCTGGACCGAGACAGATCCACCAGGGGCGGTCATGGGTGTTGGGTCATACGAGGAGTATGGCTGGGTCGGAGAGCACCATACCAGGGTTTACATTCGGAACGGGTGGATAGTCGACGCTTGGCCCGGTGTTCGGGGCCCCTAATGGAGGTCAACGATGACAGAGGGTGAACGTCCCGGATCGGAACCGCGTCGCGTACCTGCGTTTACAATCCGCGTGGGATATGAGCGGTGGATGAAGACGCCGATCCTCGAGTACCAGGGCGACCCTCTGTACGAGATCCCGATCAAGGGGCACATTCAGCTCGAATTCGAAGGGCGGTCTCCCCTTCAGCCGGGTCGCCATCGAGTGCAGGAGAACGGAGCGATAGGCAGCGTCCCCGTCGTGCCTTTTCTTTGGGACGTTGTCGCGTCATGCCGAAGACTATCACAAGCGAGCCCTTCAAGGGAGGTCGTACGCGTGATGACAACGGAGTACTCCCTTGAGTTCGAACGGGATGGTGATGTGGTGGTCGTCCGACTTGTCGCTACGGACGAACCGGGAGCTCCAGCCCTCGCGGAGACCCGCGTCGGCACTCAGGAATTGAATAAGGAAATCGCCGAGGCCGCGAGTGTCGTGTTGGGACGAATCAGGGTGCTCAACCCCGAGACGAGAGGGAATCTCCCGCTGAAGGGACTCGCTGACAGCATTGAAGCGCTGTCGAAGTCAGTGGTGGGGTAACCGTTCTCGTAGTGAGCGAAATTGTGAAGTTGCGGAGGAGCAGTTGGGGATCACCGTGGGGGACCTCGGCGGCGTGCTCGGCGTGAGCGGGCAGCTCGCCCGGTACCACGTGCGCAGACTGCAGACGACGGGGCGGATCCACGCGGAGCGCTCCGGGCTCACGCTGCGCGTCACCCGCCAGCGCGACGGGCTCGTGCTGCGGAAGGCGGAGCCGGCCAGGGCACCCGTGGAGGACACCTGAGGCCGGTCGCGACCTTGGGCTAGCCTGAAGACCCCGGCCCCGATCCCCCCCTCCGACCGTGAAGCCTTTCGCGCTCCTCGCCGCCGCACTCCTCGTCCTCACAGGGTTCCACGCCGTGCTGGGCGCGGCCTCGGAGACCCCGTCACAGCTCCCGAAGGAAGGCGTCCTGGTCGATCCCCGCCTGCTTCAGGATCCGGCGGACGACGTAACCGCTCAGCGTCGTGTGGAAGGCCACGGTCAGGAAGTCGGCGCGGTCGGCGTGGACGAGCTTGCGGTGGCTCCCCCGCTGCGTCGTGACGTGCCACCCGAAGCGGGCCATGGCCCGGAGGAAGCGGCGCCCGTCGATCTCCCCGGGCAGGCGGCCCATTCAGACGTCCACCGTGACAATCTTGGCGGGGATCGGCCCGGCGGCGGGCTTGCCCTTCGCGTCCTTGGAGAGCTCCTCCAAGTGGAAGGCGATGCCTTCCCGGGCGAGCTTCACCGCCTCCTTCTCGCTCTTGGCATCGACGAAGAGGCCGGGAAGCCCGGGGACCGTGGCGACGTAGTGGCCGGACTCGGGGTCGTGCTCGAGGACGACGCGGTATTTCATGGGGGCACCAGCCTCCCAGAAGGGTATAAGTCTATCGCCGCCGGCCTCCGCGTCGCCCGGATCGATTGCCCGCCCGTCCCCGTCACCTGCACGACCTTCTACTACCTCACGGACCACCTCGGGTCCACGCGGAAGGTCCTGGACATGCCGGACCCGCTCAACCCGCCCGCGGTCACCTTCAACGCGGAGTACACGCCATTCGGGGAGACCTTCAACGTCGCCGGGACGGAGGGCTTCCGCTTTACCGGGGAGAGGACCGACGCCGCCACGGGGTTCACCCACCTCCGCGCGCGCCAGTACGACCCCGCCACGGGGCGGTTCACCGGCGCGGACCCGATGGACGTCAAGGTGAACGCCTTCCTCGTGAGGGACGCGGCGGGGGACTACGCGTGGCCGGACGAGGTCATCGAGGAACGGGTCACGACGGCCCGCTCCTCCTGAGGCCTCACCAGGACTGCGGAGGCATGCCCGGTCCCGTTCGGGGAAGCTGCATTGGCTCGCGTCCCCTCTCCGGCCGAACTTCCGACCGGTCGGCTCAGGTCCAGGACGCGGAAGCTGGAGAACGGGATCGGGGAGACCGTGTTGGCCACGACGGTCCCCTCCCAGTGCGCCGTCCGCTCGTCCTCCACGTAGATCTTCGGCCGACCGGAGTTGTCCACGACGATCATCCCGAACTCCTGGAGCGCCCGCGCCATCACCTTCCCCGCAGGGCTCAGGCCCCACGCGTCGAAGTGCGTGCCGTTCAGGGTCGGGTCAAGCTGGAGCCTCGCCCCCTCGGGAAGGTCGACGCCGGCGAGCCCGTCCCCGTCGCTCTTCGTGGCGGGGAAGACGAACCCGGAAGAAGGATAGTTGTAGCCGAACGCGAGGGCGTGGCCGATCCTCCCGGACTCGATCTCCCACGGTCGCACCAGGCCGGCGAAGTACGGGAGGCCCGCGCCGCGGCTCACGAAGGTGGACGGGGGCACGCCGCTCCAGGCCGTGCTGTAGTGGTAGCCGTTCGTCGCGGTCCAGGCCCCGTCGGCACCCTGGGACGCCTGCCAGAAGCCCCACTCGTCTCCGGTCGCGGGGTTCCAGACGACCAGGTGCCCGTCGGTCCCGGGCGAGGGCGAGGCGCCGTACGGGATGGGGGCCAGGACGCTTCCGCCGTGCTGGTTGCTAAGGGCGTTGCCATACTCGAGCACGTCGCTGTACTTCCCCGACACCGAGACAGACCTGGAGGTCGCGGACTCGGAGACGACGTAGACGGGGTACGTGTACTGCGTCGGGTCCGAGGTGAGCCATCGGCCCGCAAAGGCGGCGACAAAGGCGGCGCTCCCCTCGTCCGGCGAGGCGTCGGCGGGGATGGCGGTGTTCCACGGGCTCCCGGGGGTGTAGGGGGCATGGTGATCCGCGGGGAGCGGAGGCACTGGCGGCGGGAAGAGGAGGGCGGGGAGGTACAGCCAGGCGGGGACGATCAAGGCGGCGGCCAGGGCGACGCCGACGGCCCGCTTCTTCCAGCGCGACTTCGCGTGGTAGACGACCCACTCCTCCGGCTGCTCCTTCCGCACGGCCCCTCGAACGACCGCATTCTACATGAACGCCGGCCCGTGGATTCCGCGGATGAGAATCAGGCGGCCGAAGGCCGACAGGCTTTCATAGGGAGGCAGGTTCGCCGGGGCATGGCGAAGGTCACGCTGCAGACGACGCTCGGGGAGATCGCGATCGAGCTGTTCGAGGACACGATGCCGGTGACGGCGGGGAACTTCCGGAAGCTGGTGGAGAAAGGCTTCTACGACGGGACGATCTTCCACCGGGTGATCCCTGGGTTCATGGTCCAGGGCGGGGACCCGACGGGCACCGGCCGCGGCGGGCCCGGGTACCAGATCAAGGACGAGTTCCACCGCGAGCACCACAACGAGAGAGGGACCATCGCCATGGCGAACTCCGGCCCGGACAGCGGCGGGAGCCAGTTCTTCATCAACGTCGCGGACAACCGCCGTCTCGACCCGAAGCACCCGGTCTTCGGGCGCGTCACCGCCGGGATGGAGGTCGCGGACAAGATCGTCGCGGTGAAGCGCGACGGCGAGGACCGCCCCCGCCAGGAGGTCCGCATCCAGAAGGCCTCCGTGGCCCGGTGACGCCGCCGTCCGTCGCCGCCGAGGGGCTTCCCGTCCTGTTCTCAGGCGGGAGAACGGGGCCAGTCTCTTCATAGCCCGCCGCCCGGCGTGCCGCGTTCCAAGGTGGCCCTCCTGCAAGACGACGAGTCATCCGGTGAATCCGGCAGAACGAACGCACCGATCCACGGCCGCTCGACAGCGGCCCTTGGGCTCTCGGTGACCGCGCTCGCGATCGCCCTGGTCTCGCTCCTCGTGGTCCCGGGCCCGGTCGGGTCCCCCGGGTCCGCGGGCGCCGCGGGCGTGCCCTGCTGGGACCTCAACGGGAACGGGCTCGCCGAGCTGGCGGTCGAGGACCGGAACGGGGACCTTCAGGTCAACGTCCTCGACTGCGCCGGCCCCGCCGGGTCCGCGGGGGCGGCGGGGGGCCCTGGCCCCGCGGGATTGCACTGTTGGGATCTGGACGCGGACGGTCTCGCCGATGTGGGCGAGGACGTGAACGGCGACAGCACGATCGACGCATGGGACTGCGCCGGTGCGACCGGTCCGACCGGAAACAACGGCACCGCCGGGCCGTCCGGGCCACGGGGTCTCGCGTGCTGGGACCTGGACGGCGACGGGGTCGGCACGAACGCCGAGGACGCCAACAACGACGGGGACTTCGACGCCCTCGACTGCCGCGGCACCGATGGGACCAGCGGGACGAGCGGCCTCTCGTGCTGGGACCTCAACGGAGACGGGCAGGGGGACCTGAACACGGAGGATCTCAACAGTGACAATGCCGTCGATATCCTGGACTGCCAGGGAGCGCCCGGCGGGGACGGGACCGATGGGCTCGCCTGCTGGGACGCCAACGGCAATGGCATCGGCGACCTCCCCGCCGAGGACCTGAACTCCGACTTGCTCCTGAACACGCTGGACTGCGCCGGTCCTCAGGGTCCGCAGGGCCCGCCCGGTGCGGACGGCCAGGCCTGCTGGGACCTCGACGGTGATGGCCTCGGGGATCCCGGCGAGGACCTCAACGGGGACCTGGCCGTGGACGTCCTGGACTGCCGCGGGGCGCCCGGGGCGGACGGGACCGACGGGGCGGACGGGGCCAACGGGACGAACGGCGCCGATGGCCTCCACTGCTGGGACCTCAACTGGAACGGGGTGGGCGATCCCGCGAGCGAGGACACCAATGGCGACGCTGCCGTGGACGTCTTGGACTGTCGGGGCCTCAGCCCCGTGATGGCCTACAACAGCACGACATTGGGTGTCTTCTTCTCCACCAGCCCGGTCTGCACGTTCCTCATGCGGATCACGATCGTCGTGCCTGCCGCCGGCGACGTCATCGTGCAGGCCCAGGAGGCGATTACCCTGGACCACACGACCGGGACCGACGACTCGGTCGCTCTCCATCTAGCCACCGATGTCACCTGCACGGCACCGACCGTGAACCGGTGGACGGGCATGATCCCCAAGGAGTACCCCACGATCCCGTCCGTGAGCATGATGGCCTTCCATCAGGGGCGGTTCAGCGTGGGAGCGGCCGGCGCCTACACGTTCTACGTCGGCGGGTTCATGCTCTCCGGGGACGACATCACCGACCGCTTCGACCGGGGCAGCATGGTCGCGGTGTACTACCCCACCTGAGGGTGGAAGACCGCCACACGTTGATGTAGGCGCCGGCGCTTCCAGCGCCGTGGGTTCCCCCGTCGCCCCGACGGTCACGCTCAACGACGGCTCTTCCATGCCGGTCTTCGGCCTCGGGGTCTGGAACATCCCGCCGAGGAAGGCGCCGAACGCCGTGGGCCTCGCGCTCCGGATGGGCTACCGCCTCATCGACACCGCGCGGCTCTACGGCAACGAGCGCGAGGTCGGCACCGCGGTCCGGGAGTCGGGGCTGCCGCGGGACCAGGTCTCCGTGACGACGAAGCTCCGAGGGGAAGACCAGGGCTTCGACACCGCCATCGCGGCGGCGGAGCGGAGCATGGAGGCATTGGGGCTGGGGTCGATCGACCTCTACCTGATCCACTGGCCGACGAACCGTCGGCGGGAGAGCTGGAAGGCCCTGGAGGCGCTTCAGAAGCGAGGCGTGTGCCGGTCCATCGGCGTCAGCAACTACTCGATCTCGGACCTGGAGGAGCTGCTCAACGAGTCCTCCGTCGTCCCTGCCGTGAACCAGGTGGAGTTCCATCCCTGGGCGTACGACCGTGGACTCCTGGAGTACTGCCGCCGCCACGGCATCGCCCTGGAGGCGTACAGTCCGCTGGTCCAGGGCCGGGGCCTCCGGGACCCCGCCATCCGCGCGATGGCGGCGAAGCACGCGCGCACCTCCTCCCAGGTCCTCTTGCGCTGGGGCCTCCAGCACGGGTGCATCGTCATCCCGAAGTCGGACCGCGAGGACCACCTCCGGGAGAACGCGGCGGTGTTCGACTTCGTCCTGTCGGACAAGGAGATGGCGGCGCTTGACGCTTTGGGCGAGGCGCGGTAGTCGTGTGTTGCTCAGGCCGCGGGGATCGCGTTCTCGCTCGCCTGCACGACGCGGTCGAACTCCTTCCTCAGGAGGGCGCGCTCCTCCGCCTGGAGCCCGAGCGGGCTCAGCGTGGCGAGGAACGTGGCCCCGCACGCGCTCGCCTCGTCCAGGACCTTCTTGGTGAACCGCAGGACGTGCTCGAAGTCGTTCGCCACGGCGAGGAACTCCAGGCCGTCCAGGAGGACCACCCCGCGCGGGTTGTCCCGGAGGAACTGGAAGAGCGCGCGGGCGATCTCGAAGTCGATCCGGCGGGGGTCGAGGGCCTGGTACCGCGCCCCCTTGTCGGAGATCCAGTGGACGGTCGTCCCCGAGGATAGCCCGTGCTCCCGGCGCACCTTCTCCGGGAAGGCGGTGGAGAAGACGCATCCGGGGAGCCCGGAGGAGACGAGCCCCTTCAGCGCGGCGAAGGCCGCCCGGGAGTCCTCGGCGATGAATAGGCTGTTCAGGCCCTGCGCGGTGCGCTCCGTCGCCGCAGCTGCCGGCGGGAGAGCCGGGGTCGCGGCGGATCCCGTCGCCGCCGGGTGCCCTTTGGAGGCGAGGGCCTTCCCGCCGGGCTCCGTGGAGGAGGGGGACGGGGCCGTCCGGGGCTGTGCCGAGCGGCGGAGCCCGAGATGAGTCGCGGCGAAGACGGCCATCACCGACAGCGCCCCGAGGGCCGCCAATCCGGTTCCTCCGAGGAACACCCCGGGCAGGAGCGGGAACACGTAGAGGACCGAAAGGCCGCCGAGCGCCGTCCACTCCAGCCCTCGTCGCCATGGAGGGAGGGCCACCTCGGCTGTCACCTCGGTTCTCGCCGCTGAGCGTTTCCGCTGCCAGCGGCCGAGTCCGTGGGTCGCCACCCCCGTCACGACGAGGACGAGCACCAGGACCTGCGGGTTCTCCGACGCGTCGAACGCGGCGAACGTCGCTTCGTGCGAGGCCGGCGCTTCGAAGGAGAAGGTCGCCTCGTACCGGAGCAGCTCCCCGGCGGGGGTGCGGACAAGGGACGTGCCGCTCAGATCGCGGAAGCCGGAGAAGCTGGCGGCGCCGAGCACCGTCTCGGAGTGATGAAACCGCACGAGTCCAGGGACCTCGGGCATGTGCTCGATCCGGAAGCCCCGGAAGAAGAGACCGGAGCCCTCCTGGCGTCCGTCGGAAGAGTCCCCGAACCGCAGGGCGAGCTCGCACACCTTCCCCGCCCATGGCGCCAGGTCGAACACGGACCGCCGCGTCTCGTTGAGGGGCACGTTGTCGATGTCGTCGTCCCCGTCGAGGTCCCCGATGGCCATGAGGGAGGTCCAGGGCCCGGTGCCCGCCTCGCGGATCTGGAGGTCCACGTTGTCTTCGTGGAGGGCTTCTCCGGTGTGCTCGAACGAGAGGCGTGCGTTCGGCGCGGCCCGGAGGTCCAGGGTCCCCGGGAACCGGCCGTCCACAGAGAAGCGGGTTTGGTTGTAGGCTCCCGGCTCCCAGACATCGATCGACTGGGTCCAGGGGACCGCGGTGCTGTTCCCATGCCACACGAATCGTCCGGGGGCCCACGGAAACGCCCCCGGCGGCGGGGGGTCCACCACGCGCCACCCGTTACTGGCCAGGAAGGGCACGCAGGCGGGGGGGCAGGCGGCGTCGGCCAGGTTGTCCCCTAGGAGGAAGTCGAAGACATGGTGCGGCGCCCCTGCCAGGGCGACGTCGTCCTGATTGAAGCTGCCCTCTGCCGCCGCGACCGAGACCTCGAGGTGCAAGACGATGGTGTCGTTCGCCCCGCCCGCCGTGCCCGCGAGGCCCTGCGCCCACCCGGGCGCCGCCGACACGATGCGGAGGTTGCGGAACCGCAGGTCGGTGAGGTCGAGCGCGAGGAGGGCGAGGTACCCCTCCGCCTCCGCGATGTCGATGACGCCGTTCCCGAGCGAGGTCTCCGTCGCCCCCGTCGCGTTCCCGGCGGTCCGGAACCCGCGGGGGACCGTCAGGACGCTGTCGACCAGGGCGATGATCCGCGAACGGAGGAGGCCTGCCGGCTCCCCGCTGATCGTCCAGGACACCGTGCCGGTCCCGGAGGTCCCCCACAGCGTCAGCGCGCTGGTGACGACGGTTTCCGGGGGAGGGTCCGCGCCGGTGGCGGAGGGGAGGACAGCGGCGCCGACGAGGAGGGACAGGAGGAGTGGCCAGGCTCTCCGCATGAGGCTTCGGGTTCGTTGCGGTCCGTGGCCTCTTAGTCCTGCCTGCGTCATTCCCGGTCCCGGAAACGGGAACATGGGACCGTGGACCAGTAACGGAACCGCCCGAGCTCCTCCCCGTCTCGAAGCGTGAGTTGCGAAGCGCTAAGTCACCGGGCGGCTACCCATAGGGCGGTGGTCACATGGCCAAGGAAACGGCGGCAATCCGATGGCTGCTGGAGAAGGACGAGCCCTCCCTCCGGTATCTGGCCTTGACACAGCTCCTGGACAGGCCCGAGGACGACCCCGACGTGAGGGGCGCTCGGAAGATGATCGGGAGGAGGGGCTGGGCCGCCGCCCTCCTCACGAAGCAGGACCCGGGAGGCTGGTGGGTCAGCCGGGAGAGCCTCTACCGCCCGAAGTACCTCTCCACGAACTGGATGCTCCTCGTCCTCTCCGACCTCGGGCTGACGCGGGAGGACCCGAGGATCGCCAAGGCCTGCCAGCTCTGGATCCGGCGGTTCGCGAAGGCGGACGGCGGGTTCGGCGGCGACGGGATGGAGGGGAGCCACCTCTGCATCGTCGGCAACACGGCGCGCGCGCTCGTGAAGTTCGGGTACGCGGACCATCCGAGGGTGCGCAGCGCGTTCGAGTGGCTCGTCAAGAACCAGGGCAGGCTCGGCGGATGGAACTGCTTCGGGAGCGGGAGGAACCTGGACTCCTGGGAGGGGCTCAGCGCCTTCGCGGTCTATCCGAAGGCGAAGTGGACGGCGGGGATGCACCGGGCCGTCGACCGCGGCGCCGAGTTCTACCTCTCCCGGGCCTTGCACCGCCAGGGGGGCCGGTACGCGCCCTGGTTCCGGTTCCACTACCCGGTCCAGTACTACTACGACCTGCTCGTGGGCCTGGACTTCATGACGGCCCTGGGATACGGGGGGGACCGGCGGATGCGATTCGCAATGTCCGTGCTCGAGAAGAAACGTCGGCCGGATGGCCGGTGGAACCTCGACGCGATCCATCCGGACGTCGAGGGCGGGTACGCCGCCTGGCTCCAGAAGAACCCCAAGAGGGCGCCCACCCCCTTCAGTCTCGAGGCGCCGGGGAAGCCGAGCAAGATGATCACTCTCCGGGGGCTACAGGTCCTGAAACGCGTGGGCGACCTCGGGTGACGGGGCGTCCCTTCCAGGGAACCGACCAGGCCAGGTCCGGAGCCGCCGCGCGGCGGTCGCCCGCGATCACCGGATCATGGTCAGGAGCATCTTGAACCGGACCCGCGCCCGCAGGGCGTGTGGTTTCCCCGCCGGGAGGAGGATCATCTCCCCCGCGCGCACGGTGTGTGCCTTCCCCGAGATCACGACCTCGGCCTCGCCCGCGAGGATCTGGACGAGGGCGTCGAAGGGCGCAGTGTGCTCGCTCAATCCCTGCCCCCTGTCGAACGCCAACACCGTCACGTTCCCAGGTTTCTTGTCGATCAGGGTCCGGCTCACGATGGCCTTCTCCTGATAGTCCGCGAGCCCGGCGAGGTCGAACGGCTCGGCGGCGAGGTCCCGTCCGGCGTCCTTCCTGGTGCTTTTCATGGGAACCACGGCTCGTGGATTCCCCGAGGCCTCAAGTACTTTCCCTGGTGGCCGGGGGCGCCTTCTTGGGAGTGGACCGGGTGGGATTCGAACCCACGGCCTCTCCCATGCCAAGGGAGCGATCTTCTAGGCTGATCTACCGGCCCATGAGGCGACGCGATCGGGTGGCGGGCGTCCGAACCCCGGCCCCCTTTTAAAGGCTCCTTGGTCCTCGCGAGACCCCCTTTCGTCGCCCGTTGGGGTTGCACCCTTCCAAACGAACGCTCAACGGCCCGCCCCTGTATCGAAGCGCCCATGGGCGACGAGTTCCGGATCCCGGAGAAGGACCTGACGAAGTTCTGCGTGGCGGTGTTCGAGGCGTTGAAGGTGCCCCGGCCGGCGGCCGAGGTCTCGACGGAGGTCCTGGTCGCCGCGGACCTGCGGGACAAGGGCTCCCACGGCGTCGCGCGCCTCCCCCGCTACGTGGACGGGCTCCGGAAGGGCATCATGGCCCCGACGGACCAGTCGAAGGTCGTCAAGGAGACCGCCACCGCCGCCCTCATCGACGGCGGGAAGTCCCTCGGCCAGGTCGTCGGGCACCGCGGCATGGCGCTCGCGGTGGAGAAGGCGAGGAAGTCCGGGACGGGCTTCGTCACGGTCCGCAACTCCAACCACTACGGCATCGCCGGCTACTACGCCATGATGGCGCTGGAGCACGGCTGCCTCGGGATCTCCATGACGAACGCGGCGCCGCTCGTCGTCCCCACCTATGGCCGGGACGCCATCCTCGGCACGAACCCCATCGCCATCGCCCTCCCGGCGGACGGCGAGCCCTTCGTCCTCGACATGGCCACCTCGGTCGTCCCCCGCGGGAAGATCGAGGTCTACGACCGCCAGAGCAAGGTCATGCCCGTGGGCTGGGCGGTGGACACGCGCGGGAAGGGGACGACGGACGCGAAGGCCGTCCTCGCCGGGCTCGTGAACCGCTCCGGCGGGATCCTCCCCCTCGGCGGGGAGGGCGAGGAGCACTCCGGGCACAAGGGCTACGGGCTCGCGATTGCCGTCGAGCTCCTCTGCGCGGCCCTCTCCGGGGCCTCCTTCAGCCTGCAGACCTACGGGCAGGAGCGCGCCGACATCGGGCACTTCTTCGGGGCGATCGACGTCACCGCCTTCCGGCCGCTGGCCGACGTGAAGCGCGACGCGCGCGCGATCCTCGACCAGCTGCGGAGCAGCCCGAAGGCCGACGGCCACGACCGCATCTACACGCACGGGGAGAAGGGCTTCGCCGCGGAGCGAGAACGCCGCCAGCGCGGCATCCCCCTCGGGCCGAAGGTCGTCGAGAATCTGAAGAAGGTCGGCGGGGAGCTCGGGGTGCCCTGGATCGGTTGAGCCGCGGACGGCGCCCCACAGTTTCATCTCCGAGTGGTGTCCTCGGGAGCAGAGCACATGGTTCGGTGGGACGTGTCCATCATCGGCGGCGGGGTCCTCGGGGCGTGCCTCGCCTACTGGCTCGGCCTGCGCTATGACGCCCGCATCGCCGTGTTCGAGCGCGAGGACGACGTCGGGACGCACGCGAGCGGCCGCAACACCGGGGTCGTCCACCGCCCCTTCTACCTCGATCCGGTGAAGGCCGGGCTGTTCGCCCGCGTCGCCCAGGCCTCCTTCCCGCTCTGGCGGGACTTCGCGAAGCTGCACGCCCTCCCCTGGGTGGAGATCGGGACCCTGAAGGTCGCCGTCGAGCCCCCGGAGGTCGCCTCCCTGGAGAGGAACGTGGGCTTCGCGCGCGCGAACGGGATGGAGGACCGGGAGTTCGAGCTCCTCGACCGCCGCGGCGTCGCGGAGATCGAGCCGAACGTCCGGTGCGAGGCCGCGCTCCTGGTGAAGACGGACACCGTCGTGGACTACCGCGCCTTCACGGACGCGGTGCGCGCCGACGCCCGCGGGTGCGGCGTCGTCTTCTTCTCCAACGCGGAGGTCCGCCGCATCGAGCGGAAGGCGGACCACCTCGTCCTCCGCACGCAGAACGACTGGGAGTCGATCGAGACGCGCTTCCTCGTGAACTGCGCCGGCGGCGGCGCCATCGACGTCGCCCACATGATGGGGGCCGGCCTGGAGTACGCCGACCTGCACTTCCGCGGGGAGTACTGGTCGATCCGCCCGAGCGCCGCCGGCCTCGCGTCCCGGAACGTCTACACGGTGCCGAAGAGCCCGGACCTGCCCTTCCTCGACCCGCACTGGGTCGTCCGGCCCGATGGCCGGCGCGAGATCGGTCCCAACGCCGTCCCGGTGCCCGCGCTGGACGCCTATGAGGGGTTCTTCGAGGCCCTCCCTGCCTGGCCCGCCAAGATCCTGGAGGCGCCGATCGCGAACAAGTTCCGCCTGACGCTCTCCCGGACCTTCCTCACGCTGTCCGCGCGCGAGCTCCTCAGCTCCCTCTCGAAGGACGAGATGGCGCGGCGCGCCCAGCGGTTCCTCCCGAAGCTGCGCGAGTCCGACCTCGCCGCGCGCGGCATGGCGGGGATCCGGAGCCCCGTCGTGGACCGCAAGGGCAACCTCGTGAAGGAGGCGATCGAGCTCCCGGGGCCGATGTCCTACCACATCCTGAACTTCAACTCGCCTGGGGCCACCGGAGCGCCCGCGTACACGGCGTACCTCGCCGACAGGCTCGCGGCCCGCGGGGACCTCGACCACCTCAAGCCGGCGGCGAAGAAGGCGACGGCCTGGGAGTGGAAGACGGTTGCCGGGCGCATGGGGCTCGCGTCCTAAGGTCACCCAGGTGAGCATTCCCGGCATTGACCTAGGACGCGGAGCCGGCACTACCTCTTCCCGCCCTCGGCGGGTCGCCGGCGGCTCGGGAGACGGCGAACGCGTGCCCCGGCGTCGCCGAGGACCGTGAAGGCTCCTGCGAGGCGCTCACCCAGGCGGTCCACGAGCTCGGCCACCGGTACCGCCTTGGCGGCGGGCCTCGGCTCCGTCAGGCGGAGGAGGAGCACGCCCGCGGCCGCCTGGCCCCGGAGGAAGACAAGCTCCCCGAAGTCCTTGTCGTTCGTGACAACGATGCGGCCTTCCCGAGCCCCCCAGGCGAGGACCTCTTCATCCTCCATCTGCGGCCGGACGTCAGACACGCGCACGATGTCGTGTCCCCGCCGGCGGAGCGCCTCGACGACAGGCCGCTCTACGTTGGCGTCCGCGAGGAGTTTCATCGGGCGGCCTGGAGCCAGTGGATCTCTTCCGAGCCGAGCGCGCGGGCGGCGTACTGGAGGGCCGCCCGGACATCCTCCCGAGCGAGCTCAGGGTACGACTCCAGGACCTCCTCCACGGAGGCCCCCGCCCCCAGCTTCTCCACAATCGCCTGCACGGTTATCCTCGTGCCCCGGATGACGGGCTTCCCGAGCATGACCTTGGGGTTCACCTCGATGCGGTCCTCGGGCCTCGACGCGCCCATGCCCTTCGCATCTCCCTCGCGCGATATAAAGGGTTGGGAGCGTGTGTCCCTCCGATCGTGCGGATCCTTAGGGGTTGTCACTGGGAGGGATCCAATGATGAGACCCCCCGGGACAAGATCACGGCCAGGTCCCCCCCGGTGTTGTAGTCGAAGGCAGCGAGATAGGGTTCACTGCTGGACTCGGTCCCGAGCGAGATCCCCAGCGTGACCCGTTCGGAGTACGCGACCAAGGTAATCCCAGAATCGTTCGACATCTGGGTTCCCAGGTCTGACCAGTTGAACGCCACCCGCCCAATCACGTTTGGCCCCTGTCGTGTCTCGGGAAGGCGCGTGACGGCCCTCTGGAGGAGGCGGATCAAGAGGACAGTTTGGTGGGGCTCGATACCCACCAGACATTCGCCGGAGTGGAAGCCTCCAGCGGCCTCGACATCATGGTCTAGAACGAGGATGATCTCGCCTTTGGCCGCGTCGACTCGAACCGCGAACTCCGCGACCTTGTGGTATGGGAGGTTCCTAAACCGGATTCTACACGCATCGGCTCCGGTGACGGTCTCCAGCACGGGCCAGAGCTCGCGTTGCTCATGACTGAGCGACCTCGACCCGGGGCTTCACCCAGTACGTGGGGTCGTCGATGACCACGTAGTGCGGCTTGCCCGTGCGCTCCCGCTCCTCGATCCAGGCCCGGAGGCGTGCCCCCGGGTCCCCGCCACGGGCGCCGACGTACCGGAACGGGAGCAGCCCTCGCTCCGCGTCATCGAGCCCCTCGCAGAGGAGCCACAGGTTCCCCCACCCGGTGCGGCGGTACTGGACGAGGAGGTCCACCGGTTTCTGCTTCCCGATCTTGAAGTCCTTCATGACGATGTCCTGCACGGCGCGCAGGCCGCGGTCGATCGCCGCCGCACCCTCCTTCTCCGGCTTCCCCCCGGAGGCGATGGCCCGCGCCCCGTCGTCGAGGATCGGGGCGGCGACGCGCATCAGGGTGCGGAACTCCTCGTTCCCGAAGCCGTCGGGGCACTCCGCCACACAGAGCACCGTGCCGCCGGGCCGGACCGTCTTCGCCGCGGCGTTGATCGCCTTCCCCGCCTGGTAGACGTTGATCCCGAGGTGCTGCGCCGCCACGATGGCGATGTCCGCCAGCCGCGGCGTCTCCACGACGTAGACGCGGTCGAGCATCGGGCGGAGGCGGCGGTGGAGCGCGAGGACCTCCCCGCCCTCCAGCGCGACGATCTCGTGGCGGGGGTTCAGGACGGCGATCACCGCGTAGACGAAGGAGCGCCGCTCCTCCATCGCCTTCAGGATGCGCTGGACGGCCTCCCGCTTGTACTCGTACACGGGGTTCCCGTCGAGGACGCCCATGTCCACGTGGGGCGCGAAGCCGAGGTCGCCGAACATCCGCAGGTGGTCCGCCGTGGTGAGCGTGCGCCCGGCGATCCCCGGGACGAGGTGCTTCGGCCCCCCGCTGACCCCGGCGAAGTAGTGGTAGTCCAGGTCGCTCAGGGAGACGACGACCTCCGAGCGCGCGACGCGGCCGTTGATCTCCACGGGTGTCCCGTCCGGCATCGTGTCCAGGCGCTCCAGGTCCTCCTGGTCGTGGTGCATGAAGACCTGGCCCTGCCAGGCCGGCCACACGGCCTCGCCGAGCATGAACGGGTACTCCGGGGGCCGCGGGTCGCGGTGCGTCGCCCCGGCGATGACGATGGCGATCCGCTCCCGCCGCACCCCGTGCTCCTGCAGCCAGTCGAGGAGGCCGGGGAGGAGCTGCTTCTGGTGCGCGCAGGGCCGCGTGTAGTCGTCCACGATGACCGCCACGGCCCCGCCGCGGTAGCGCCCGCCGAGCCAGGTCTTCAGGGACGGGCACAGGTCGTGGGTGGAGGACCCCTCGAGCGCCCGCCGGAGCGAGGCGCCCCGGTCGGGCAAGGGAGGCACCGGCTCCGGGGGCCGGAGGGGGAGGAGGCGGCCCTCCTCGATCACGCGCGGCGGGAGGTAGTCCCGGAGCGTCCGCGTCCCGTAGGGAAGGGGGGGCGGCGTCTGCATGGGGAGGCCCATCCGACCGCGGCTATTTACGTGCGGCGCCGATACCGGGCCCGGTGGGCCGCCCGACGGGGCCCGCGCTCCTTCCGGGACCCGCTTGCCTCCCCGCGGGGTAAGTACTATACGCATCTCTGCCTGGAAAACAAGGTTCGAGGCCATACAGTACATAGTGCCGGCGAAAATATACCGTCGGCCATGAACCGTCTGTGGCCGTGAGGCCGGAGAGCCCGGGCTTTTGGGAGGAGGTGGCTGCGGTCCCCGGCGGGGAGGCCGTGACCGCCTGCATCCAGTGCAACACCTGCACGAGCTCCTGCCCCGTCGAGTCCCTCGAGCCCGCGTTCAACGTGCGGCGCCTTGTCGCCCGCGTCCGCCTCGGCCTCCGCGAGGACGTGCTCTCCGACGACGCGCTGTGGGCCTGCGCGCGGTGCCACGCGTGCATCGCCCACTGCCCGAAGGGCGTGCGCCCCGGGGACGTGATCGAGGCCCTCCGCCACCTGGCGGTGAAGGAGGGGCACGAGGGGCCGGGGCCCCGCCACCTCCGCGCCTTCGTCGCCTCCCTGCGCCAGGGCGGCCGGATCCACGAGGCCCGGGTGACGATCGACTCCATCGGCATCAACGGGGTCGTCCGCCAGGGCTTCCTCCCCGTCCGCATGGCCATGCGGGGGAAGGCTCCGACGCTCCGCGCCGAGCCGCTGTCCACCGCCGAGGAGATCCGTCTCCTTCTGGACGCCGTGGAGGGGGGCAAGTGAGGTACGCCTACTTCCCCGGATGCGTCGCCTACGACAGCTGCCGGGAGCTCGACACCGCCACGCGGGAGGTCGCGCGCATCCTGGGGATCGAGCTCGTCGACCTGCCCGAGGCCGGCTGCTGCGGGGCCGGGAACCTCCAGGAGTACAGCGCCGAGGCGGCGCGCACCCTGAACGCCCGGACGCTCTCCATGGCGGAGGGCGCCGGGGCGGACCTCCTCACCGTGTGCGGGACGTGCCAGCTCTACCTGTCGCGGGCGAACAAGGAGCTCCAGGACCCGGCGGTGCGGGAGCGGGCCAACGAGCTGCTGGCGAAGACGGGACGCCGGTACAACGGGACGGTGAAGGTGAAGCACCTCCTCGAGGTGCTCCTCCAGGACGTCGGGCCCCGGAAGCTCGCGGCCCACGTGCGCCGTCCCCTCCAGGACCTCGCCGTGGCGTCCTTCTACGGCTGCCACATCCTGCGGGCGCCGGGCTCCCCGGCGGCCCAGAACCCCGAGGACCCCCGGTCCATGGAGGAACTGGTCACCCTCCTCGGCGGGAAGCCGACGGACTACCCGGGGCGCACGGCGTGCTGCGGCTTCCACATCCTCACCGTCCGCGAGGACCTGGCGGTGCGGATGTCGGGCGCCAGCCTCGTCGGCGCCAAGGCCGCCGGCGCCCAGGCCATCGCCACGCCCTGCCCCCTGTGCCACCTCGTCCTCGACACGTACCAGGGGAAGTCTTCGCGGGCGGCGCGCGAGGCCCTCGGCGTGCCGGTCCTCCACCTCTCCCAGCTCGTCGGTCTCGCCCTCGGGGCCGATCCGGAGAGCCTCGGCCTGAAGCGCCACCTCGTGTCCCTGAAGCCGGTCGTCCGCCACGTCCAGGCGGGGGAGTTCGTGAGGCCGTGACGGCGCCTCGGAAGGTCGGCGTCTTCCTCTGCCACTGCGGCGGGAACATCTCCGACGTCGTCGACGTGAGGGCCGTGCGCGAGTTCGCGGAGCGCCAGGAGGAGGTCGTCCTCGCCACGGACACGCGCTTCATGTGCTCCAACGAGGGGGTGTGCCGCCTCCAGGACGAGATCCGGAAGCGGTCCCTCGACGGCGTCGTCGTCGCCTGCTGCACCCCGAAGATGTACGAGGACCTGTTCCGGGGGAAGGCCGCGGAGGCGGGGATGAACCCGTACCTCCTGGAGATCGCGAACGTCCGCGAGCAGTGCGCCTACCCCCACCGCCACGAGCCCGAGAAGGCCACGGAGAAGGCGAAGGGCCTCGTCCTCGCCCAGGTGGAGAAGGTGCGCAAGCTGCGCCCCCTCGAGACGAAGACCGCCGCCGTCGCCCCCGGCGTGGCGGTGATCGGGGCCGGCATCACCGGGATCCACGCCTCCCTCCTCCTCGCCGAGCTGGGGCACAAGGTGACCCTCATCGAGAAGTCCCCCACCATCGGCGGGAACATGGCGCGCCTCGTGAAGACGTTCCCCACGGACGACTGCGCCATGTGCACGCTCTCGCCGAAGATGAACGAGGCGTACAACCACGAGAACATCGAGCTCCTGACCTACGCCGAGGTGACCTCGGCGAAGCGGACCCCGGGGAGGTTCACGCTCACCGTCACGGAGAAGCCGCGCTTCGTCACGGACGCGTGCGTCGGCTGCAACAAGTGCACGGAGAAGTGCCCCGTGAGCACCGCGAAGGCGCCGACCCAGGTGCCCTCGGAGTGGGAGATGGGGCTGGCGAAGCGCAAGGCGGTCTACCTCCCGTTCCCGTCCGCCCTCCCCCAGCTCTGGACCATCGACGCGGACCACTGCTTCTACTTCCAGCGCGGCGGCAAGTGCCGGATCTGCGCCATGGTGTGCCCGGCGAAGGCGATCGACTTCACCATGGCCGCGAAGGAGCGCCAGGTCGAGGTCGGCGCCGTGATCGTCGCCACGGGGTTCCAGGAGTACGACCCGGCCCCGCTGAAGCACCTCGGCTTCGGCCGCCACCCCAACGTCGTGACGCAGATGCAGGTCGCGCGCATGCTGGACTCCATGGGGCCGACGCACGGCGCGGTCGCGCGCCGGTCCGACGGGAAGCCCGCGACGTCCGTGGTCATGGTCCAGTGCGTCGGCTCGCGAGGCACTCCCGGCGACCCGCTCACCCACGAGTACTGCTCGCGCGTGTGCTGCATGGTGGCGGTGAAGCACGCGAGCCTGATCCGGAAGGCGCAGCCGGACACGGAGGTGTACATCCTCTACAACGACCTCCGCGCGTACGGGAAGGGCTTCGAGGAGTACTACACGCGGTCCATGACGCTGGGCGTGAAGTTCGTGCGCGGCCTCCCGGGCAGCGTGCGCCGCGAGGGGGAGCGCCTCCTCGTCGACGTGGAGGACATGCTCACGGGCCGCCGCCTCGAGATCCCCGCCGACCTCGTCGTCCTCAGCGCCGCCATGGAGCCGCCCCCGGTCGACGGCCTGCTCGCCGCGCTCCACCTGGACAAGTCGCCGGACGGGTTCGTGAAGGAGTACCACGCGAAGATCAACCCGACCGAGACGGCGATCAAGGGCGTCTACGTCGCAGGCTGCGCCCAGGGGCCGAAGGACATCACGGACTCCATCTCCCAGGCCGGCGCGGCCGCGATGTCCGCGGCGGTCTTCCTGGGGAAGGGCGAGATGACGCTCAACCCGATCGTCGCCGAGGTCGACCCGGCCCTGTGCCGCGCCTGCGACCGGTGCGCCGAGGTGTGCGAGTTCGAGGGCGTGCGCGTGGACCCGGAGCGCCTCCTGGCGGTGGTGGACGAGACCGCGTGCGAGGGCTGCGGGAAGTGCGCCGTGGTGTGCCCGACCGGGGCGATCACGGTGCGGCAGTTCCGGAAGGAGCAGGTCCTGGCCTCCCTGGACGCGATGGCCCCGATGGCGGTGATGCCGTGAGCTTCGAGCCCGCCGTCGCGGCCTTCTGCTGCAACTGGTGCGGCTACAGCGCGGCCGACCAGGCCGGGGCGGCGAAGCTGGAGTACCCCGCCGGCGTGCGGATCGTGCGCCTCCAGTGCACGGGGATGGTGGATCCCTACTTCGTCCTCCGCGCCTTCGAGCGCGGGTACGACGGCGTCCTCGTCGTCGGCTGCCACTTCGGGAGCTGCCACTACAAGAGCGGGAACCACCAGGCCCGGGAGCAGCTCGACCGCGTCGCCCCGATGCTCCAGGCCCTCGGGATCGGACAACAGCGGCTCCTCATGACCGCCGCGAGCGCCGCGGAGGGTCCGGTCTTCGCCGCGAAGGCCACGGAGTTCGTCGAGCTCGTGAAGCGTCTCGGCCCGAGCCCGTTGCGGGAGGTCGCGCGGTGAGCTCCGCCGCGCCCGCCCTCGCTGCGGTGGGGGACGCCCTCGACCCCGCCCTGAGGATCCTGACCACGGAGGGCTGCGTCCAGTGCAACAAGTGCACCTTCAACTGCCCCGTCCATCGCGTCGACGTCACGTTCTCCCCGAGGAAGGTGATCCTCCAGGCCTACCTCGGCGGCGGGGACGCCGTGAGCGAGCGGGACCTCTGGGCCTGCCTCACCTGCGGCGAGTGCCAGGCCGTCTGCCCCACCGAGGTGCCCTACCCGGCGTTCATCCGCGCGAAGCGCGAGCAGCTGCGGCCCGTCATGGACCGCGCGGCGCCGTGCAAGCACGGCGGCTTCAAGGAGGTCGTCGCCCGCATCCAGGCGCGCCCCGGGCTGAAGCCGGACCGCCGCGCGTGGATCGGCGAGGGCCTCAAGGTCGCGGACAAGGGCGAGGTGGTCTACTTCACGGGGTGCCTCCCCTACCTCGACGGGATCTTCTCCTACTGCGACAGCGCCTCGATCGGCCGTGCCGCGATCCGCCTCATGAACGCCGCCGGCATCGTCCCCGTCGTCGCGAACGCGGAGCGCTGCTGCGGGCACGACTCCCTGTGGAACGGCGACACGGAGACGTACCGGAAGCTCGCCGGGGCGAACGCGGCCTGGATCAGGAAGACCGGGGCGAAGCGCCTCGTGACGACGTGCGCGGAGTGCTACTCCATGCTCAAGCACGAGTACCCGAAGGTCACGGGGGACCTCGGCGTCGAGGTCCTGCACTTCTCGGAGCTCCTCGAGGAGCTCGTCGCCTCGGGGAAGGTGAAGCTCACGAAGCCCGTCGACCTCCAGGTCACCTACCAGGACCCGTGCCGCCTCGGGAGGCATGCCAAGGAGTACGACGCCCCGCGCGCCGTCCTCAAGGCGATCCCGGGCGTCAAGTTCGTCGAGATGGACCGGATCCGGGAGAACTCCATGTGCTGCGGGGTCGGCGCGTACTCGACGTGCGACGCGCAGACGAAGTTCATGCAGCAGGAGCGCCTCGAGGAGGCCGCCTCGAAGGCGGAGACCCTGGTCACCGCCTGCCCCCATTGCCGCATCCACTTCTCCTGCTACATCGACGGCCGCCCCGTGGACCCGCTCCCCGCGCTCAAGATCGTCGACCTCACCGTGCTCGCCGCGCAGGCGCTGGAGTGATGCGATGGCCGACGCGATCCAAGAGGCGCAGGAATTCCTTCAGGAGGCCGGCATCGTCCACGACGCCGGCGAGCTCCGCGGCTACGCCTCGGACGCCTCCTTCCTGACGCTGGGCACCCCAAGCCTCGTCGCGTTCCCGCGGGACGAGGCGGAGTGCGTGCGCCTCGTCGAGTTCGCGGTGCGTCACGGGATGGCCATCGTCCCCCGGGCCACCGGGTCCTCGACGGCGGGGGCCTCCATCGCCCCGCCGGGGTCCATCCTCGTCGACATGGAGCGCGTGGGGGCCTGCGACGCCCGCGGCCACCGGAGGGGCCTGTTCACGCCGCAGGCGGTCGACGCGAAGGGCCGGCCGGTGGACCTGGCGAAGGCGGGCCCGGGCGAGGAGCTGTACGTGCGCGCCGGGGCCGGGCGGACCGCCGACGAGATGAACCGCGCGCTCGCGAGGCACCGGTGGGTCGTCGGCGTCGTCCCGAGCAGCTCCTACAGCACCTTCGGCGGGAACTTCGCCACGAACGCGCGGGGGAACGGGACGCCCGCGTACGGGGCCTTCGGGGACGCCCTGAACCGGGTGCGGCTCGTCACGTCCTCCAAGGAAGGGGCGCGGGTCCTCGAGGTCACGGACCAGGAGGAGATCCGCCGCCTCGGGGGGAACCACGGCCTCTGCGGCCTCGTCACCGAGCTCGACGTGCGCATCGCGCCGATCCCGCGCGCGGAGGACATGCTCTGCGTGATCCTCCGGATCGAGTCGGAGGACCCGGAGCGCCTCGGGTCGGCGATCGGGGGCCTCATGAAGCGCGTCGCCGCCTCCTGCCGGTACTTCGCGGGCGAGTTCCTCTTCATCGACTCCGGCGTCGTGCGCCCGTCCGACCCCATCCGGAAGGACGCGGTCCTCGGCGTCTACTTCGACCCGCCGGCGGGGAAGCGGCGCATGGTCCTGCTGTACCGCGGGACGCGCGACGGGATGGCGGCGCTCCCGGGGATCGCCGCGGAGTTCCCCGACGTAGCCCTCCGCGAGATCACCTACCCCCAGTTCCAGGCGATGATGAAGGTCCGCACCGCCGCCACGGGGAAGTCCCTGCAGCGCGTGAACGTCCCCGGGTGCGAGGACTTCATCATCTACGACCCGGCGCGGTTCGGGCAGGTCCTGGTTCGGATGTTCGCCGCCCTCGAGGGCGCGGACGGCCGCCCCGTGGGCCACCACTACCCGGATGGCATCGTCGTCCACTACCGGCCCCAGGCGCCCCTCGCGCGGAAGGCCATCGAGGACGCCTGGGCCCTGAACCTCCGCCTCCGCGAGGCCGTCCTCCGCGAGGACCTCACCGTGGAGGACCGGAAGGAGCACGGGCTCGGCCTCGCCCTCTTCCGGGACGGGCCGAAGTCCCGCCACGCGGAGCTGCGCGCCCTGAAGGCGCGGTACGACCCCGCCAACGTGTTCTCCCCCCACCTCCTGGACGGCCGGGCGGAGGGGGCGTTCGTCGGCACGCGGTTCATGTTCTGAGCCGCCCCGGGGGCGTCCGGCGAGGGGGCCGGCTGCGACGGGCGTCGTTGGGGCCGAAAGTACTATGGGGACACTAAAGTACGAGCGGGGGAATAGGCCCCGGGGCGCTCCCTCGTCCCGATGATCCCATGGTGACCATCAACCGCGGCCTGGACAGCGTGTACATGGCGGAGACGAACATCTGCTTCATCGACGGGGCGACCGGCCGGCTGCTCTACGCCGGCCTGGACATCGCCGACCTCGCCCCGCAGTCGAGCTTCGAGGAGACCGCGTTCATCCTCTGGCACCGCCGGCTCCCGAAGAAGGCCGAGCTGGACGAGCTCCGCCAGCAGCTCGCCGAGAACCGCCCCATCCCGCCGGAGATCTTCGAGATGATGAAGGCCATGCCCAAGACGGCCCACCCCATGGACGTGCTGCGGACGGCGGTGTCCGGCCTGGCCTCGTACGACCCGGAGCTCTACCAGAACACCCCGGACGCCAACCTCCGCAAGTCGATCCGGCTCACCGCCAAGTTCCCCACGATCACGGCGGCGTACCACCGCCTCCGCCAGGGCCTTTCCGTCATCGGCCCGGACCCGGGACGGGGCATCGCCGAGGACTTCCTCCGGATGCTCCTCGGGAAGGAGCCCGACGAGCTCAGCTCGAAGATCATGGACATCTGCCTCATCCTGCACGCGGAGCACGGGATGAACGCCTCGACCTTCGCGGCGGTGACCATCGGCTCGACGCTCTCCGACCTCTACAGCGCCGTCGTCGGGGGGATCGGGGCGCTCAAGGGCCCGCTCCACGGCGGGGCGAACGAGGAGGTCATGAAGATGCTCCTGGAGATCCGCCATCCGGACCGCGCCCCGGAGTACGTGCTCAACGCGCTGAAGGCGAAGCGGAAGCTCAGCGGCTTCGGGCATCGCGTCTACAAGGCGTACGACCCGCGGGCCACGATCCTCCGCGACTGGGCCCTGCGGCTCTCCCAGAAGAAGGGGGACACGAGCCTGTACGAAACCGCGCAGGCGGTGGAGGCCGTCATGCTCCGCGAGCTCAAGGAGAAGATGATCTATCCGAACGTGGACTTCTACTCCGGGATCGTGTATCATCTCATGGGCATCCCGCACGACCTGTTCACGCCGATGTTCGCCATCGCGCGCATCACGGGCTGGACGGCGCACGCCCTGGAGTACTGGGAGGACAACCGCCTGGTGCGCCCCCTGGACCACTACATCGGCCCTAACGCGGTGGAGTACGTCCCCCTGGGCCGCCGGTAGACCCTCCGTGCGGGGGGTCTGGCCAGCGGAACCCCTATATACCCTGGAGAGCCCATACATCGCCCATGAGGGGTTCCTGGGGAGGGGCCCGGCCGGGCCGGGGCCTCCGGGGCGGGGGACGACGGGGTTCCCATGCCGCCGCCGGGCTGCTGCTCGCCGCCCTGCTCTTCCTTCCCCTGGTGCCCCGGGGGGCCGAGGCGCTCTCCGTCACGCACACCGTGGGCAACATCACCGCCCAGGTCTCCGATGTCGGGCGCCTCGTCCGCCTGGACTGGAACGGCGTGGCGCAGCTCTGCCGGTGCCCTGGCGGCGTCGACACCGAGGCCGGTCTCGCGATCGACCAGGACAACTACGACCATGCCCCGGAGAACGGCCCGGGGCGCGACGGCGAGGGCTTCTTCCTCGCCGACTCGTTCGAACTGGACTTCACGGTCGACCAGCCGATCTACTTCGTCGAGAACTCCCCGGCGAAGCAGCGTTCCCAGGTGAGCTTCAACCACACGGGGGCGGACCCCTGGGACGCCAGCGCCCCGCAGAAGGAGGTGGGCGACCTCGCCATCCAGCAGACCGCCTGGACGGTCGCCGGCGGGAACTGGCTCGTCCTGCAGTGGGAGGTGACGAACCGCAAGGCGACCCCGCTCACCGGGCTGCGGTTCACCGTCTACGGGAGCTATTCCGGTACGAGTACGCTCGGCGGCGTCGGGGGGACCGGCGGGGACGACCTCGAGTCCTGGGACCCTCCGAAGTCGACCTACTACGTGCGCGACCAGAACGGGGCGCCCGGGGCGACGACGATGGCGGTGGCGTCCGCGGTCGCGGCGGACCCCCTGGACCGGTACGTGACGCGGCCGCGCCAGGTCTTCGCGCGCAACCAGCCGCAAGACGACGTGCTCTACGAGATGGTGAGCGTCGACCCGAACGGCCTCGGTTCCGGGGTGGTCGACGGCATCTCGGCGGTGCTCGGGTGGGCGAACGGCGGGATGACCGTGCCCGCCGGCGGGGTCCGGGTGTTCGCCATGGTGTGGGCCTTCGGGACGGGCATCGGGGCCGCGGACACCGCGGTCGCGGCGGCGCGGAACACCTACCTCCTCGAGACGACCGGGATGAAGTTCACGGAGATCGCGGATGGCCCGACCCCTCAGGCCGAGGTCTGGAACGATGGCATGGGCCCCGTCGACCTCACGGCCTGGACCGTGTCGAGCTCATCCGGTCCGCTCTCGGGGACGTGGGCCCCGTCGTCCGTGGACAGCGGGGAGTACTCCGTCTTCACGGTGGGCGCCGGGGGCGTCGGCCCCGAGGCCGACGTGCTCACGCTCGAGGACGGCCTCGGCCTCGTGCGCGACATCGCGGCGTGGGGATGGGCCGGGCCGATCCCGGATCCGCTGAGCGGCGAGACGGTGCAGCGGGCGTGGGACCCCGCTCCCGGGAGGTTCACGACCGAGTGGTCCCGTGCCGCGGCGCCGAGCCTCGGAGCGGCGAACACCGCCCTGCGCCACGACCCGGTCCCTGCCGTCCGCCTCAACGAGGTCGCCTTCAACCCGAGAGGGAGCGACGCATTCCTCGAGGTCTATTACCGCGGCGTCACCGCCGTGGATCTCTCCGGGTACACGATCGTCGTGGACCGCGCCTACACGGTCCCCGCAGGGACCCTCCTCACCACGACGAAGCGCTGGTTCGTCCTCCGCCAACCGGACTTCCCCGCGTTCTACGGGCTCACCGCCGCCGCGGATAACGCTTACCTCTACGACGCCTCCGGCCGCTTCCTGGACATGGTGGGCTGGGCACAGGCGCATCCCGCGGACACTTCCGTGGTGCGAGTGATCGAGGGGGTCGGGACCGCCCAGGGGTTCGAGGAGATGACGGACGCCAAGGCCGGCTGGGCGTTCGACGCGACGCCCACGATGAACCTCCTCGGGGTCCAGGTGCCGCAGGTGCGCAGCGGGAACCCCGGCGACACGCTCGAGTTCGGGCTGAACGTGACGAACTTCAAAGCCGACTCCGACCGGATCGAGCTGTACGCGGCCTCCGTGCTCAACGGCTGGCCCGCGCAGCTCCTGACGACCGCCCGCACGCCCCTCCCGGACACGAGCGGTGACGGGAACCCCGACACCGGGGCCCTTGGCATGGACCAGACCGCCGCGTTCATCGTGGCGGTGGCCATCCCGGACCCGCTCGCCACGGGGGACTACGACGACCTCCAGGTCCTGGCCCTCTCCTCCACGGAGGCCCAGGTCTCCGCCTCGCTGCGGCTCACCGCCCAGGTGAACCCGTACCTCCAGGTCTCCAAGGCCTCGCAGTTCCCCACGGTCTTCGTGCAGGGCAGCGGGTTCCTCCCGGAGCAGACGCAGCTCCGGCTCGGGCTCACGGGCGCCGGCGTCCCCCAGGTGGACACGCGGCCGCAGGACATCGCGTTCGAGGTCGACAACTCCGGCTCGATGACCCTGAACGACCCGGGCTTCCTGCGATGGGACGCGGTCGGGTGCTACATCAACCAGATGACGCTCCCGGACCGCGGGGCGATCGTCGCCTTCGGGGACGGTCCGGGCCCCGGCCCGTCGACCGCCTGGTACGTCCGGAGCCCGCTCACGACGGACTACGCGCTCCTCTACGCGGACACGCAGGACCCCGCGAACCGCTTCAACTCCGGCGGCACGCCGATCAAGGAGGCGCTCCAGCTCGGGAACGCCGAGCTGATCGCGAACGGGGACCCGACCCACGTCTGGGTGGAGATCCTCCTCAGCGACGGGAACCCCGCGAACTACGACATCGCCGCCGAGCTCAACGAGGCGGTGAACAACAGCATCCGGATCTTCACCATCGGGCTCGGCCCGGGCGTGTCGGAGTGGTTCATGCGGTACATCGCGGACACGACCGGCGGCGAGTACTTCTTCGCCGACGCCGCCGACGACCTCTGCTCGATCTATCTCACCATCGGGACGCTGGTCCAGGACACCGCGGCGAGCCCGGTGCCCGGCGGCGTGGTCCCGATGATCATCGAGCGCGTCCCGCCGCCCTTCGACGTCGTGCCGGGCACGATCTTCCCGCCGCCGACGAGCCAGTGGGTGGACGGGAACGGGGACGAGGTGCTCGAGTGGGCGGTGACCAACGCGATCCGCGTCGGCGATCGGCTCACCGCCACCTATGACGTCACGTGCTCCGCGGCGGGCACGTGGAACGCGACGGACTACCCCCTGGCCGAGGTGAACTACGATTCCTGGGACGGGCGAAGGCTTCGGACCCCCATCCCCAGCCTGATGATCCCCTGCCTGCCCGGGATCTTTCTGGAGCCTCCGGAGGACCTCCGCACCGCGGCGACCGGCGGGGACCTCGTGCTCACGTGGCGCCCGCCGGCCGACATCCTCGGCGTCGACGGGTACGAGATCTTCCGGAGCCCGAGCCCCGTGGGCTTCGACTTCACCGCCCCGGACGCCGTGGCCTGGGGCTGGGACACCCTCTCCTGGACGGATCCCGGGGCCGCCTCGGCCGTCGGGGAGGACTACTACGTCGCGCGCACCTTCAATGCGACGCTGGCGCTCGCGAGCTCCACCGGGAACACGGCCGGCGCGTTCACGGCGGACCTGGGCGCCGGCGCGCACGCCCTCTCCCTCCCCCTGGAGCCATTCGCGCCCCTCGACGCCGCCGCCTTCCAGCTGGGCCTCGGCCCCCCGGTCCCGATGCTCGAGATGGTCTCCGGGGCATGGGTCCCCGCCACCGGCCCGATGGCGGTGGGCCGCGGCTACTTCGCGCAGCGCTCCCTCTCCGGCCTCTTCACGTTCACGGGGCGGCCGGCGGCGATGATCCGCTACCAGGACGGGTTCGGGTACGGCTTCGGGAACGCCGTTGTGGAGTCCCTCCGGGCTTCGGTCTCCGGGGCGGATGTCGCGCTGAGCTGGTCCCCTCTGGCGGGGACCTCCGCCTACCAGGTCTACCGGTCCCCGACGCGCGACGGGTTCTTCACCGGCGGGTCGACCCTGGTGGTGAGCGTCGCGGCGCCGGCCTACACGGACCTCGGCGCGATCGCCCCGGGCGGGGACGCGGAGGTCTACTACATGATCCGCCCGCGGGGGCCGGCGGGCGAGGTCGGCGGCGGGACGTACGGCCTGGGGATCGTGCGCAAGGCGTTCACCGCCACCAGCGCCTTCGGGCTCCCCTTGCAGCCCCTCGGAGCGATGTCCGTCTCCGGCCTGACCGCCGCCCTGCCGACCGCGCTAGGGATCCTGTGGTTCGACGTCGCCGCCGGCCGATGGGTGCCGCACTTCGCGGCCATGCCCCCGGGAGTGTACGACGCCGCCCTCTCCCGGGCGGTCGCCTACCAGGTGGGCGTCCGCGGCGGCACGGAGCACGTGTTCATCGGCTGGTAGCGGCTTCGGCCCGCCCTCCTGGGTGAACGCCTCCAGCGTCTCCAGGCCCCGGAACCGCTCGCCCGGGATCTCCATCGGGTACGTCCCGGTGAGGCACCCCAGGCAGAGGTCCTTCGCGTCGTGGTCGATCGCCTTCACGAGGCCCTCGAGCGAGACGTAGCCGAGCGTGTCGGCGGTGATGAACTCCCGGACCTCCTCGACGGTGCGCCCGTTCGCGACGAACTGCTCGCGGCCCTTCATGTCGATCCCGAAGTAGCAGGGGGCGCGGATCGGCGGGCAGCCGATGCGCACGTGGACCTCCTTCGCCCCGGCCTCGCGCAGGATGCGGACGATCTTCCGGATCGTCGTGCCGCGGACGATCGAGTCGTCGACGAGGACGACGCGCCGCCCCTTGATCGCCGAGCGGATGGGGTTGAGCTTGAGGAGCACCCCGACCTCTCGGTCGGACTGCTGGGGCATGATGAAGGTGCGCTCGATGTAGCGGTTCTTGATCAGGCCCTCGACGACGGGGAGCCCGGAGACGCGGGCGAAGCCCTGCGCCTGCGCGCGCCCGCTCTCGGGGACGGGGACGACGATGTCGGCCTGCACCGGGTGCTCCCCGGCGAGCGCCTCCCCGATGCGCGTGCGCACGTCGAAGGCGAGGCGCTCGTCGATGACGCTGTCGGGGCGCGCGAAGTACACCCACTCGAACATGCAGTGCGCGGTGTTCTGCGGGTGCGGGAGGCGGTGCGAGAACACCTCCGTGGGGGTGACCTCGAGGACCTCGCCCGGCTTGAGGTCGCGGAGGAACTTCGCCCCGAGGACGTCGAAGACGACGCTCTCGCTGGAGACGATGTGCCCGCCCTCGTCCAGCTGCCCGAGGCACAGGGGCCGGATCGCGAGGGGGTCGCGGATGGCGAAGAGGCGGTCGTTCACCAGGAGGACGAGGCTGTAGGCGCCGACGAGCTTCCCCGCGACCTCGCGCAGGGCGCGCGCGATGTCGCCGCTGGCGGCGAGCTCGTTCGCGACGAGGCGCACGATGACCTCGGAGTCCGAGGTGGTCATGAAGGCCCAGCCCTTGCGCTGCAGCTGCTCGCGGAGCTGCCCCGCGTTCGCGATGTCCCCGTTGTGCCCGAGGGCGAGGTCGCCGGACTGCGTGCTCACGACGATGGGCTGCGCGTTCTCCAGGACGGAGGTGCCCGTGGTGGAGTACCGGACGTGGCCGATCCCGACCTTGCCCGTCATGTTCTGCAGGTCCTCCTGGGTGAAGACCTCGTGGACCAGCCCCATGCCGCGCTTCGCCTTCACGCCGCCCTGGTAAACCGCGATGCCGGCGGACTCCTGTCCGCGGTGCTGCACGATCCGCAGCCCGTAGAAGAGGGAGGAGGCCACGGGCACGGTCGCGGCGATGCCGAGGATCCCGCACTCCTCCTTCGGCTTCCAGAGGAACTCGTCGTCGGGCATGGCGCACGGCGGGAGGGTCCGGACCCGCGCTCCCGGAGTAGCGGACGCGCGTATATAAACGGCGGGCGTCCGGCGCGCGCGAAGGCGCTTAAGGCGAAGTCGCATCCTGTCCGCATGCGTCGCAAGCTCGGCACGAAGGGGGAGATCGTCATCCCGAAGGAGATTCGCGAGTCGCTCGGCCTCGCGAAGGGCAGCGCGCTGGTCGTGCAGCTCTCCGGCCGGGTGATCACGATCACGCCGGAGTCGGCGACGGCGCGGAGCACGCCGGCGCCGCAGCCGGTGATCCCGAGGACGAAGCCCCAGAAGGATGTCGACTGGGAGAAGCTGCACGCCTCGATCCCGTCGCCGAAGTGATCAGTGGCGCTTGGCCCACTTGTAGGTGCGGAGGCGCTTCATCCTGCCGAAGCCGCAGGAGGCGCACACCTTGTGCCGCTTGTGGTAGGCGTGCTTGCCGCACCGGCGGCACCGGATGTGGACGGAGCGCTTCCCCATCTTGCCGAGCGACGCCGTCCCCTTGGTCATGGTCTCACGGGCTGATGTAGATCACGTTGTCGCCGCGCACGATCGCGAGCTCGAGCTTGCGTTGCGGCGTGTGGTCGAGGAGCTCCTCCGCGTTCCGGAGGACGACGTTCATGTGCGGGTCGAACCCGTCCAGGATGCCGCGGTAGCCGCGGCCCGCCTTGAGCTCGACGAGGACGCTGCTGTTGATGTGCTGGTTCAACAGGGAAAGCGGCTTGATCATGGGAA
>Ga0209342_10000997_pt1 | contig 32132 bp, 23 predicted proteins | sample RifCSP16_2_FD_184023 | JGI IMG/M metagenome (GOLD analysis project Ga0209342, IMG submission 184023) | Soil microbial communities from Rifle, Colorado - Rifle CSP2_sed 16_2 (SPAdes) (version 2) | ecosystem: Environmental > Terrestrial > Deep subsurface > Rock core/Sediment | place: Rifle...
AACGAGCAGGGTCAACCCGGCGTTGGCCCTGCTTCTGTCTTCCCCACGATGACATCCGGCGGCGGGCTTCCTTTTCCATCCTTGGCCCAACGCGAAGTGGACGATGCCCGCGTGGAAAAACTGGTCAGCCGCCTTCGCGGGCGGATCGAGCCGGATCCTGCAGCCCCGCGCTATCTGGTCACTGTGCGTGGGCGCGGCTACAAGCTGCTCTCGCGGCCACAGGAGGCCTAGCGCGGAATCACCGTGAACGGCGCACGGATCCTGGTTTGTGATCCCGATCCCGAAGGGCGCCGGCTGATCGAGGAGGCGCTGGCTGCCCTCGGCGAAGCCTACCGCGTGACCGTCCGGGCCCGGCCGGAATCCTGCGCCCGCGAGCTGGGGCGCGCGGACTACGAGGCATTGCTTGTCGGGCTGCCCGGCCCCGCCCCGGAATTGCTCGCGCTCCTGCTCACCTGCGAACGGCAGGATTCCCCACCGCTCGTCTTCGGGATCGGGCCTCTCCCCTCCTCGGGTGAGCCACCCTGGGAGGGACCGTGGACGGAGAAGCGGCCCGAGACGCTGGGTCCATTCGTGGAGCTCCTGCCAGGCTGGATACGCGCCCGGCGGATCGACCGGTTTCGGGACCAAATCGATCAAGTGGCCCTGGGGCTGAGTGGGGCAGAGGCGCTCAAGCGATTTGCCGCTCATCTGGTGGCCGGCCTCGAGTCCTTGGAGCTTCGGTCGGTCCTGATCTACGTTCAACCGTACACCGGCCGCTGGTCTTTGCTGGCGGCCGGCTATCCCACCCAGGTGGTGGAGGAGTTGGAGTCGATCTTCCCTCCTGACGCCCGCAGTGTCTCCGACCAGGAGGAGGCGCAGGCCGAGCTGCAGGCTTTCCTGGCTGGACGCCCCTCGATCTACACGGAGAATCCCGCCGAGCTTCTCCGCCTCTACCCCGGGCCCGACGCCAAACGGATGGCGGAAGTCCTGGGAGTCTTCCAAACCCCGGCGATCTACCTGCTCCCCATCGTGCAAGCCGGCTCCACTCGGGCGATCCTCGTGGTCGGAGAGCGGCTCGGCGAGGCGGAGCGGGAGGCCCTCGACCGTCTCGCCGGTCCCCTCAGTTCCGGCATCCGCCACGCTCAATCGCTGGGGCAGCTCACCCGGCAGGCCACGGGCCTGCGGGCGCTGCAGCAAGTCTCCCTGATCATTAATGCGACGCTTGATCCCGAGGACCTGCTCGATCAGGTTCTAGAGCTCTTGCTCACGGTCGTTCCGTTCGATTCGGCGAGTGTGATGATCAGTCGCGGCCAGGAGCTGCAGATACGCGCCGCCCGAGGATACGAGGACTTCGTGCGCGGAACGGCCGTCGGCCGCTCCCTACCGACGGGGCAGTATCCGCATCTGCGGCAAATGCTGATCACCGGTCACTCGGTTCTGGTGGCCAACACAGGGAAGGATCCTGAGTGGGTGGAGACGAGCTTCTCGGCCCATGTGCGATCCTGGCTGGGAGTCCCGATCTCCCGGCGGGGTGAGACCATCGGCATCTTCTCGCTCGACAGCCTCACCCCGGGATTCTTTCACGACTTCCACGTGGAAATCGCCACCGCCTTTGCCCGCCAGGTGGGTGTGGCGATGGACAACGCCGACCTCTTTGTGCGGGAGCGGGAGGCGAGCCGTCAGAACCGCATGCTCCAGGAGCTGGCCGGCGTCGTCAACGCGATGCCCGACACCCAATCCATCCTCGACCACCTGGCGCGCTACGCCGGAGAGGCACTGGGGGTATCGCGGGCGGCGGTGGTGCTGGTCTCTCCGAACCGGGATGAGGTCGTGGCCACCTCCCTCTATGATCCGGGGAGGACATTGGATCCGGCCGCGGTGGCCCGATATCAATCGATACCGATCTCCCTCCAGGGGGAGCAAGAGCTCCGCGCCGCGTTCCAGCTGGACGGAGTGCGTCTCTACTCGGCCGCCGACCTGGAGGCGATCATGCCCTGGATCAAAGACCTCCGGGTGGGCCCGCTGCTGGCCGCGCCGATCCAACGCGAGGGCAGGCTGCAAGGGGTGTTGGCGCTGGAGGCGCCCGGAGCCCAACGCGAGTTTTCCGAGGAGGAGAGGGCCCTCGCCGCTGCACTGGCCAACCACGCGGCGGTGGCCATCCACAACGTCCAGGCCATCTCGGAGTTGCGCAGGCAGTCGCAAGAGCTCACCTCTTTGTTCAACCTCGGGATCTCCCTTTCGCAGGAGCTCACACCCGAGGGAGTGGTGGATCTGCTCTTCGATCAGGTGGACCGCCTGATGGAGGTGGACTCTGCGGTACTGGCCCGCCTTCAGCCGGCCGACAGCCTCCATTGTGATGTCCTTGACGAAGGCCGACGCCTGCCTGCGCTTGACGTTCCCCTGCGCGGCCCGACGCTCAGTGGCTTCGTGGTCCAGACGGGGGAGCCCCTCTTGATCCAGGACTACAACGCCGAGTTGGCGCAGCTCCCCGTGCCCGGGCTCATGGCCGGCGTTCCGACGGCTTCCTGGCTCGGCGTTCCGTTGATCGCCCGGGGAGAGGTGATCGGCGCCGTCTCGATTCAGAGTGAGAGCCCCCACCGGTTCGGGGAGGGCCATCTCCGCATCTTGCGGATGATTGCCAACCAGATCGCGGTGGCGCTGGACAACGCCCGCCTGATGCAGACGGCGTCGCTCCGGGCCGAGGAACTGCGCCTGGTCAACGAAATCGGGCGCTACGCCGTCTCCGTGCTCGACATTCAGCAACTGGTGCGCGAAGTGGCGGCCCGCATCCAGCAGGCTTTCAACTACTACTCCGTCGCGATCCTCCTGGTCGAAGGTGAGCGCCTGGTCCCTCAAGCCGTAGCGATGGCGCCCGAAGGAAAGGCCATCATCGTCGATCGAACACTCTCGCTCCGCGACAAGACCATCATGACCACCGTGGCCCAGACCGGAAACCCCTGGCTGGTGGCCGACGTCTCCGCCGAGCCGAGCTACCGCGCCATCCCGGAGCTTCCCGAAACGCGCTGCGAGCTGGCGGTCCCCCTGGTGATCGCCGGAGAGACGGTGGGAGTGCTCGATATCCAGAGCGACCGTCCCGGCGGGCTGGGGGAAGCCGATCTCGAGATGCTTCAGGCGCTGGCGGCACAGGTGGCGATCTCGTTCGCCAATGCGCGGCTCTTCGCCGAAGTGCGAGCCCACGCCGCGCAACTCGAAGCCCGCGTGACGGCCCGAACTGCCGAAATCCGTTCCCAGAAGGAGCGGACGGAAGCCATCCTTCGATCGGTTGCCGATGCCGTGGTCGTGCTCGACCTGGAAGGCAACCTCGTTCTCACCAACCCCGTGGCCCAAACCCTCCTGGAGGGCCCGACGTCCAACGAGGTGCTCGCCCAGATCGGCCGCCTGCACGCGCAAGGCGGGGTGGTCAGCGAGCAGGTGGAGCTCAGCGAGCTCACCTTCCAGGCGCTGGCCTCCCCGGTGAAGCTGGGCGAGCTGGCCGTCGGGACGGTGGTCGTGCTACGGGACATCTCGCGGCTGCGAGAGCTCGACCGGTTGAAGTCGCAGTTTGTGGCGACTGTCTCCCACGAACTACGGACGCCGCTGGCGAACATCAAGCTCTACCTCTCGCTGCTGCGCAGGGGAAAGGAAGACCGGCGGGAGCAATACCTGGGCGTCCTGGAGCAGGAGGCCAGCCGGCTGGGCGAGATGATTGAGGATCTGCTCAACCTCTCCCGCCTGGAGAGCCGTGCCGTCGTGGAGGGCGTGGAGCCGGTGGAGCTTGGGCCGCTCCTCGAACAGGTCGTCGAGAACCACCGGCCGGCCTTCCAGGCTAAAGATCTTCGGGTGGAGGTCGTGGGCGGAAAAAGGGCGGTCGTCCCTGCGAATCGCAACCAGATGATCCAGGTCTTCACCAACCTACTGAGCAATGCCATCAACTACACCCCCGAGGGCGGATGGGTGCGGCTCCAGATCAAAGGCGTCGCCACGCCGGACGGGAAGCCGATGATGGTCGTCGCCGTTGAAGATGGAGGGCGGGGGATCCCCGATGAGGACCTACCCTATATCTTCGAGCGCTTCTACCGCGGCTCCCTGGCCCGGGAGCACCACATCCCTGGAAGCGGCCTGGGATTGGCCATCGTGAGCGAAATCGTCAGACGACATGGAGGACAGGTGGACGTCTCGAGCACGCTAGGAGAAGGAAGCACCTTTACGGTCTCCCTTCCCCTAAGCCAAGCGGGGTGAGGATTCGATGGCGGGTGAGCTGATACTGGTTGTAGAGGACAATCTTTCGCTGCTCGAAGGAGTGCGCGATCTCCTCGAAGTCTCGGGCTTCCGGGTGCTCACGGCGCCAGGGGGCCCGCCGGCCCTTGAGATCCTCGAGCACAGCCGTCCGGACCTGATCGTCTCCGACATCATGATGCCGGACATGGACGGCTACCAGTTCTTTGAGAAGGTGCGCGCGCGCCCGGAGCTGACCGACATGCCGTTCATCTTCCTCACCGCCCGCGGCGGGAAGGAGGAGGTGCGGCGCGGCAAAGAGATGGGCGTCGACGACTACATCACCAAGCCGTTTGAGGAGGAAGACCTGCTGGTGGTGGTGCGCTCCAAGCTACTCCGCCGGCGGGAGATCCGGCGGCAACGCGAAGAGCAGTTCTCCGGCCTCAAGCGCACGATCTTGGCGACCCTCAGCCACGAGTTCCGGACGCCCCTCACCTACATCATCAACTACTCCGACATGCTCGGAAAGGAAGGCGCCGACCTCGCCTCGGAAGACTTCCGCCAATTCATGCATGGAATCCGCCGCGGGGCCGACCGCCTCCACCGGCTGGTGCTGGACTTCATGACCCTGGTGGAGCTCGAGACGGGGGAGGCGGAGAGTCTCTTCCAGTTCCGGCGGCGGGTGATCGACGACATCGGTCCATGGCTTCGCACGCAGGCTCGCGCCTTCCAGACGACGGCGAAGAGCCGCGGCCTGGAGCTGGTGATCGACGTGCCGGATTCCCTTCCGCCGATCGTGGCCGATGAGATCTACCTGGGCAACGCCATCGGCCGCCTGTTGGACAACGCCGTGAAGTTCTCGCGCACCGAAACCGGGAAGATCTGGTTCCGGGCAGAGACCCATGAGAGCCGTCTGCGGATTCAGGTGGAAGACCAGGGCGTGGGGATTCGGGAGGAGGAGCTCGGATCGCTCTTCCAGGTGTTCCACCAGGTGGACCGCTCCCGGCAAGAGCAGCAAGGCATCGGCTCGGGGTTGGCCATCTGCAAAGGGATTGTCGAATTGCACGGCGGCCGGGTGAGCGCCAAGAGCAAGCTTGAGGTGGGGAGCACATTCACCATCGAGCTCCCCGCTGTCTTGAGCGGCTAGCCGCGGCGCACCTTAGCGCCTGGCCTCGGCCACGGCTTGGCCGTGGGCCAGAAGCTCCTCCACCATCCTTGCCTCTCTGGCTTCCGCGTAGACTCTGAGCACGGGTTCCGTCCCGGAGGGGCGGATGAGGAGCCAGGATTCGTCCTCCAGAAGATACTTCACGCCGTCAAGCGTGCTCACGGAAGCGAGGGAGGTGCCGGCGATCTGGGTGGGAGCTTCATCGGTGAGGCGCGCCACCATGCGCTCCTTGGCGACGGGCGCCGAGAGCCGGAGGTCGAGCCGGGCGTAGTGGGAAGGGCCGACCTCGGCCAACAGCTGCGCCACAAGGTCCTCCAGCGGCGCGCCCGTCGTCGCCACCATCTCGACCAGGAGCAAGCCCATCAGCACGCCGTCGCCTTCGGGAATGTGCCCCTGGAAGGACATTCCGCCCGATTCCTCGCCTCCGATCAAGACATGATCCCGCAGCATCCAGTCGGCGATGTGGTTGAAGCCGACCGGGGTTTCGATGACCTCCAGGCCGTAGCGGGCTGCCAGGCGGTTGACCATCTGGGTGGTCGAGATGGTCTTGACCACCTTGCCGCGCCAGCCGCGCTTCTCGACGAGGTACTTGAGCGCCAGGGCCAGGATGCGGTGCGGGTCGACGAACTGGCCTCGGCCGTCCATGGCGCCAATGCGGTCGGCGTCGCCGTCGGTGGCGAGGCCGAGCTGCCCGTGGCCGGCGGCGATGGCTCCGGCAAGCGCCCCGAGGTAGCGGGCGATGGGTTCGGGGTGGATGCCGCCGAACCCGGGGTTCATCTCGCCGCGGATCTCGAAGACCTCACAGCCGGTGCCCTGCAGGATTCCCCGGATCTGGCCGCGGCCGGAGCCAAACATTGGGTCGACAACCAGGTGCTGAGGGTTGTCGGCGATGGCCTGAACATCGATCAGAGTCCGCAGATGGTCGAAGTAGGCCAGGGTGGGATTGAAGCGCTGGATCAGGCCGGCCTCCTTGGCCCGATCGTAATCCATCAAATTTGGGCCGCGGCCCCGCTGCTCGTTGTCGTTGAGGTAGACCTCGACTCGGCGACACTGCTCGGGCAGCGCCGAGCCGGCATAGGCCGCCTTCAGCTTCACGCCGTTATAACGCGGGGCGTTGTGCGAGGCGGTGATCATAATCCCACCAATCGCCCCCAGTTGGCCAACAGCCAGGGAGACGGCCGGCGTGGGGACGTCGGAGTTGGAGAGGAACACAGTGAAGCCGTTGGCGGCCAGGACGCGCGCCGCCTCGGCGGCGTAGCGATCAGAGAGAAACCGCGTGTCGAAGCCCACCACCATCTTGTGAGGGTCGGGCGTCTTGCCGAATGTGTTGCCGTTGAGCCACTCGGAGGAGGCGACGGCGTCGGCAATCGCCTGCGCCACCAGGCGCAAATTGTGAAAAGTGAAGGTGTCGGAGATCACGGCTCGCCAGCCGTCGGTGCCGAAGTGAATCGTCATGGGGGCCTCAAGAGAGGGGGTGGGCGAGGGCCATTGTAGCAGCCGGGAGGGGGAAGGTCAATCGCATGGGAGAGAAGTGATCGGTGATCGGGCACTAAGGCGCCCGGCCGCCAGCGCCCCGTTACCGATCACTGATCACCGATCACCTGTGGTTGCACGAGGAAAATCCCCGACGCATAACAGTTGCGTCGTCAGCGCTCCCTTAGATCCGGATGCCGACCACGAGATCGCCCACATTGGTGCCGGTGAGGCCTGTGTGAATCAACGCCCCGCAGGCGCGCAGCAAGGGATACGAATCGTTGGCTGCAAGGGCAGCCCGGGGATCCAAGCCGATCTCGCTGGCGCGTGCGAGTGTGGCGCCGTCCACGAGGGCGCCGGCTGCGTCGGTGGGGCCGTCGACGCCGTCGCTGGCGAGAGCGAGGAGCGCCACCCCCGGGGCCCCGCGCATCTCGATCGCTGCCGCCAGGGCCAGTTCCTGATTGCGGCCGCCTTTGCCCGTGCCGCGCACGGTGACCGTGGTCTCACCGCCCATCAGGAGGCAGGCTCCGCCCGGCGCCCGGAGGAGCCGCCGGCCGACCGCGGCTCCCACCTGGCGCGCCTCGCCTTGCATCCTGCCCGTGACGACGCGAGCTCGCAGTCCTCGATGCAGCGCCTCCTTGCGAGCGGCCCGCACCAGGTCGCGGTTGCTCCCGATGAGGATGCTCACCGGAGGCGGGGTCCGAGGTCCGGCGGGGGTGCTGGAAGGCGATGACTGGAGGGCCGCCCGGATGCCCGGCGGCGCGAGACCCCAGAGGCCATAGGCCTCCAGGATCCTCTGGGCGGCCGCGGGTTTCGCCGCGCGTAGAAGCGTGGGCCCGGAGGCCACCGCGGCCAACGAATCCCCGACGACATCCGAAAGAACGAGGCCGATCGTGCGAGCGGGCGCGGCGATCCTCGCCAGCCCGCCGGCCTTCACGCGGGAGAGCGATTTGCGCACCGTGTTGATTTCATGCACCGGTGCGCCTGAACGGATCAAGAGGTCGTTGACGGCGCGCAAGTCGTCGAGGGAGGCTTCTTCCCAGAGCAGCTCAAACATCGCCGAGCCGCCGCCGGAGACGAGAGCCAAGAGCAGATCATCGTGCCCGGCTCCGGCGAGCAATTCGCGGGCGTGCTCCCCAGCGGCAAGGCTTCCTGGATTCGGGAGAGGATGGCCGGTGACGATGGACAAGAGCCGGGGATGGATCGGCCCCGTCTCCCCGAGCGTAGTCACGACGCCGCCCGTCAAGCGATCCGCCAGTACGCCGGCCGCCGCGGCGGCCATGGCGGGCGCCGCCTTACCCAACGCGACGATCCAAACGCGGCAGCCGGGCGGGAGGGTGAGGCGGCGTCTCCCGGCGCGGAGGACGTTCCGATCGAGGCGCAGGTTGCGGCGGACGGCGGCCCCGGCGTCGGCCGCGCGCAAGGCTGCGATCTGGATCGATTCTAGATGCTGGTGAAGGGCAAACTCGGCGCTGGCAGCCATTCTCGGTTTCTTCAACGCGTAGCGCGCGCAGGGCCAGGGGTTTCACGGAGACTCCGCGCGCTCTCCGGTCTACGCGGTCTCGCCCCTCATCCCACCATGCTGAGTATTGCGACCGTCCGGATCCCTTAGGGCCTGTGAACTAATCTCTATTCGACCTGCCAGAATGCTTCTCTGCGACTGGCGCGTCCCTAATGCCCCCACCCCGTTCGGGCCGCGAAGCCCCCCGTTCGGGCCGCGAGCCCCGGCCCGCCGGGGCGAGACGGCCGGCCCGCCGGGGCGAGACGGCCCCTGGCCCCTCCCCCGGCACTTGCTCCCATTACCTGGCTGATGAGGATCTGCCGGGGGAGGGGAGGTTGCCTCCTTAGACCTTCATCCCCCTCTCCGCTTTCGCGCAAACGCGTGGGGGAATCGTGACAAGCGGAGCCCCAAAGGGTTGCTGCGCGAAGGGGGGCAGGGGGTGAGGCCGCAAGGTAAAGGCGCAAAGGGAACTGGATCAGTGCAACTGGACGCAAGGGATGCTGGCACAAGTCCTCGCCCGATTCATTCATGGCCTCTCAGGGGCTGAGCAGATCCTGTGAGGCGGCCAGAGCGGCGGCCTGCGGCGTCATCGTCCCGCCAAGCACCGCTTCGGCTGCATCGCGCAATGGGACTCCCAGTGTCGCGGTGATTTCTTCCGAGGGGCGAGGAGTGGCGGCCACGACGAGGCGACTGGCGAGTGAGGCCCTGGGGCCGGAAGGCCACAGCTCGAGGGCCGAGGCGGTGGGAGGAAGCAGCCCGAGCGCCTCCGTCCAGGGGCCCAGGAACTCAGGAGCGCTGAGCCATGCGAGAAGCTGGGCAGCCAGGGCCTGGCGTGTGGGATCGCGGGCGACGATGGCCCACGACCAGGTGTCGACGAAGCAGATGGGGGGGCTATCCACACTGGGGAGGAGAGGAGAACCGTCCAGCGAAGCGTCGTTGGCCGCCAGCAACGCGCTCAGCCGGGTGAGGCCGGCCTGGGCGCGGCCGTCGAGGACCGCCTGCCAGGTTTCCAGCTCTGTCTCGAACTGGCGTGCTGAGAGGGGCAAGACGCCGGCGTCCCGGGCTGCACGGTAGAAGGAGAGCGCTTCGGCCAGGACGGTGGGATCCAGCGTGGGACGCCCGCTCGTATCGACCAGCGAGCCGCCCAGGGAGAGATACTGCGCCAGGGTGACCGAGGCGTTGGGATCGGCGGCGGGGAAGACGAAGAGCGACTGCGAGGCGAGGATCTCATCCCAGGTGAGGGGAGAGCTGCCGTAGGCCTCGACGCGAAAGCCCACGATTTCGGCGTCGGCGGCGAAGGGAACTGCGTAGAAGGAGGCGTCGACGAGTGAGGCGGCATGGGCGAAGTCATACCATTCCGACGAGGCAAGATCGGCGTCGAGCCCCTCCAGCGGGGCAATTAAGGCTTTGAGGGCCGCGGCTCGAATCCCCGCGGCATCGAGGGCGATCAGGTCCGGCATGCTGGCCGGGGCGGCCTCGGCTGCGGCCGAAAGAGTCTCGAGCAGGCCCGCCTGCCCGCTCTCGTCTTTGATGCGGACGATCACCATCAGGCCCGGGTTGGCCCGCTCGAAATCCGACAGGCGTTCCTCGAGCAGGGCGGCGGCGGGCGCCGAGCTGGTGGGATCGAGGCCTGGCGGAAGCCAGAGGGTGAGTGCAACAGCCTCGGGTGAGGTGGAAGGAGGCGTGACGCCGAGGCTGGGGCGGGTGGCCGTCGGCCCCGGGGTGACGTCCGGAGGCACTTGCGTCCCCGTGGGCTCGCAAGCCGCCAGCAACATGGAAGCGCCGAGGAGGAAATGAAGCAGCCAGGAGCGCATCGCGCTGGATTATACCCGAGGGATGGGGGAAGCCGACGGGGCCCGTGTGCTAGAATCGCCTTACGATGAGCGTTTCCGAGAATCTCAAGCCGATACTGGAAGGGCTGCCTCCCAAGCCGGGCTGCTACTTGATGAAAGACGCAACCGGGCTGGTGATCTATGTCGGCAAGGCGGTCAATCTGAGGAGCCGGGTGCGGTCGTATTTCCATACCGGCGAGATGCCCCGTTCGCGCACGGCGGAGCTGGTGGGCCGGATTGCCGATATCGAGTGGATCCTCGTGGGATCGGAGCTCGAGGCGCTGATCCTCGAGATGACCCTGATCAAGAAGCACCGGCCGCGCTACAACGTCCGCCTGAAAGATGACAAGCGCTACCCGTATATCAAGGTGTTCTGGGCCGAACCCTTCCCCAAGGTGACCGTCACCCGGCGCATGGACGACGATGGGAGCCGCTACTTCGGCCCCTACACCAGCGTCTGGGCGGTGCACCAGACTCTGGACGTCTTGCGCCGGATCTTCCCCTATCTCACCTGCGACCGGGTGATCACCGGGCACGACCCGCGGGCCTGCCTCTACTACGACATCAAGCTCTGCCTCGCCCCGTGCATCGGGGCGGTGGACGGGGCGGGCTATCGGGCGATGATCGCCGACCTGTGCCGGTTCCTGGAAGGGCGGAGCGAGCCCGTGGTGGAGAGGCTTCGGGCAGAAATGGCCAGAGCCTCCGAGGAGCTGCGTTTCGAGAAGGCGGCCGCGATCCGCGATCAACTGACGGCGATCGAGCGCGTGGTGGAGCAGCAGAAAGTCGTGTCCCAGGAGCGGATCGACTCGGACGTGATCGCCTTTGCCCGCGATGAGACGAGCGCCTGCGTGCAGGTCTTCTTCATCCGTGAGGGAAAGCTGGTGGGGCGCGAGTACTTCGTCCTGGAGGGGACGACGGAGGCCGACGATCGGGAGGTGGTGGAAGCCTTCGTGAAGCAGTTCTACACCGAGGCGGCTTACGTGCCTGCGCGGGTGCTGCTTCCCACGCAGATCGAGGAGGCTCGGATCATCGAGGAGTGGCTCGGGGGCCGGCGAGGCGGCGAGAAAGTGGCGCTGATGGTGCCGCGCCGAGGGCCGAAACGCGAGCTCGTGGAAATGGCCGCCGAGAACGCCGCCGAGACGCTCTCCGGGCTGCGCGCCCAGTGGGAGGCGGATCGAAGCAAGCACGTCCAGGCCCTGGCGGATCTCCAGAGCGCTCTGGATCTCGGCGCTCCGCCGAACCGGATTGAGTGCTACGACATTTCGACAACGCAGGGCACCGCGGCGGCGGGGAGCATGGTGGTCTTCGAGCAAGGGGCTCCCAGCCGCTCCCTCTACCGCAAGTTCAACATCAAGACCGTTGCCGGTCAGGATGATTTCGCCAGCATGCAGGAGGTGCTCTCGCGCCGTTTCCGCCGCTGGCAGGGGGTCGTCGAGGAGGCCGCTCGGCCCGGCGCCAAGCCCGATGCGGCCTTTGGGCGCCTGCCCGACCTCCTAATCGTGGACGGAGGAAAGGGACAGCTCGGGCGGGCGGTGAAGGTGCTTGAGTCGTTCGGCCTGGCGGAGAGGGTGCCGCTGGTGGGGCTGGCCAAAGGGCACGAAGAAATCTTCCTGCCGGGCCGGCCCGATCCGGTGATCCTGCCGAGGCGGTCGGATGGCCTTCACCTGGTCCAGCGGATCCGGGACGAGGCCCACCGTTTTGCCCTCGCCCAGCACCGCACCCGGCGCACCCGAGAGACCCTCGTTTCGCGGCTCGACTCAATCCCCGGGATCGGGCCGGCGCGCCGGAAAGCCCTGCTGCAGGCGTTTGGCGATGTGGAGGCAATCCGCCGGGCGGCTGTGGAGCAACTGACGGACGTGCCCGGAATCACCCGCAAGTTGGCCGAGCGCGTCAAGAAAGAGCTCTAGCCGGGGATGGAAGGCCCAGAGCAGGGGGAGAAGAATCCTGTATCGAATCGCCGCCGGATCCTGCTACGATAGGGGATGCGCATCCCGGGGGACCGAATCCGTGTATGCCCTGTCGGGAGGACAGATGCCACTGGCGTGGATCGTCGACGACGATGACGAGATGATCCGAGCCTTGCGGCTGATGCTGCAGATGCTCGACCACAAAGTGGAGGCCTACCGCGACGCCCGGAGCGCGGCCCGCCAGCTCATGGCAGGCAAGAAGCCCGACGTGATCGTGCTCGATATCAACATGCCGGAAGTGACGGGGATTGACATGCTCGAGTTTGTGCGCATGCGCCAAGAGCTCAAGGCGATCCCGGTGGTGATGCTCTCATCGGAAACGACCGACATCCAGGTGGACGAGGCTCTGGCCAAGGGGGCGGATGCATTCGTGTTCAAACCTGTGACCATCGACGAGCTGGAGGCGGCGATTTTGAAGGCCGTCCAGGCGCGGCAGAGACCTGCGTGATCTCGGCTCAGTGGCGCGGTCTGCTCCTGAAGGACGATTCGCTGCCCAGAGAGGCCCCAACCCACCGCAGGGTCAATCGCTTTGGGCCGCCGGTTTGTTGGGGTCCGGGTCGGCTTCCACCGCGGGATGCCGAAACGTGAAGACAGATGAATGGCACACTGGCACGATCATGCGGGATTGCTCTGGGTCTCCTCGTGGCGGCCTGCGGAGCGCCCACATCCTCGCCCAGGGCTGAACCGCCCCCCACCGTCACCCGTTCTCCAGCCGCCGAGTCCGAGGCGCCCTCACCAGAGGCAACGGCGACCCTCCCATCGGTTGGCCCGGCTCCACAGCTTTCCGTGATCTTTGATGATGACGGGAGCCCCGATGGGACGACCGCGCTCTTGTACCTACTCAGCCACCCACGGGTCTCCCTGGAAGCCGTCAACATCTCCTACGGGGAGGCGCACCCTCGGGTCTACATCCAACACGTCGGGCGGGTGCTTGCGAGCCTGGGCAGGGAGGATATCCCTCTCGGCGCGGGTCAGGACGCCCCGTTGGCGGGCACCGACGAGTTCCCGGAGGGGCTGCGAGAATCGGCGAACGACTTTTGGGGGCTCCCGCTCCCGAATGCCGGCCAGGTTTATCCGACACAGGACGCGGCTGAATTGATCGTATCGGCCGTCCTTCAGGCACCTACGCCAGTCACCATCTTTGTGAGCGGCCCCAACACCAACCTGGCGCAAGCACTGAGGCTGGACCCGCGAATCGGGGAGAACATCGCCGCGGTGTACATCATGGGGGGAGCGGTTTTGGTCCCCGGCAATATCGGCGATCTCCTGCCCGATCCCGCCAACGTTGTTGCGGAATGGAATTTCTACGCGGACGCCGTGGCGGCCCAGGAGGTGTTCGACTCGGGCGTGGAGATCTATCTCGTGCCGTTGGACGCGACCAATCAGGTGACGATCGGCCGCGAGGACACGGGCCAGTGGCGCCTGGGCGGCGAAACCGCCCGGCTCGCGGCGGCCTTCTACGACATGCTTCTGAACAACTGGGGGACGGAGGAGGCCGCGATTTGGGACGTAATGACCGCCGCCATCATGGTCAACCCCGGCCTCTGCGAGTTTCAAGACCTCTCGATGAATGTAGTGACCGTAGCGGGGAATGCTTCAGGCCAAAGCCTAGTGACGTCGAGTGGAGGGGCAAGCATCCACGTCTGCCTGAACCCGGATGCCGATTCGATCCGGCGGGAGTTGGCCGAGATCTTCTCGAGCAGCCGCTGAGACGACAACGGATCATCACCTGGAGCGGAGTGGGGGACGCCCGCTGCTCGCGGCCTTAGGGGAAAGGAGGTTCGATCAGCAGGCCCAAACGGGGGGCCGCAGCGCAAAGCTTCTCCCAATCCTTCTCCGCCACGCGCACAGCCCCGGGCCCAAGCGGCTCGCCCAGCAGGCGGGCACACGCCCGATCGGCTTGAAGCGTCTGCAGAAGGCGCGGGCTGCTCAGCCGAAGGATGAGCGTTCTCTCGAGATGCGCTTCGGGGCCGCGCGAGATTGCGCGCCGAATGGCCTCAGCCAATTTGGGATCGGCCGGACGACCGGCAGCCGCCTCGAGAATGGCAAGGACGTGGTGGGCTTCCAGGCCCTGCCCATGAGCGGATTGAAGCGAGGCCGGTGTGAGACGAAACTCATAGCCTTCGTCGTCCAGCTGGATCCACTGGGCCACGCGGGAGATCTGGTAGCGGTGAGAGAGAGAGACGGCGGGCGCAAGGCGGATTCTTCCGCCGGGCAACAGCAAGCCGGCTTCATGGGGCTCGGCAAAGGTCTCGGTGGGCTCGGCTTCCCAGAGGGTGCCCGCCCGGTGGGTGAGACGGAAAGCCGACGGACGGTCGCCATCCGCCGGTAGGCCAAGATCCACGGCGCCGAGCCAGTGGAGTGGGCCGCTCACGACGAACCGGATCAGGGCGCCTTCGACCAGATGCCAGGAAGCAAAACCGCGCAGGAACCGGCCGGTCGGCGTCTCCTGTAAGTACCATGAATCGAAGTCGCCTCCGGGCCTCTGAAAGCCAGGCTGCCGGTCGTGGACGGCTTCGACAAACGATTCGAGGTCCCACCACTCTCCGACCGGTATGCCCTGCAAGATCTTCAGGAGCGGCTCACGTCCAACGTTGGGATCATTCGGCCACTTGTCCTTTGGCGCGGCAAGGCCCGGCGTGTGAGCCAGATCGTTCCACATCTCCGAGACTGCCCACGCGAGAAGCAGCTTGCGGGAGGCTGCCGCCCGGGGAAGATCGAGGAATCGGCGGGTCGCCTCGGGCGAGGGGCGGATGGGCGGCCCGATGAGGGTTCCAGCCTCGCGGAGGAGGGTGAGCAGGAGATGGGCCGCCTCGGGCCGGTGAAGGAAGCGCTTCAGGCTGTCGAAGCGCGCAGGCGTCAGCGGGAGGCTGCTAACGCTCTTGCGGCGGAGGGCGGCCAGGAGAGTCGTCGCGTCGTCGGCAGACGTGGCGAGGGCGGGCGCTGGGCGCGCCGGCGGCGGCGCGGGCTTCCCGGGTGGCGTTGCGGGCGGGGCCGAGGGGGGCGGTAGGCTGGCGGCAAGGTCGGAGGGAACAAAGGCAAACTCCTGAGGGCCGCTCGGGGTCTCACCGAAGGCGCGTGCGAGCCAACCTCGGTACCACAGAACCTCGAGGGGCCCGGCCGGATTGCGCCAGGGCTTCTCACGGTCACGCCGGCCAGGCCCCATCTCGCGTAAGGGGCCGAATCGGCGGACGAAGTCCGCCAGCAGAGTTCTGCCGGGAGGGGCCAGGAGGGCGTCGAGGGCGCGGCGCGCTTCGCGCGGCAGGCTATCGGCCTGCTCCGCGGCCAGCGCAGGATCAAGCATCGAGTTGGCGAGGAGCCGCGCCGCCTCAACCGGGACAAGGTGCGGCAGTTCGATCCCCCAGAGTTCCGCGACGATACGCAGATGACCCAGGTCGCGGTCCTGTAGGGTCCGAAAGAGGTCCTGCATAAAGGGTGCCCTTCAGGCGAGCACCTGGATGGCCCGAGGGACGACCTCAACCTTTAGCTGGCGGACGTCGGCGGTGGGGCTGGCAAACATCTCACCGTCCATATGGATCGTCATCGGTAGCTCGGCTTTGAGCTCGAGCCGGCCGAAGGTGCCGAGGCGAACCGGGCGAAAGCGGCCGTGGGTTCCCTTCATCACCTCGGGGATCAGCCGGAACATCATCAGGCGAGAGAGGCGGCGGATCAAGGCATAATGGAGGACGCCGTCGTCCGGCCGGGCCTCGGGCGCGACGAGGAATCCACCGCCCTCGCGCGGTCCGTTGCACAGAGTGAGCATGATCACCTCTTCGCGCAGCGGCTGACCGTCGAGGGTGATCTCCATCGGAATCGGGTGGTGGTCGCGCAGGATCGTCTGGATGACGGCCCAAAGGTAGAGGCTGAAGCCGCGCAGATAGGTGATCTGGTAAGAGTGATACGTGACATGAGCGTCGAATCCGATTCCGAGCGCATTGGAGAAGTATTCACGCCGGCCGGAGCCGTCGACGACGAGGCCCACATCCGCCCAGCGGGCCTCACCGGTGAAAACGCGCTTCATAGCGCCCTCGATCTCGCGGGTCACCCCCATGCTGGCGCTGAAGTCGTTGCCGGAACCGATGGGGACGATGCCCAGGAGGGGCCGCCTCTCCGCAGGCACGCTCATCAGCCCATTGACGACCTCGTGAACCGTCCCGTCGCCCCCTAGAGCGGCGACGACCTCATACCCCTGGCGGGCGGCCTCCGCCGCCAGCTCCGTGGCGTGGGTGGGGTGCTCAGTGGGCGCCCACTCGGCTTGCGGGTGGGCCTGGACGATGGAGCGGAGGGCCGAGGCGGTCTCCCCCGCCCGCCCGCGAGAGGCATGAGAATTGAAGATCAAGCGGATCCGGCGGGTCATGATCGACCTCCCAGGCAGTACTAGGGCCGCCGAGGCCCCCACCCGGAGGCCGGCGGCTGGGCGGGCCTGCTAGAGCCAGGGGCGGGGAACCCCGGGCCGGGAGGCTCCTGAAAGGAATCCGCCCGGCGAGGCTGCACAACCCGATGGCCGAGAGCGCGATTCTACTGACATGGGGGATTCTCGCGCCCTCTTAGTACCTTTTTTAAGCGTGCCACGTCTTGACCCAGAGTGCCCAAGACCTTAGAGTAGGGGTACCAGAGCCTCAGGCCACCGTGGGATTGCTAGCCCCCGCAGACCGTGGCTCCCTCCGGCCAACCGATCCAATCCACTCCTCGCCTTGCGAGTGGGATTTGGAATGAAGAAGCGCCAGCCTGGCCGGAGTGCGCCCTTCCAAAACGGTCACCCAGTGCGGTGGGCCCTCCGGCAAGAGCGGCAGTGCCGGCCGTCACACGGATGGCAGGAGGCTCCCCTCTTTTCCCTATCCCCGTCGTTGCTTGTCATAAGTACAACCCCGCCGCTTGCGCCGCGTCTCGGAGGGTGGCCCCCGGGTCCACGACCCCCGAAACGTTCTTGTCACGGAAACTGCATGATGGATCACCAAAGCGAGCTCGGCCAAGGCACCGGAAGGCCCCCTCTTTGCCGCCCGATGCGATCGTAGGTTGACCCCCGCATGGGCCCCCCCTAGAATCAGGGTGCGGCTCGAGGTTGGTGATCGAGCAGCCAGGGGACGAATTCCTAGGGCACGTTGCGCGAAGCAGTCAAGGTGATGAGAATGAAGTCAAGCCTTGCGCTAGCGTCGGTCTCGCTTGCAGCCCTTCTGGGAGGCTGCGGCGGCCCCCCGGAGCCGCGGGGGACCGTGACTCCGTCGAGGCTTGCCCTTCCTCCGGCATGGACACAGACGTCTGTAGCTGCACCCCCAACTGCCCCCCTGCCCGAAGCGACGCCAGGGCCGGAGAGCCAGATCGTCTTTCCCTCGGCGCCTCCACCTTGGCTGGCCGACCTGGCGGTCGACGTATTGGCCGTCGTGATCGGCGGCGAGACGCCGTGCAGAGAGACGGGGACCTATCCGCTCTTGTTCGTGAACGCCGAGACCGGGGAACAGTTCGAAGTCACAGTCGCGCCCGCCCGGGCGATGATGTGGCTCGATCCCACCACATTTGGCCTGCTCTCGATGGATGGCCAGACGATCGTCTCCATCGACCTCACGGATGGGGCCGTCGGTACGACCTCCTTCGAGGCGGAGGGGATTCGCCTACTCCGGCGAACGGAGTCATTCTCCCCGGCGGAGTTCGCTTGCATGACGCCTTTGAATATCGTGTGGGGCGAGCCCTCCGTGGAAGGCGCTGTGGTATTCATCAGCCCGCGCTCGAGCTACTCGGCCGATCTCTCGCTCTTCGCCGAGGTGTCTGAGCGCGTAGATGTGCGCCGGGTGGAGACCGGCGAGGCCGTCTGGACGTCCGATCCTGAGCCCGAATACCCCGAATACGATGGGATCGCGGAGTACGAAGCCGCCTGGTCCCCCGTCGATCCAATGCACCTGGCGGTTGTCCAGTGCAACGACCAGGGAACCGACATGTGCTGGCCCCAGCGGCTGATTGTTGTGGACGTGGCCCGGGGAGAGGAGCTGGCCTCCTACCCGGGCGAATTCATGGACATCAGCTGGTCTTCGGATGGGCGCCGGATCCTATACCAACACCTGGAGTGGGAAGTGGTGGATAGGTTCTCTGGGCCGCCTTGCCTGCTTGACTTAACGACCGATGAAAATGAGTGTCTTGACTCCGTCGTGCAGGCACACTTTGGCGGGGACCTGGAGACCATCTCGGGATGGAGGTCCATCCCGGATATTCGGTGGGACCAGCGCATGGACGGCTTTTGCTATACGTATCAGGCCGGTCATTACCGCGAGAGCGACACGGGGACACCCGGGCCTCTCCGCAACGATCAGGGCACAGTCGAGCCTCCCCTGGCCAGGGGCGGCCTCTGTCACTTCGACCTCCCCAGCCAAGAGATCGACTGCCTTTCAGCGGGTGTCCCCGAGTTGCAGGGCGTCTGGATCAACGCCGTCGAGCTTTCCCCCGACGAACGCTTCGCCTATGTGCAGACTTGGTGGGAAGGTAGTGACATCCACGGGGTTCTGCAGTTGAGAAGCGGGCGCTTCTACCGGCTGGGGGGATTACCCTCCGAGCCGACCACCGCCGATATCTTTGACGCCGCCAGGGCAGTCTGGCGGCCGCTCTCGCCAACCGCGACCCCAGCTGCCACGGTGCACACGACCCGCCCAACCGAGCAGGACGTCCGAGGCATGGCCAGCATCTGGAACTACTACGACCTCGCGGAAAGCATCGGCTTGGAGGAACCCGGGAGCCGTCGGTTCTCTGTGGGACGTGGCCTCTGACATGACCTTCATCTGGCCGTTCTACTGGTGCGCTCTTGGCGAGGAGAGATTGGCGGCCAATCTCGGGTCGATGGATGTTGAGTTCGCGATCGATGGCGTGGATGTCCCGCTGACCGACATCCTGGAGTTTGATAGCACCTCCCAGGAGTGGGAATGCCACACCTGGGCGACGATGCTCTCTGGTTGGGAGGGCGGGTCGCAGGTTTCGCTGATGCTCAGGTTGCGTCTCAATCAGGGCGTGAGCGACGGGCGCGACGCCTACGCGGCCGGCGACTACTCGTTCGAGATCAGGGCGACCGTTGAGGATTAGAAGACCGCAATAGGAGCAGGCGAATGGGCAATTGGCCGCGGCACTTACCTGTAACCTGGTTTGTCATTCTTGCGGTGGTCGCCTCTTGCGCGCCGACGGAGAGCGCACCGCCGCAGCAACCCTCTCCCCCTTCACCACCCTCTGAGACGACGCCTCCGAGAGTCGAGCCGACAGCGACGCTGACGCCAACGACTGTGTGGGGTCTATCACCAGCCGATCTGGTGGATCACGTCGTCTTCTCCGGCGACCCTCCCGCCTGGTTGAGCGACCCGGGGTCGGGCTTTCCAGCGGTCGATGTGCTGGCGGTTGCCATGGGTCCGTTTGTGTTGTGCGGGACCAGTGAACCCTACCAACTGATGTTCCTGAATGCCGAAACCGGGGACCGGTTCGACATGACCGTCCCTTCCGCCTCTGGGATGCTGTGGCTCGATTCGCACACCTTCGGGCTGTTCTGGAAAACCGCCGGAATCCTCCTGTCGATTGACTTTGCCGATCGCTCCGTCGAGGCGACTTCATTCGAGGCGGAGTGGATCCACCGACTCATGGGTACTGAGCCGCTCTACGATGAAGACGTCGGCGGCTGCATGATGAACGCTATGCACCTCGCGCCGGACGGCGCTTCCAGCGCCGAGGGGGTTGAATTCATCTACCCTCCGGCCTACTCGGCCGATCTCTCGCTCTTCGTCACAGGCGACGCGTCGGGAACCGTTCTGGAGGTACGGCAGACCGGCACCGACGCGCTCATATGGTCATCTGACCCGGATCCAGACGATGATACGTCTGAGTCTGAGACTGCCTGGTCCCCGGTCGAGCCGTCGCACTTAGCGGTTGTTGAGTGTGAGGCCGATGGGACGGGCTTCTGTGTGCGGCGGCGACTGTATGTCGTGGATGCAGCACGGGGAGAGGAGCTGGCCTCCTATCCGGGTGAATTCTTGGACATTGCCTGGTCGCCCGATGGGAGTAGGATCCTCTACATATCCCCCGAAGAGGACCTGGGAATCGGCATAGGCTTTTACGGGCCCCCCTGCGTGCTTGACCTGGGGACGGGAGAGAACGAGTGTTTCCAGGAAGTCCCGGCTGCCCACTTCCCTGACGATCTAGGGATCGAGGTCAAGAGACTGTACGATCTGCAATGGGATCGCGGCGGGGAGGGTTTCTACTACGCCTACCATGCCTTGTATCCTGCCCGGGACGACCTGGGGACGCCGGGAGGTCTTTTTGACCTGGCGGGCCTCTGCCACTACGACCTCGTGATCCGAGAGGTCAGGTGTCCTTCGGATGGTGTCCCTGAATTGGAGGGGTTCGGCACGATGGGAACCGCCGGGTACATGCCGTTCTGGTTTGACTATGAGCTCTCTCCCGACGAGAGCTTCGCCTACGTGCAGGCCTCCGGGGGTGCATCCAACGCACACGGAGTCTTGAACATGCAGGATCGCCGGTTCTTCCGGCTGCCGGATCCTCCAGAAAGCGGTTGTGAGGGCTTGTACTGCTTCGTCAGCGCCCTCTGGCGCCCATCCTTTGGAGCGACAGGCGAACTTGATCCAACCGCGGTCCCTCTCCCCGTGAACACGAGCCGTCCAACGGAAGAGGACATGCGCGAGATCCCGAGCATTTGGGCTTCCTACAATCTTGAGGATGACTTGACTCTCGTCGCGCCGGGGACGCAGCGGTTCTCGGTGCAGGTTAGCCCAGACGATGCCTTCACCTGGCCGTTCTACTGGTGCGCCCTCGGCGAGGAGAGATTGGCGGCGAATCTCGAGTCGATTGCCGTCGAGTTCACGATTGATGGTGGTGAGGTCCCGAGCACCGACATCCTGGAGTTCGATACCAGCTCTCAAGAATGGGAATGTCACTACTGGGCGACTATGCTGTCGGGCTGGGAGACCGGATCGCCGATTTCGCTGGTGGTCCGGTTTGGTCTCAGTCGGGGCGTGAGCGATGGCCGCGACAGCTATCCGCCTGGTGACTATTCCTTTGAGGTCCTGGCTGCGGTCCTGAACCCGTGATGGGCTTCGATCACGGCCTGCCCTGCGCCTGGGAGATCGCCTTCTGGGGAAGGCCATCAAGACACCCCAGACGATTCGCCTGGGGGATGGGTGGCCAGGAACGCGCGGTCCGGTGGCCTGGTGGGTGAGGATGCACGCCGGGTGGGGGGACCTCGGCGATCCGCCTGGCCGACCGTGCATCGGTCCGTCAGGCTATAGGCGTCGGATGTAGATCACCAGGTCGTCGCCGGGGCCGTAGAACTCGGGGACTGTCGCGGCGCGCTCGTACCCCAGCCCCTCATAGAAGGCTCGGGTGTCGGCGTAGGCGGCCGTGCCGGAGGTCTCGACGACGAGGAGGCGGCCGGAGCGTTCGCGCACGGAGGCCTCGACGCGGGCGATGAGCGCCCGTCCGACGCCGCGGCGTGAGAAGGACCGGTCGACCGCGATCCAGTACAGGTCGTAGGTCCCCCGGGTGAGCGCGGTGGGGCCGTAGCAGGCGAAGCCGGCCGCCTTCCCCTCCAGCCACGCGGTGAGAAAGAAGTAGCCGTTGTGATCAGGGCGGCCGAAGTAGTCCCGCAGCAGCTCCTCGACGCACTCGGCTTCCTCGGCGGTGAAGAGCGGCTCGGCGGCGGCCATGCGCAGGATCGGCGTGGCGTCTTCCGGGCGGCTGGGGCCGATCGTGATCATAGGCTGGCGTCCACGGCAAGCCTCAGGATGTGCAACACCATCTCGGAGTAGGAATAGCCGGCGGCCTTCGCCGAGCGATAGAAGCCGGCGTCCGAGGCCAGGTCGGAGTTGGCGTTCACCTCGATGATGTAGGGCGTCCGGTCACGCAAACGCATATCGACCCGGGCGTAACCGTTGGCGCCGATGGCCTGGTAGGCACGGCGCGAGGCCGCCTCCACCGTCGCTTGCTCCTCGGCGGAGAGCTGCGCCGGGCAGACGCCAGGCGTCCCCGAGAACTCCGGCGACTCGGGCACCCACTTGCTTTCGAAGGTCACAATCTGCTTGAGCGGATCGTTCGTCCACTCGAAGATGATCTCCGAAAGGGGAAGCACTTCGGGCCGGCGGTTACCCCAGACCGCGGCGTTGATTTCCCGCCCGACGATGAACTCCTCGACCAGAACCGGCTGACGGTAGACCCTCAGGCACTCGTCGATCAGCCCCTGGAGACTCTCGAGATCGGTCGCCAGCGACGACTGGCGAATCCCGAAGCTCCCGCCCTCGGCGATGGGCTTGACGATTGCCGGAAGCGCGAGGCGAAGCGGGTGTCGCCCGGGGCGCCGGAACACCTGGTAGCGAGGCGTGATCAAGCCGGCCTGCAGCACCAACCGCTTGGTGAGGAGCTTATTGGCCGAGCGGCGCAGAGCCAGGTAGGAAGCGCCCGTATGGGCGTAGCCCAGGCGTTCGATGATCCGTACGGCCTGTTCCTCCGTGAAAGCGCGCCCGCCCAGGCTCTCGACAAGGTTAAACACCACGTAGCGGGCAGGGTCGTAGGGCGCCAGCGTTCCCGGCAGGTCGTCCCAGACGGAGGCGCTGTGGACGGCGGCCACGCGGCCTTCCAGCGCTTCGGCGACCTCCGTCGCCACCCGCGCCGTCTCCTCGTCGGCGAGGCGGTCCTCCGGCAGGCCGCGCTCCAGGCCAAGCGCCAGGCTGTACACGACGACCACCTTAAGCTCGCTTAGAGGCTGCGAGTTAACCTCGCCTCCTTAGACCTCCATCCCCCTCTCCGCTCTCGCACAACGCCTGGAGATATCGTGACAAGCGGAGCCCCAAAGGGGTGCTGCGCGAAGGGGGGTAGGGGGTGAGGCGAAAAGCTACAACGCATGAACGGCATTGTATCAGTGCAATTGGGTGCGAGGGATGCTTGCGCCTGTCCTCGTCCAGTTTACTCACAGCCTCTCAGCTCGATGCCTGGCGATTGGCGTCTACCGGCCACGGCGATCTCGGCGGCCCGGCTTCGTGGGCGGAGCCATCGGGGCGGCCAGCTTGAACCAGGCTGGGATGAGCGCCAGGCTTCCCAAGGCCACCGTCGCCAGGAAAGGCACCCGGGGGCCGAAGTAGGTCCACAGCAGGCCGCCGATCCAGGGAGAGGGGAGCGAGACAATGCCCCAACTGGTGGCCAGCAGGCCGACGGTGATGCCGCGCAGGCGCGGGGGAACCGCCTTGGAGATCAGGGATTGTATGGGCGGATCCATCATGGCCACACCGATCGCCAGAAGCGACCAGGATACGGCGAAGCCGGCGAAGCTCGAGGCGTAGACGAAGGCTAGCCGGGAGGCGAGCACCGAGGCCAGCCCCGAAACCAGCGCCAGCCGCTCGCTGACCTTGTCGGTGAGCCAGCCTGCCGGGTAGCCGGCCAAGACCAACACCACGCCGAAGATTCCATCCAGGAGCCCGATCTGCTGCAGGGTGAGGCCCCACTCATCGCTCAAGTATACCGGCATGAGGTCGAACGACATCCGGAAGGAGACGTCGCGTATGCCGTCGGTGATCAGGAGCCAGGTGACGAGGCCGCCGGAGAGGATCACCCGAGTCATCTGGAGCATCGACGTGCGCAGGGAGCCGAGGGACGGCCTCTCCTGCGGAAGGTCGGTCGAGACGCCTCCGCTGCGAGAGATGAGGAAGACGGCCAGCGCGGCCGCGACGATCCCGCCGGTCGAGGTGACGAGGAAGAGCGCGTAGAAGCCCGAGTTGTGGGCGATGAAGCCGCCGAGCGGGCCGCCGAAGATCCAGGTGACGTTGGCGGCCGCCTCGGCGATGGCGAAGACCCGGCCGCGGTTTTCCGGCCGCGTGTGATCAGCGATGTAGGCCCGGTAGGAGGGGCGGATGAGGGAGTAGGAGATGGCCTGCAGCGGCGGGGCCAGCAGTGCGAACTCCCAGGTGGGGGAGATGGCGTAGACGACAAACGCCAGACCTCCGGCGACGCAGCCGATGTAGAACGAGAGCAGGCGGCCTATCGTGTCGGAGAGCCATCCGCCCAGGACCATGAGCGCCACCGGCGCGATCGCCGAGATGGTGAAGAAGAGGCCCACCTGCGCCACGTCGGCGCCCAGCGACCGCAGGTAGACGGGGATCTGGATGGAGGTCATGGCGCGCATGGCCTCGGTGAGGGCCATGGCCACCAGGAAGAGCGCCAGCCGTCCGGTGATGAGCGATGAGCCTTGAGGGGCTCGGGAGGGTGGTCTCAGCGATGCCCCCAGAGCTGCGGCAAAGACTGGTTGATTGGGCAAGGCCGGGGGGAGCCCGGCCTGCTGGCGATTGGGACGGGCCGGCGAGCGCTCGCCGGCCCTCGGCTTCAGCGAGCCGCTATTGTGCCACGAGCCGATGGGGAAGACAAGCGTTTCCCGCCGCAGGGGGCAGGGCCGCCGCGATGGTAGAATCCCCGTCGATGGACCTCTTTGACCATGCGCTCAAGCAGCGGCTGCGCCGCGAGGCTCCGCTCGCGGCGCGCATGCGGCCGCGCACGCTCGAGGAGTTTGTCGGGCAGGAGGAGATCGTCGGCCCCGGGCGGCTCCTGCGCCGGGCCATCGAGTCCGATCGCCTTTTCTCCTCCATCATCTTGTGGGGCCCGCCCGGCTCGGGCAAGACCACCCTGGCGATGATCATCGCCAACACCACGCGCTCGCATTTCGAGACCATCTCGGCCGTCCTGGCTGGAAAAGAGGAGCTGCGCGCCGTCATCGCCGCCAGCCGGGAGCGGCGCAAGCTCGAAGGAATCCGCACGATCCTCTTCGTCGACGAGGTCCACCGCTGGAATAAGGCGCAGCAAGACGCGCTCCTTCCCCATGTGGAAGACGGGACCCTCACCCTCATCGGAGCGACGACCGAGAACCCCTACTTCGAGGTGATCGGCGCGTTGGTCTCCCGTTCGCGGGTCTTTCAGCTCCGCCCTCTCCTAGACGACGAGACGCGCCGCGTGATCGGGGCCGCCCTGGCCGACGAGGAGCGCGGCTTCGGTCGGCGCAGGGTGAGGCTCGATGCGGAAGCGCTCGAGCACCTGGTGCGCGTCGCCGGGGGCGACGCGCGCAACGCCCTCAATGCGCTCGAGCTCGCCGTGGAAAGCACGCCGCCGGACGCCGAGGGGACGGTGCACGTCTCCTTGGCCGTCGCCCAGGAATCGATCCAGCGCCGGGCCGTTCTCTACGACAAGGACGGCGACGCGCACTACGACACGATTTCGGCCTTCATCAAGTCCGTCCGCGGCTCCGATCCCGACGCCGCCCTCTACTGGCTGGCCAAGATGCTCTACGCCGGGGAAGACCCGCGCTTCATCCTGCGACGCCTTCTGATCCTGGCCGGAGAGGACATCGGGCTGGCGGATCCGATGGGCCTGGTGGTGGCCGCGGCCGCGGCGACGGCGTTCGACTTCGTCGGCCTCCCTGAGGGCGTCTACCCGATCGTCGAAGCGACCCTCTATCTGGCCACCGCCGCCAAATCCAATACAGCCACCTCCTACTTCAAGGCCTACCGGCTGCTCGAGGAGCAAGGGACGATCGCCGTGCCGGCACATCTCCAGGACGCCAATCGGGATGCGGCCGCCCTCGGTCACGGCAAGGACTACGTCTACCCCCACGAACATCCCGGCCACCACATCGGGCAGCAATACCTCCCGCGGGAGGTCCTCGGCACCTATTTCTATGAGCCGTCCGACCAGGGCTACGAGGCCCAGGTGCGGGAGCGTCTTGAGCGCTGGCGCGAGGCCCAGAGGCTGGCGCTCGAGACCGAGGAGACCTGCAGCCTGCCGGAGCTCTCTCAACGCCAGGTCGACGAGATCAAACGCCACCACGCCCAACGCGGGGTGCGGGAGTGAGGGGAAAAACGTGACCCTCGTCTATCTGGTCCGCCACGGCGAGAACGATTGGACGGGCAAGCGTCTTCCGGGTTGGCGGAAGGGCATCCACCTCAACGCGAGCGGCCAGACGCAGGCCGATGCCCTGGTGGAGGCGTTTGAAGGCGTCCCGCTTGCTGCGCTCTACTCCAGCCCGCTGGAGCGCGCCTTGGAAACCGCGGCTCCTCTGGCCCGGGCGCGGCACGTGAAGGTGATCCGGCTGGAGGGGATCGGGGAGCTGCGGGCAGGGAGGTGGGAAGGCCAGCCACTCTCCCGCCTGCGACGTACCAAGCAATGGTCGGTGATCCAGCGCGCTCCCTCGCTGGCCCGCCTCCCGGGAGGGGAATCCTTTGCCGAGGTCCAGGGGCGCGTCGTGGAAGCGCTGGAGACGCTCTGCGCCCGCCACCCCAAGGCCGCCATCGCTTGCTTCTCCCACGCCGATCCGATCAAGCTGGCCATCGCCTTCTACCTCGGGTTGCCCCTCGACTCCTTCCAGCGCCTCTCGATCTCGCCGGCCTCGATCAGCCTGCTGGCGATCGGATCCGACCACGCCCGCCTTCTCTTGCTCAACGATGCCCGCGCTGCGGGAGGGGCAAAGCCGGGATGATATACTTCGGCCCAGTGATCGCCGCGACCGTGGTCACGCGGAAAGGTGAATGTCTCCGGTTGTCTTCGACCTCAATCCGGTAGACCGCATCACGGCTGGCGCCGTCGGCCCGCCGGGGAAACGCGTCTTCTATTTGCAGGCTCGCCAGGGCGAGCAGTTGGTGACGCTGGTGGTCGAGAAGCAGCAGGTGCAGGCCCTGGCCATCGGCGTCGAGCAGCTCCTCGGCGACCTGCAGCAACGATTCCCCCAGCTCGCCGAGGCCTCCGGCGAGTCTAGCCCTACCGGCATGGATCTCGAGCAGCCGATCGATCCCGCCTTTCGTGTGGGCCAGCTCGGCGTCGGATATGACGAGGCCAACGACATGCTCGTCGTCGTGGCCAGAGAGGTCCAGGAGGAGGGGGAAGACATCGAGGCCGTGACGACCGCCCGCTTCTGGGGCAGCCGCGCCCAGATCCGGGCCGCCTGCCGCTGGGGCCTCGAGGTCGCCGGCCAGGGCCGCCCCATTTGCGGGAACTGCGGTGAGCCGATCGACCCCGAAGGCCACTTCTGCCCCAAGCGCAACGGGCACAAACACTAGCCGACGACGGACCATGGACGATGGACCATGGGATACGGACCATGGACGATGGACCGTGGACGATGGACCATGGACGATGGACCATGGACGATGGACCACGGACCACGGACCATGGGCCATCGTCCGTCGTCCATGGTCCGTGGTCCTCTTCCTGATGTCCGCCCTGCAACCCGTTGACCACCTGCTTTCCAATGGAGCGATCTCCCTCACCGGCCAATTCGTCTGGGGCTCGAACTACACGTTTCTGGTCCGGGTGACCGGCGAGGGCGGGGAGATCGCCGCGGTCTACAAGCCCGCTCGCGGGGAGAGGCCGCTCTGGGATTTTCCACCGGGGACGCTGGCCGCCCGCGAAGTGGCCGCCTATCGGGCCAGCCGCGCCCTGGGCTGGGATCTCGTCCCTCCGACCGTCCTGCGCCAAGATGGCCCGGCCGGCCCCGGCTCGCTCCAGCTCTACGTCGACGCCGATCCCGAACGCCACTACTTCACCTTCAGCGAGGAAGAAAAGCAGCGCCTCCGTCCGGTGGCGGCATTCGACATCCTCATCAACAACGCCGACCGCAAGGGCGGGCACGTGCTCCTCGGCTCGCAGGGCCACATCTGGCTCATCGATCACGGCCTCTGCTTCCATGAGGACGACAAGCTTCGCACCGTGATCTGGGACTTCGCCGGCGAGAGGATCCCGCCTGAGATCCTGGAGGCCATCGAACGATTCCGGGCGGAGCTCGCCGCCGGCGGTCCGGCGCACCAAAGCCTCGCCGCCCTGCTCACCCTCGAAGAAACGCGCGCCCTGGAGCGACGGGCCGAACGCCTGCTCGCCTCGCGCGAGTTTCCTCTCCCCTCCGACGACCGCAGGCCCTACCCCTGGCCGCTCGTCTGACACGATTCACATCACTCTGGGAAACACCGACGGCGGGCGGCCCCGCTGGATCCGCGGGCGTAGTCGGGGTCCTCTCCGTCGCAGGCCCTCGCGCGCGCCCGCGCGTGTTGCCGCTCCCAACCCTTGTGCTGCAACCCGCGCGTTCGCGCGCTAGGAGGTGATCGGTGATCGGTTACTCGGTGATCGGTGCTCGGTCGTCGGGCGCCCAGGCGCCAGGTGCCCCGTTACCGATCACTGATCACTGATCACCGATCACCAGCCTCCTCGCATGCGAAGCCAACCTTCCCTCCACAATCATCCCCGCTTGCCCTCGGTTTGGCCTCCCGACACGGACGGTACCAGCCGCACCTGGTCGCCGTCGTTCAACACATGGTCGGCCTTCACCAGGTTCCCATTGACTGCCATCAGCACCGATCCGCCTCGCGGCCGGATCTCGAGCCGGGCCAGCACGTCGGCCAGCGTCGCCCCCCGCTCGAGCTCCAGATCCACGCGGTCGATGATGCCCTGCGGCGTCTCCTTGCGTAACGTGGTGTGCAGACGGACGTGAACGATCATTCCGATTCGGCCCCGTCCGTCACCACGTCGTCCGGATGGCGACCATCTGGATGTTGGTCATATCCTCCATGGCGAAGCGGACCCCTTCCCGCCCCAGGCCGCTCAGCCGGTTCCCGCCGTAGGGCATGTGATCGGCCCGGAAGGCCGGCGAGTCGTTCACAATGACGCCGCCGAAGTTCAGGCGGCGCACCGCCTGGAAGACACGCTGAAGGTCGCGGGTGAAGACGGAGACCTGAAGGCCGTAGGCTGTGTCGTCCGCCTGACGCAGAGATTCCTCGAAATCGTCGCACGCGATCACGGAGGCGATCGGGGCGAACGCCTCGTCGGCGACGACCTTCATCGTCGGCGTCACGTCCGTGAGGACGGTCGGCGGATAGATCGCTCCCTGGCGGCCGCCGCCGGTGAGCACGTGAGCCCCGCCGTCCTGGGCCTCAGCCACCCAGCTCTCGATGCGTCTGGCTTCCTTCTCATCGATCATCGGGCCAACGTCGACTCGCTCATCCAGCGGATCGCCGACGACCATCCCTCGGCTGGCCTGCACGAAGCGGTCGGTGAACGCCTCGTACACCGGGCGCTGGCTGTAGATGCGCTGCACCGAGATGCACACCTGGCCGGAGTTGTAGTAGGCGCCGATGGCGCAACGCTTGGCGGCGTACTCCAGGTCCGCATCCGGGGCGATGATCACCGGGCCGGTATTCCCCAGCTCCAACGTCACCTTTTTGATCCCCGCCATCGACAGAATCTGGCGCCCAACCGGCACGCTCCCCGTCAGCGTGACCTTGGCGACGCGCGGATCGGTGACCAGCCACTCGCCGACCGTCCCGCCCGGGCCGACGATCAGGTTGAGGGCCCCCGGGGGCAGCCCGGCCTCCTGAAGCACCTGGCAGAGCAGGACGGCAGTGACCGGCGTCCAACTGGCCGGTTTGAGCACCATGGTGTTGCCGGCGGCCAGCGCCGGCGCCACCTTGTGCGCCACCAGGTTCAGTGGGAAGTTGAACGGCGAGATTCCGACGATCACCCCGACGGGGCGCCGAACGTAGTAGCCGAAGTAACCCTCGCCGGAGGGGATGGCATCGAGCGGCACCGTCTCGCCGTGCATCCGTTTGGCCTCTTCGGCGGCAAACGTGAACGTGCCGATGGCCCGGTCCACCTCGATGCGAGAGAACTTGAGCGCCTTTCCGGCCTCGGTGGCGATTGTCCGGGCGAACTCCTCGCTGCGTTGGCGAATCAGCTGCGCCGCCCGCGATAAGATCTCGTAGCGCCGATGGGGCGGCAAGTCCGCCATGAGCGGCGCCGCCCGGGAGGCGGCCGCGATTGCGGCGTCGACGTCCTCTCGCCGAGCCTGGGGCACGGTGGCGAAGACCTCGCCGGTGTATTTGTTGATGACCTCCAAGGGCGGGCCCCCGCCCACCCACTGGCCGTCGATAAAGAGCTTGTGCTCCATGTCCTCGGTGCCTCCGCGGAGGTGCGAGCCTCGCCTGGCTACGCAGCCCACTCCAACCCGAGCCGGGTGAGGGTCTTCACGGACGGGTTGCCGGTCTTGGGATCCCAGCCGGATTGACGGTAGTACTCCTGCTTGGCCTGCTCGATCTCCTCGTCGGTCAGGGCCATGCCGGCTGTCGGCCCGCTGCCAGTAAGCGCCTTGAAGAACTTCTTGGGCAGCTTGTCGGCCTTGTGGTCGATCCCTTCGCGTGCGTTGAACTGGCGCAGCATATTGAGCCGTCGCTCGCCGACCTCCAGAAGCTCATCCAGGCTGAAATCGTCCCAGCCCGTGGCAGCCCGGACGAAGTCGACGCACTCTTGCGGCCCGTAAAGTGTCCAGGCCGGCCCCCAAACGAACTGGCAGAGAGCGGCAGTGTCGAGGAAGGAGTAGAACTGTTGGCCCTTCAAGGCAAAGCGGACCTTCTCGGGGCCAAGCGAGTACTGCGGCAGAGTGCGGTCGAAGCCCATCATCGCCAGGCGCTTCATATACAGCTCTCCGGCCCCGTCTTCGATCATGGGATCGTGCTCGGACGATTGGTGGTCGGCGCCGAATGGGTTCACGGCATAGATCAGGCCGAGAGAGCGCTTGGCGTGCGGCATGTGGGCCGGGGCCTCGGACCCCTTGACCGTGATGAGCAGATCGTGCCCCTTGCCCAGGCGATCGGCGGCGCGGCGTGAACCCTCCGCCAGAACATCGCCGAAGCCTTCGCGGCGGCAGAGCATCTCGGTGAGGCGGACCATCGCCCGAGCATCACCGAACGGGGCGGGGAACCCAACCTCTTTCTCGCTGATCAGACCCTCTTCGTAACACTCCATCGCCCAGGCGACGGTGGCGCCGGTGCCGATGGTATCCAGGCCATACTCATTGCAGAGCTTGTTGGCCAGCGAGATGGCGGATAGGTCGTCGACACCGCAGTAGGAGCCGAAGACCGAGATCGTCTCGTACTCGGGGCCGCCGAAGCGCGCCTCAACAGGCCGCCCGGCGAATTCCGTCTCGACCACGCGCTTGCAGCGCACGCTGCACGCGTAGCAGGTGTCGTTCTGCTTGAGGATGGTATCCGTCATCCGCTCGCCGGAGATCGCCTCGAAGTGCTCGAACTGACCGGCGTTGTAGTTGAAGGTCGGAAGGCTGCCGATGGTGTTCTGGAAGGCCACCACGCTTGCCGTGCCCATCTTCTGTAGCCCGAGCACGTCGGCGTTGCTCTCGACCTCGCCGGCTCCCCATTTGGCCATCTCGTTGATGCGCCTGGCATCCTTCCATGGGAGCCTCTTGGAGGAGCCGCGCACCACGACGGCCTTGAGGTTCTTCGACCCCATCACCGCGCCCAGGCCGGTCCGGCCATTGGCGCGGTTGCCCATGTTGATGATCGCCGCGAGCCGAACCTGAAGCTCGCCGGAGGGGCCGCATTGAGCGATCTCGATCTTGTCGTCACCCAGCTCGGATTTCAAGGCGTCGTCCACCTGGGAGGTGGTCTTGCCCCATAGGTGGGTCGCCGGGCGCAGCTCGGCCTGCCCATCGTGCAGGTAGAGATAGATCGGCTTGGCCGCTCTCCCGCGAACGACGATCCCGTCAAAGCCGGCGAACCGCATCTCGGCGGGAAAGAAACCGCCGCACTGGCTGTCGCCGATGCCGTCCACAAGCGGCGAGAGAGCGTTGGCGCACATCCGGCTCTGCCCGGAGATGGGCGCGCCAGTGAGGACGCTGACCATCAGCGTCAGCACGTTCTCGGGCGCAAAAGCGTCGGCGCCCGGCTTCATCTCCTTCAAGATGTAGTACAGCCCCATGGCCGAGCCGCCCAGGTATTTGCGGTAGAACGTCTCGTCGGGGGTCTCAACCTCCAGCGAGCCGCTTGTCAGATCGACGTGCAGGATGCGGCGGGTAAATCCTTCAGACATGGCAACCTCCTCCAACGCGTTCAGCTGCTCTTCGCCAATGCCCGCTCAAACCGCTCCAGCCCGTCTTCGATCTGGCTGGCGTTCACCACCAGGGGCGGGATCCAACGAACGGTATTCTCGTACGAGCC
>Ga0209342_10000998_pt1 | contig 32099 bp, 34 predicted proteins | sample RifCSP16_2_FD_184023 | JGI IMG/M metagenome (GOLD analysis project Ga0209342, IMG submission 184023) | Soil microbial communities from Rifle, Colorado - Rifle CSP2_sed 16_2 (SPAdes) (version 2) | ecosystem: Environmental > Terrestrial > Deep subsurface > Rock core/Sediment | place: Rifle...
CCCCCTATCTTGAGTTTCCCATGAATATCGGAGATTCCGTACTCCAGCGAAATGGCCTCACTTATATGAGGTTGATTTCCAAAGGAGAGAGAATAACCGTTCCTGCGGGGTCGTTCGTCTGCTTTGCATACACGGAGACAAATCCCCGGGAAAACAATGCCCTGGTGAACAGGTACTATGTGGCGCCATCACTTGGCCTGGTGAGAAGAGAAGTCTACAGTGTAACGTCTGTGCATCCCTATGCAATCATCCAACTCCTTGTCTTTGAAATACGATGACCTGATGGCCACCAACCCCAACCTGTCGAGAAAAGAGAAGTACAATGATTGAATCCAACATAAAAGATCCCGCAATGTACGTCCCCACCATGGACGCGTTCGTCAATCGCTGGTTCACGACCTATGATGAGGCCAGGAAGTCATTGACGGTTGAAGGCGGCTATCTTTTTCCCTGCAAGAACCAGTTCTTCGTCACTGAGAGCGAGGCGACGCGCGAGCTGGGACTCGATCCCAGCGATCCCGATTGGCAGCTTATCGGATGGGATTGGGTTCGCCCGCTCGACAAAGAAGCTTGGGAGCGGCTGCGGGAAAAACGACTCCTTTCCGGAGTGTGACATCACAAAAAAGGGACAGATGCTGCCGAAGACACTGCGGCGGTTTCCACAGCGAACCATAACAGCAATAGACACCGGCAAGATTTTGGGTATTCGCGCCGGAAAAGGACCCCATCGCTTCATCGGCATTTGGGTGGTGGTGGTAGAAAACCGCGTGTTTGTGCGCTCATGGAGTTCGAAACCCGGCGGCTGGTACATGACCTTGCTCAAGGACCCTCGCTGCACAATCAAAGTAGGAAATCGAAACATCGCCGCCCGCGCTGTCCGGACCAGAAGCAGCCGCCTGAAGGATGCTGTAAGCCACGCGTACCGGGAGAAATACAATACTCCGGGATCCTTAAAGTATGTGCAGGGCTTCAAACTTCCAAAACGAAAAAACACCACAAGCGAGCTGGTACCGGCATGAACAAGGGATTGATGGTGTGAACATGGGCGTCTATCAAACACTCCTGATCATCTCAGGAATTTTCAGCTTGATCCTTGGCATCGCCCACTTCCTCTTTCCTTCCCTTTTCGATTTCCGCAGTGCCATTCCCAAAGAGGGACCTTCTCTTAAACCATTCAGTCTCATGTACATTCAATACAAAACGACAAGAGAAGATACTTACGGACTTGTGTGGGTGATGAATCATGCCGCGAGTTTCTCGATTGTCACAGTCGGGCTGCTGGATGTTCTTTGCTCCAGATGGATTTTTTCAGAGTACGCATCCGCTCTTCTCATCTGGATTGCTCTCTGGTGGCTTCTGAGAGCCGGATCACAACTCTATCTGGGGCGAAGAAAAGGCGATTGGGCAATTCTGACTGGTTTCACATTTCTGGCAGCCCTCCATGTCGTTGGTCTCTTTCTTCTTCAATGAAAACCGAATTGAAATCCGGGGTTGGACCCATAAACCGGCCAATCATGCAACAGACATGGAATGATCTGCTTTTCGCCAGCTGGCCGGTGAGACAATCTTTCCTCCGAAGCCGACTCCCGTCAAGTCTGCAATTGGATCAATTCCATGGAACATGCTGGATCACCGTTACGCCTCTTGAAATGGTCAACGTGGGGCTGACCGCTTTCGCCTCTGTGTTCGCCTTCAAGCCATTCGTTGAACTCAACCTCCGCACCTATGTCGTCCATAATGACAAACCGGGAGTGTTCTTTTTCAGTCTTGATACAAATAATCCATTTGTTGCGAAAGTCGCGCGACTCTGGTATCATCTCCCTTATTTCTTTTCAACGATGTCTCTTGAAAAAGGAGATCCTTTTCGGGTTTCAAGCGACCGGCTCTCAGGAAATCCCATGGAAGGGACATTTCAGTGCGAGTATCGTTCAAAAGGAACACCGTTTGAGTCATCACCCGGGTCTCTCGAAGAATGGCTGACCGAACGATATGTGTTACATACGGTCGATGCGAAAAACCGTGTTCGTTCTGCAGCAATTCGTCACCCGCGATGGACACTTCATCGTGCGGATGCGACAGTTTCAAAGAACACTCTCCCTCACTTCCCTCAGGACGTTGATCTGCTGGGGGAACCCCTTTTCCTTTTTTCCAGATCGCTCAATGTCGACGTGTGGACGCCGCAATTTGAAAGCGGGAAAAAGGGCAATTGACGAAAATCTTCTTTGCCTTTTCAGGAAAATCCTCGCACACTCGAAGAGTCAAACATCGGGGAATATTGAAAGGAGGCCGCCGTGGGTAAGCCTGTCGTTCATTGGGAGCTCTGGTCGAAGAATCCCGAGAAGATCGCTGACTTCTACAAGTCCGTATTCGACTGGAAAATTCAGCACAGGCCGGAAATGAACTATCACGTCGTCGACAAGATGCAGGTACCCGGGATGGGGGCGTTTTCGCTGTTTGAAGATCTGGATGGCCGGGTCCTTGGAATGTGGAAACAAAACAAATAGAAACCTCCGCAACATTGCCATGAGCACTGACTCATCCGAAGAACGGTACGAGATTCCAATAGCCATCGACCAGTCGGATATTGACGTCATGGGCCATGTGAACAATGTCGTGTACTTGCGGTGGGTTCAGGAAGCGGCGGTCGCACATTGGAGTGCGAGGGCAACCCCTGACCAGCAGAAGAAGTGGAAGTGGGTGGTCGTGCGTCACGAAATTGATTACAAACGTCCGGCCCAATGCGGAGAAAAGATCATCGCGAGAACATGGGTGGGACAGGCAACCGACCTGACCTTTGAACGACATACCGAGATCCTGCGGGCCGGCGACCGGAAACTTCTTGCGCGCGCCCGAACGCTGTGGTGCCCCGTCAATGCGCAGGGCGGAAAACCAAGCCGGGTAGACGAAGAGGTAAGAAAACGGTTCTCCGTTCCCAATGATCCTGTGAGCACGGCACATCCGTAGACTTTCCGGCAGTTCTCTCATCTTTTTTGGAATATGAAATGGCAAAAGTACGCTGGGGAATTCTAAGCACCGCCAGAATCGGAATCGACAAAGTCATTCCCGGAATGCAGAAAGGGAAATATTCTGAAATTGCCGCCATCGCTTCACGGGATGGCGAGAAGGCCCGCGCGGCATCGCAACGATTGGGAATCCCGAAGGCGTACGGATCATATGATGACCTCCTGGCAGACAAAGAGATCCAGGCAATCTACAATCCCCTTCCCAATCACCTCCATGTTCCCTTGACTCTCAAGGCACTGAAGGCGGGAAAGCATGTCTTGTGCGAAAAGCCGCTTGGTGTGAATCTTCCGGAAGTGAAAAACCTGCAGAAGAATCTGAAAAACTATCCCCGTCTCATGGTTATGGAAGCCTTCATGTATCGGTTTCATCCTCAATGGAAGAAGATCCGGGCCATGATTGACGACGGAACAATCGGGAAGATGAGCCATCTCCATTCCGTTTTCACCTATCACAACGTCAATCCGGCAGATATCCGGAATCAGGCGGATGCCGGGGGCGGCGGACTTCTCGACATTGGCTGTTACTGCATTTCAATGTCGCGATTTCTGTTTGGGAGTGATCCGCGACGTGTGTGCGGGAGTGTCGAAATCGATCCAAGATTCAAAACGGACCGCCTAGCATCCGGCATCCTTGTGTTTGAGCATGGAACCGCATCATTCTCCTGCGCCACCCAGCTGGCACCCTCGCAGCGGGCCGAGATCTTTGGGAACAGCGGGAGAATCGAAATCCAATTCCCTTTTACACCTCCCCTTGATCAATCGACCCGGGTTGTGGTTCACAAGGGATCGGAAAAAACTGAAATCGAATTCGAAGCATGCGATCAATACACTCTTCAGGGAGAGTCTTTTTCTCAGGCAATCCTTAACGGTACACCCGCCCCGACACCGCTCGAGGATGCACTCGCCAATATGAAAGTCATCGATGGAATAATCGGAAGCTCCCGGAAGAGAGCGTGGGTGAGACTGTGACAAGATGGAACAAAGAGGATATCTATGATTGAAGAACTGAGTGAACTGTACGTCAATTCAGGTGTTTGGGCCAGTCCCATTCTCATCTCTACGGCCGGTCTCTTTGTCGCAGGGTCGGTGATGCTCTTTACCGTCCGGCTCATCAAGAAATTCATTTTCTACTCCCTCATCGCCCTCATTCTTCCTAACGCAATCGGCGTGGTCGGATACCTGGAGGAAGCGGACAGTATTCAGGAGGCGATTGTTGAGCGCGGAGAAGAGATATCGGAAGAAATCACTGAGTCGGTTGAAGACATGAGCTTTTCTCCCCTGTATCTTGGCTTCATCGGATCGGGGTTGACGGTTCTCCTCGGAATTGCCGGCATCGCAAAGATCCGCCTCAAACGAAGGGACAATGGCGGCTCAGAAAGAAGTCCGGGGACCACAAGATAAGACGTTCAGTAAATTGAGAGAGGCATTTTATGACCAAGACTATGAGAGGATTTGTTCTCGTTCTCCTGTCGCTGGTGTTCGCGACCCAAGCCGCAACTGCCCAGGACTCTCCGCTCAAGTGGTTCAAGGGGAACCTCCACAGCCACACGATCAACTCCGACGGCGATTCGCCTCCTATTGAAGTCATGGCATGGTACAAGCGCCATGGATACCATTTTCTCGTTATTACGGACCATAATACCTTCACTGACCCTGCCCCCTTCGACACCAATCCGAAAGACAATTTCCTCCTCATAGGTGGCGAAGAAATCACCAACGAGAAAGCTGTCCATGTCAACGCAATAGGCATTTCCAGGGTTATTCCTCCTCAAACCGGATCGACACCGACAGAAATCCTGAAAGGCAGCATTGATGCGGTCCGTGCACAAAAAGGTGTCGCCCTCATCAATCATCCGAATTTCCTTTGGGCATTCACTGCAGCGGAAATGCTCCCGCTCAAAGGCCCGTTCCTCCTGGAGATCGCCAGCGGGCATCCGATCGTCAATCACGCGGGGGATGGGCGGATCCCGTCAACGGAACAAATGTGGGATCAGCTCCTCTCGGCGGGGGTGGAAGTCTATGCGGCCGGAGTTGACGATTCGCATGACTTCCGCGAAGAATTCGGCCCTGCACGTGCCAACCCGGGGCGCGCCTGGATCGCGGTGCGGGCGGCTGCATTGAGCCGCGAGACCATTCTGGATGCTTTGACAAACGGAAATTTCTGCGCCTCGACCGGGGTCAACTTGAAAGACATTCAGGCAACAAACAACTCGCTCACCGTGGAGGTCCGCACGACCAGCAATGACTCGAGACATTACCGCGTGGTCTTCATTGGGAAGGAAGGGCACGTTCTTGCGGTTTCGTACGACAATCCGGCTCGTTATGACTTCAAGGGAACCGAGGGATACGTGCGGGCACGGATTGAGGAAAGCAACGGCCTCAGGGCCTGGACCCAGCCTGTTATTGTCGGAACAAAACCATAAACGCCGCGGGAGACCCGTCTCAATGGAAAACAAAAACAACAACCGAATCGATTACATCGAGTTTGCAGCAACAGACATTCCTGCCACAAAGAAATTCTACACGGCGGTGTTTGGATGGAAATTCACCGATTATGGCCCCGACTACGCGAGCTTTGAGGATGGCAGACTCGCAGGCGGCTTCGACAAGAACGGTCCCGTTGGGAAAACATCTCCGCTCGTTGTCCTCTATTCGTCGGAACTCGAGAAAACCCAATCGACCGTTCAGCACCATGGGGGAAAAATCCTGAAAGAGATCTTCTCTTTTCCAGGGGGCCGGCGATTCCATTTCGCCGATCCCAACGGCAACGAACTCGCCGTCTGGTCCGACCGATAGACACCTTTTCCACGCATTATATCCACGTACATGGCATGAATTCCTCGTCATCATCGTTCTATGTTGACCTCCCCGTCATGCGGGACTTTCTGGATATTTCTCAACCGAGCCTCTATTCTCCCCTCCCCGACGATTGGTATGTCGCTGTTTCCGATGTCAGGAACTCCACCGATGCGATCGACAAGGGAATGTATAAGGAGGTGAACCTGATGGGGGCATCGACGATCATGGCGATGCTCAACCTCACTGGATCGTTCTCGCTGCCTTTCGTTTTTGGCGGAGACGGGGCAACTGTCTGCCTTCATGAATCGTTACTCGCAAAAGCAAAGGAAGCCCTTCTCGCGACCAAGCGCATGGCAAGCGAGATCTATCGGCTGGACCTGCGGATCGGAATTGTACCGGTGTCGGAGATCAGAAAGGCGGGCTTCGACGTACTCGTTGCCCGATACCGTGTTTCGGACAACTTTGTTCAGGCCGTGTTTACCGGCTGGGGCCTTCATTATGCTGAAGAATCCGTAAAAGACCCCGACAGAGCGGAGCAGTTCACTCTGCAGCTTGACGGGAGTTCTCACGAGGCGGATTTTTCCGGGCTCGAATGCCGCTGGCAGAATGTCCCCAGTGCCCACGGTGAGATTGTTTCCCTCATCGTTCAATCGATTGCCCCGTCCCCCGAGAAACGAAACTCGGTGTACCGGACCGTCATTTCAAAGATAAGCGAGATCTATGGCTCCGATACAATGTGCCATCCGGTTCAGGAAAGTCTTCTCTCATACGCGTTCACCGAGCGAAAGCTCTCCGCCGAATCAAACGTGCGTTCGTTCGGACTTGGAACCATGCATCGAATTGCATACTGGTTCAAGATTCGATTCAATGTCCTCCTCGGCGCAGTCTTGATGAGCATCGGGTATCGTTCGGCCTACATCGACTGGGGCGCCTACAAGCGACAGCTCATCGCCAATACGGATTTCAAAAAATTTGATGACAAGCTGCGTCAGACGCTGTCTGGAACCAAAGAACAACGCGAACGTCTCATGCAGTATCTCGAAGGGGAGTTTCAGACGGGTTCTCTGGTCTATGGCCTTCATTCCGCACCAACCGCCCTCATTACCTGCCTTATTTTCAGCTACAACGGGGCACACATTCACCTGGTGGACTCGGATAACGGCGGTTATGCCAGAGCGGCGATGGAGCTGAAGGGGAGGCTCAAGGCGGGGTCGGGGAAAAAGATGAAACCGCACGGCTAGGGATACTGGTTTCCGCTGTCAGCAGATTCCCGGAATCTGACAGATTCCGGGAATCTTATGAAGCTTACCAGAGAGAATCCTCCATCTCCCTCATCTTCTCCTCTCCGAACAATTCCACGAACCTCATATACTCTTCACAACCTGAGAAATGCGACAGGATGGCTGACCGTGCAATCCTTATGCCCTGTTTGGAATCCCGTTTCGAAGAAGGCAGATAGACGCTGTAACTCGAATACTCCCAATCAGCAGCATTCTGAACAAGACCTCCAAAGAGCGGATTGAGATGAATATATCGTGAAACATTAAGCAAGTATTCATCGGATGTCACGCACTTTGCCTTGAACCTTCCTTCGAAAACGTGCCCGACGTGTCCATACATCGCGTTGATTGCCTTCGCGTATGAAATTCCCAAAGACTTCATCCTTTCAGAGAATTGTGAATCGACAAGCTGAACGAGCAGATGATAGTGGTTAGGCATGAGGCAGAACGCCAATATTTCAGCGACGTCGGGCGTAAGATTCTTCCCCACGCATTGCAGGAAATAGGCATAATTCTTCCTCTCGAAAAACAGACGTTCCTTGTTGTTCCCCCTATTGTAAACATGATAGGTTTGAAGCGGAAGTAGCTCTATTGATCTGCGCGGCAAGATCCCCCCAGAAGAATTGACTACGGCTATCGCAGCCTACACCTGATACAGCACTTCGTAAATTGGGACGGGGCGGGTAATACCTTTCACGGTGATTGCATCCAGCGGATTGACTCTTACTTCCTTGCTTTTTGCCAGGCGCCAGGAGGACTCCGAGACCAGGATCTGTCCGGGCTGGGCGATGGAACACAAACGCGCCCCCAGGTTCATGTTGTTCCCCAAGACGGTGTGATCCATCCGTTCCTCGCTGCCGACGTTCCCCACAATCGCCATTCCCGTATTGATACCGATGCCAATCTGAATGTTCTCCGGATTATCCCGACTGAGATTCCGAACCTCTTTTTGGATCTCCATGGCAGCGTGCAGTGCATTGTCTGCCATGTCGGGGCCTTCGAATATCGCCACAACCTCATCACCGACGTACTTGTCGATAACCCCGTGGTGCTTCACAATCAATCGTGCCTGAGTGCTCAGATACTTGTTCAGCGTATCGATAACCACCTCCGGCTGTACACGCTCTGAAAAGGCAGTAAAGCCGCGGATATCGGAAAAGAACACCGTGACGTTTCGACGTTCACCTCCCAACTGAAGCTTCCCCCCTTCCCTGATCATTTCGACCGTGGAGGCGGAAACAAACTTGGACATCATGATACGTTCGCGCAAGCCAATCACCATTTCGTTGAATGATTGTGACAGCCTTCCGATTTCATCCTTCGAAGATGAACCGAGCTGAACATCATAATTGCCTGCCCGAATCTTCTCGGTCGCGTCGACCAGCGTCTGCACGGGCGCAGTGATACCCCGTGCAAGGACAAATCCGCCAATAAGCGCAATGATGATTGCCAACGCACCCACAGCGAGAATAACACTTTCAATAACCTGAAGAGAAGCAAGCGCCTTGTCCACCGAAGACGCCATGACATAAATCGCATCTCCCGATGAAGACACCTGTGCAAAAGCACACAAGAATCGCTCGGCACCCAACGTGACCTCGCGTTGAATGTTCTCTCCCCGTCCAATTTGCGCATTGATGCTGTCCCGATCGAGCAGATATGCGCGCACCAGATCCACCTGGCCGATATCCGAATGCGTCGAGGCAACAACTCTGCTGCCCAATAGAAATGTAATCTCACTTTGTGTGTCCGCCTTGAGTTGCTCAACTTCATCCTGCGTCAATCGATTACCGATAGTCAGAGTACCAATGACGTAGCCGCCCTGAACGATGGGGACAGAGGCGATCTGATAGAGCTTCTCGTCGTTAACCCACGTTGCCACATCCCCGGGTTCCTGATCCCGCCCTTCCATTGCCCGTTTGATGAACGGCAACGAGGCAAGCGTATCACCGTTCAATTCCGGACGGTCGAACCTGAAGAGGACTTTGCCATAAGCATCCGTAATGGTTAGAATGTCAATCCGGACGATTCGGGCTGGACTTTCATCCCTGTTCAGAATATAGTCCTTCATCGTTGCAGGGTCACCAAGCCGAAGGTTTGCCTTCAGGACAGGCAGCTCAGAAATCAGGAGGCACGATTCTCGCAAGCGTTCATTACGGAGCTTGAGAAAGCGATTGAAGTTCTGATAGTTGGACTGGAAATCATCCTTCATCTTCTCCATTGTCTGGCTCTCCACCTTGCGGTCGACAATGGTGAGAACCGCAAACACCAGCACTCCGACAAGGCCGACGACAAGAAGATAGATCTTGTTCCGTAGTGTGGGTGCGAGAGCCTTTCGAAGAAGGCTTGGGGAAGGAGTGTCGCTCATTGGAAGTCGAAGTTCACTGTGACCACTTCACCCGGGCGGACGGTCACTTGTTTTGGCGGGGAATTCAGCCGCTCATGCCACGCGTGGATGGTGTACTGTCCGGCCGGCACGTTCTTCATCTCAAAAACTCCGTCGTCATTCGGTTGCACAAACATCGCATTTTCCAGTATGAGGATGATCGCACTCATGTTGGAATGAATATCACAAAAGACCTGTACCTCGCCGCTTTTGTCAAAATCGACGGGAACCTCTTCTCCGGTGGGACGGCGACCGATGTTGAACTTCTTCACTTTCGAAAGAGAAAAGACATTGTGGTATGTCTTGTCCCTGTTGACGATACGAACCTGGGTGCCTTTCACAATGGGAAGGACATGCGGAACAAATGTTGCATTACGCTGATCGAGAACGGCAGTCGTTGTACTCTTCTCGATCTTTTCAAGGCCGGCACCCTCAAGATACACCACCACATTTGCCGCTTCCGGCTTTTCGACCCCCGTCTTGGAAACATCTGGCGGCGCGCTTGTCCTGTATCTCGAGGTCTGTGCTCTTGGGGCAACCTGAACTTGCGCGGGAAGGTTTACTTTTCCCCGAATCGTCCCTCCACGATCCTGAGCCTGCATTGAATCCGTTGCACCAGGTATATCGGAAAGAAAAAGAATAACCCCAAACGTGAGAAGCTTCACTTTCCTGGATCTGAATTGAGATGTGTTCATTCCTGTAATGTCTTTCTTCAAAACCTCACTGAAATCTGAGATCCCACGACATCGAGTTGCGGACGAGGCGTCACGTCTACCTTCGTCCATTGATATCCGATCTTGATCAGAACGCCTCGGGCGGCCTTCAAGCCAAGCGCGACTTCAAACCTTTGAACATCGTGATCCCACGAAATTGCCTTTCCAAAAGTCGGTGAAGTCGGGGACGGATCCTTGATTGTCCCAAACATAACAGCATCATAACGAGCGGCGAAATAGAGGCCGGGATAGAACGGGGCGTCGATTTTCAGATCGACGAGCACTTCGTCACTTTTCAGATCCAGTGCTGAGGCCCCTGTCAAACCAGATTTATAAGGAGGATTAACGGTGAAATCATACACGATGTAAGGGGAGTGAAACCGGTTCAGAATGTATTCAGCGTTCAATTCATAATAGGTATGGTTAAGATTCAAATCGAATCCGATCGTCCGCTGTGTGTAATCCTCCACGCTCCATTTCCAGTCGAGAAAGTAATTCACCGGCCCCCGCTCCAGAAAAGATCCCAAAGAAAAGGAAGCACCAAATGTGCCCCAGATGGCGGGATGAACCGCAACACGTCCGTGAAATGCAGGCTGTTTGTCAAGATTCAATCCCGCGTTCGTTGATGAAAGAGGAGCATTCATCACGGCGAAATCATACAACAAGAATTCATCCGCAAGACTTCCAAACACTTCGAGCCCTGCGTAGTATCCGCCGTAGTAGATGGTTGAAAGTCTGCCGCCGTACAACGATTGAGCCAACAGCACTCCCGTCGAGTCGAGATAGCCAGACACAGGCGAAGCGTTCGTGGCATAATAGAAGAACATTGGAGTCCCGATGAGGGGATTGTCGGGTGATAGTTGTCTCCGTGTGTATGTTCCGAACGGTGTGAGAATCTTTCCGGCTGAAACGTTCAGAACCTTGCCGACGACATTCGACACTGTGACGTACGCAAGCTCCAGGTCCACGCCCACGGCGTCGCCCCCTCCTCGTTTGCTGGCCGCGAGCTTTGCCGAAAAGGAGATGTCATCGGCTATCGCCGCATCGAGGAACAGCTGCAGACCATGTACATTCAGTTGCAGAAACTCATTTTGGACCTTGTTTGATTCCGGCTTACTGTCCTTCCCCCCTTTCTTGATCTCGAAATCATAGATGCCGCCGATCGAGATTTGGGCAGACAACACCATCGGCATGGCGAGAAATACGCCGAGTAAGTCGACAAATCGTTTCATCATAAACGTGATGTTGATCTCCTTGATGACTATTTGACGAGAATCATTTGCCGGACTTCTGTTCGGGATTTCCTTCCGTCAGGCATGTCAATGTGAAGCTTATACACATACGTTCCCGAGACCTCAGTGCCGCTATCCCAGGTTACAGTGTGAGTCCCTCCGTCAAAATCTCGATTGTCAACCAGCCGGGCCATTTCCTGGCCCAGAAGATTGTAGATCGCCAAGCGTATCCGGGCAGCCGATGGCAGGCGGAATTCAATCGTGGTCATTCCGTTGAAGGGATTCGGGTAATTCTGCATCAGTTCAATCCGAACTGGCAATGCCGATTCAGGCCGATCGATTGATGTCGGCTGAAGGGGGGCATCCAAGATGAACGCCGCCATCTGTTGCATATGATAGTACGTCTGAAGAATCCCCCCCGTTGAAGCGGCGGTATCGGCGGCACCCACGGTTCCGTTAATGAATTTCATCGCCAGGCTGTAGAAGGGCAATCCTTCACCCGGGAGGGTGCCCGACTGGTAAAAACCGTTGATAATATTCGAAGCTCTGTCGGTCACTTCTTTGGCAAATCCGGAGTCATTCGAGGCACCGAAGGCGTTTTTGAGAGCAAGGAGAGCACTTCCCCCCGCCTTCTTCATCTGGGGAGTCGCAAAGGGGTCGCCTACAATCAATGAGATGTGGTAGCCTGCTCCACCTAAAGACCCGGCCCCTCCTTCCGTTGAGTCATGAGTTCCGATATCCCCATAGCGCCGGTAGCCATATCCCACCGGATCCCCGTTCGTGGCGACGCTTGAGTTTCCAATGATTCCCGATAGTTCCCCTTTGATGAAATCATACACGTGGTCTGCATGCACTTTTGCGTTCCCCGTATTGCCGAGCAGCGCCTCGTCGCGCGCAAACCCCGCGTGATCGGCATAGTGCTGGATGTGCATCTTCAACCAGACGGCAAGCCCCAGATTCTGCGCCGTATTTGTGAAACTGACCAGACAATTACGAAGACGGCCAAGTGGGCTTGTCGATAAAGGCAGGCTAGGACCGTGCAGCGAATCAGCAAACACCACGGACGTTAGAGAAGGTGAAACACCTGTAAACGGAACGGATTCTTCGGTAATCAGAAACTTCTTTGTAGAAGCGAGCAGATTGTTATTGCCGTTGTCTTTGTAGACAAACGACACGCTGCCTGAGCCCTGCACCGAAATCTCGCCAAGCTTCAGGTACTGAACACCATCGTCCATCACAAGCCACGCCACCAATACTTTTCCCGATGAGGGGTCAGATACCGCCGTCATCGAAATTCGTAGTGCATCGCTGAAAGCGGTTGAGTCAAAAAACTCTGCCCTGCCGCTCCCGGTACGCTGCTGGGCAAATGCAACGGTGCCCGACATCAAAACCGCGAGTGCTACGGCAAATGTGTTCTTCTTCATTCCGGTAAGTGTGGAAAGACGTGGCGTATGCAAGCCAAGAATACAAAAAAGGAGCGTGGATATCAAGATGGATGTCACGCCACTCCCACTTCTTGCATTTATCGGCGAATTGTCCTATCCTTTTTCTCCATTCACTGATCCTTCATTTGTCCCGATTTATCTGGAGACCCTGTTCGATGAAAACCCGACTCCTCCTCGCCTTTTTCGTCTTTTCCGCTCTTCCGCTCTACACGCAACAGTCGACTGAAACACAACTTCGCGAAAAAGCAGACCGCCTTGCCCACGAATATATCATCACGGATGGCCATGTCGATATTCCTTATCGTCTCCACGGCCGTTGGGAGGATATCTCAAAGCGGACGGCACGAGGTGACTTTGATTACGTGAGGGCAAAAGCTGGCGGAATGGATGTTCCGTTCATGTCAATCTATGTCCCCTCGGAACGCGAAAACAACGGCGCAAAGGCCCTGGCCGATACTCTCATCGATATGGTGTACAAATTCGAGAAGGACTGGCCGGAGAAGTTTGCAGTCGCCACGTCGGTTGGCGCAGTCCGCTCACAGTTCATGAAAGGTCTTATTTCACTCCCGATGGGAATGGAAAACGGATCCCCCATTGAAGGCAAGATTGACAACGTGAAGTACTTCCACAACCGTGGAATACGGTACATTACTTTGACTCATGGGAAAGACAATCATATTTCGGATTCATCGTACGATACAACACATACGTGGAAGGGACTCAGCGAATTCGGCAAGAAGGTGGTGGGGGAAATGAACCGTGTGGGCATTATGGTCGACGTCTCTCACGTCAGCGACGATGCCTTCTATCAGGTCATACAGATTTCAAAGGCCCCCGTTATTGCCTCGCACTCTTCCTGTCGCGCCTTCACGCCCGGATTCGAACGAAACATGTCCGACGAGATGATCAAACTCATGGCGGACAAGGGAGGAGTCATCAATATCAACTACGGATCGTCATTTCTCAACGGCGAGTATCGGAAGAAGGAGGATGTTGCCTGGACTGAAATCACCACCTATATGAAGGCTCACAACCTCAAGTTTGGCGATCCCAAGGTGCAGACATATATCGAAGAGTACCGGAAAAAACACGATTTTCGGAATGTCGATATTTCGGTCGTTGCGGATCATATCGACCATGTGGTCAAACTGGTCGGTGTTGATCACGTGGGATTCGGATCAGATTTTGACGGCGTGGGCCCGTCACTCCCTGTCGGTCTCGAAGACGTTTCGAAAATGCCCAATTTGATCTACCTCTTGCTGAAACGCGGCTATTCCGACAACGATATCAGGAAGATCTGTGGGGAGAACATGCTGCGTGTGTGGTCACGCGTGGAACAAGTGGCAAAGGAGCTGCAAGCAGAGAAATAACGTCACAGGAGGGACAGCAAGCTTTTGACTCATCAGGGGAACACGGCCGTTGCCGATGAGATGGTGCTTCGCGCAATCCGGATCATGGTGTCGTCAGTCTGTGCTTCCCGGATCCATCCGCGTTCATGATCCACAAGCCGCCGTCGTCTTTCGCAGGCCTCATGTAAACAACCTTGTTTCCGTCCGGGCTCCACGAGGGATAGTCACCGCCGTCGAACGTGAGTTGACTCAAGGTAAAGTCCACCAGGGATGCTGTGAAGACCTGCGAGAGCCCCGAATAATCCGGAGGCTTAAGACTCAATATAAGCGCGTTACCGTCTTTGTTGTACGAGCTGAATCCGGCGAGGGCATCGGAGAAGAAGGAAAGGACAATGGTTTCCTGACTGTCAGCAAGGCTCATCGTGCGAAATTCGTTGTAGTAGCGATCTTCCCCGGCGTTTGCAAACACGACAAACAACACTTCTGTTGAATTCGGATGCCAGCTTGGATAGTCCCCATACGGAACGAGGTTCATGATCGTGCTATCCCGGACATCGAATGCACGGATCCCGCCGTTCACATATGCAATCTTGTTGCCGTCGGGCGACCAGGAAGGTCGGTAGTCGGTTGCGTTCAACGTCAGCTGGGTCAGGCTGTCGCCGTTTTCCTTGACTTTGTAAAGGCTCCCGGAAATGGAAAATGCGAGCCAGCGCGAATCCGGCGACCAGGTAATGCCAATGCCCGCTCCCGACTTGACCATCCGAAGATTCGCTCCCGTTGAATCAACGACAAACACACCGACGGAATCTCCCACTCTCACCGTAAACGCAATTTTCAAGCCATTCGGTGACCACGCCGGCCGCTCGTGCTTGTAGGTCTCTTCCACCGCGGTCTCGTCAGGCCCCGAGGGGTTGTTACATCCGGCCGAGAAAACCACGAGAGCAGCTGCGAGGGTCGCAGGAACACACAATCGTCTCATCATACAATGAATGATAGCTTTTCGTTCTCTCACTTGCAACCGCGTTTCTTGACTTTCCTTTTTCTGTTCTCCAGATTACCGAGACTCTCTTCGAAAGGACCGCAGATGAAACGTCCAGCTCTTGTTCTCCTCATGCTCCTCTCCTCGATTTCCAATTCACCAGGCCAACGACCAGGAATCCGCGATTGGGGAATCGAGATCGGCATCTTCAGGCCGGGCCCGAACAACGCCATCACCGATGTCCAAGGCGTGATGGTCGGCCACCTGACCCTCGTCCGCGGGGATTCAGTGAGAACCGGTGTCACGGCAATCCTGCCTCACAATGGAAATCTCTTCCAGCAGAAAGTGCGAGCCGCCGTCTTCGTGGGAAACGGATTCGGAAAGCTCATTGGGACAACGCAAATAGCGGAGCTGGGTCAGATCGAATCACCCATTGTCCTCACGAACACGCTCAGCGTTTGGGATGCAGCAAACGGCATCGTCGATCACATGCTCCGTCTCCCGGGGAATGAAGGGGTTCGCTCGATCAATCCAGTGGTCGGCGAAACAAACGACGGATTCCTCAACGACATCCGGGGAAGACATGTGAACCGGACAGATGTGATTCGGGCGATCACAAGCGCCGCGGGCGGACCGGTAGAGGAGGGATGCGTCGGGGCCGGAACCGGGACCATTTGCAATGGCTGGAAGGGAGGAATCGGGACAAGTTCACGCCGTCTTCCAACCGCTATGGGGGGCTATACGGTCGGCGTTCTCGTTCAAACCAATTACGGCGGGATTCTCGATATTGCGGGGGTACCGATTGGGAAAGAACTCGGCCGATATGCTTTCAAGGAGACGGTCGACCGCGAAGGCGACGGATCATGCATGATTGTCGTGTCAACGGACGCACCGTTAAGCATCAGACAGCTTCAGCGGCTGGCAGGACGCGCGCCGCTGGCGCTCGGCAGAACGGGTTCCTCTATGAGCCATGGAAGCGGCGATTACGTCATCGCGTTCAGCACGTTGGTTGACGGTAACCAGTCCAACGAAAGAACAGGGATGCGTCTGCTGCTCCGCGATGATTTTATTTCCCCCCTTTTTCAGGCCGTTGTTGAGGCAACCGAAGAGGCAATCATCAATTCTCTGTTCAAAGCGACCGACATGAAGGGTCACATGGGCCGGTCCGTCGGAGCATTGCCGCTGGAGAGGGTAAAAGAGGTGTTTAAAAAGTACGGCCGAATTCGTTAGTGAGAAGGCTGGTGTGCGGCGGGTGCTTGCACCTGTTCCATCATCTCGATGAACTCTGTAAAGAGATAGTCGCTGTCATGCGGGCCCGGCGAGGCTTCAGGGTGATACTGGACGGAGAAGAGAGGATACTCCTTGTGACGCAATCCCTCGTTCGTTTGGTCATTCAGGTTTGTGTGAGTGATTTCAATCGCGCCCGGATCGAGGGATTTCGGATCGACCGCAAACCCGTGATTCTGCGACGTGATTTCGATTTCCTGACTTCTGAGATTCTTTACCGGATGGTTTGCCCCCCGGTGGCCAAACTTCAGCTTAAATGTCTTTCCCCCCAGCGCCAGGGCAAGCAGCTGATGGCCGAGACAGATGCCAAAAATGGGCTTCTTGCCTATCAGTTTCTTGATGTTCATGATCGCGTACTTCACTGCGGCCGGATCTCCCGGGCCGTTCGAAAGGAATATCCCGTCCGGGTTCATCGCAAGAACTTGTTCCGCAGGATAGGATGACGGAACGACGGTCAGATTGCAGCCGTATGAAGTGAGCCGCCGCAGAATGTTCTGTTTCACTCCATAGTCGTATACAACCACCTTCCATCTCCGTCCGTTCACTTTCACCTTTGCCGAAGTCGACAGGGCAAAGGGCGTTCGATCGATTTCTTCCCATCCGTAGGGTTCTTTCGTTGTCACCTGCTTCGTGAGGTCGCTTCCTGCCATTTGAGGAGATTTTCTGGCTTTGGCAACAAGGCTGTCATCATCCAGGTCTTCAGCTGAAAGGACTCCTCTCATCGCACCGCTTGTTCGAATGAGCTTCGTCAGCATCCGTGTATCGATCCCCTGAATGCCCATGATCCCATGCCGGGCAAGCCAGTCACCAAGATTGCCCTTCGCCCGGAAATTGCTGTAGAAATCGAAGTATTCCTTCACGACAAACCCCGCCACCTGCGGCTTCACCGATTCCAGATCTTCGAGGTTTACGCCGGTGTTGCCGATAAGCGGATACGTCATGGTCACAATCTGACCGGCATACGAAGGATCCGTAAGGATTTCCTGATATCCGGTCATGCTGGTATTGAAAACGACTTCGCCGTGGACTTCGGATGGGGTTCCGAAGGCCTCTCCAGTGAAGACTGTGCCATTTTCGAGGGCGAGTTTCGCTTTCACGTATTTTTTTGAGGAAGGGATGGAAGAGATTTCGATCAAGATACTCATATTTGACAGCCGAATCAACTCTTTCGACGATCGCCGAGGCTCGGGTCCTCGAAATTCGCGCCCTCATCGCGTCTGTGATTGAAGTATTCTCGTTTCTATTCCTCTTCTGTCGTTTTTCACGAAATGTTCTGCCGACATATCGCAGATCGTTGAAGTAATCGAGAATCCTCTCTCGAAGCCGTTGTTCACGGAAGAATGTTCGCCTTGACAACCTTTCGAAAAATCGTTAAATTTCCTATGTTTTTCGCGAGTTTTTATGACCGTACCTGGAAAAAGAACTGAAGAATTGAACGACCGAGAGCGTGGGATTCTCAGGCATATTGTTCACAACTATATCCTGACGGCAATCCCTGTCGGTTCCCGTTATATTTCGAAGCGCATCGAAGCGCAGCTGAGTCCCGCGACCATTCGCAACGTCATGGCTGATCTCGAGGACGAAGGCTTCCTCTCTCATCCGCATACCTCGGCGGGCCGAGTACCGACAGACCTGGGGTACCGGTACTACGTGGACTACCTCATGGAGGTCGAACAACTGACCGAAGCGGAGAAACAGGCGATTCAGGACCAACTGGACAAGACCCCGGATCCGACCGAGTTATTGAGGGAGACTTCGCGGTTGCTCGGGAAGATCTCGAAACAGCTGAGCGTGGTTTCATCGCCCCATTTCAGCAGCGGAACCTTCGAAAAGATTGAACTCATTCCCATCACGAGTTCGAGACTGCTTGTGGTTATCTCGATCCGTTCCGGGCTTGTCCGCACCATCATGCTGGAAGTGGGACTTGATGTACGCCGCGAAGTGCTGGACAGGGTGGGAAGTCTGCTGAATGAACGGCTTTCAGGCTTGACGCTGCAACAGATTCGCGAGAGTTTCCCCGAGCGGGTCCGGGATGTTCAGGACGAACAGACAGGCCTCGTGCGACTCTTCATAGATTCGGTGGACGAAATGTTTACCGATGTTCACGACGAGAAAGTCCATATTGCGGGCACACAAAACATTATTGAACAGCCGGAGTTTGTCGATCCCAAGAACTTCCGAAGCGTTATCGAGTTGATCGAGAATCAGGATATGATTGTTCATCTCCTTGAAAAACACGAAGGATCCGATAAGAATTTTGTCATTACGATTGGATCAGAAAACGACGAATCGCGCGCACAGGACTACAGCGTGGTAACGGCAACTTACAATATTGAAGGCATCACCGGCCGGGTCGGCCTCATTGGTCCAAAACGAATGAACTACAGCAAACTGGTGCCGCTCGTCGACCACGTGGCAAAGACGATTGCCAGAATGCTTGCACCATAGGAATGAAAGGGAGCATGGAAGAGAAAGACTTGAATCAGCCGCAGGAAGAAAAGCCGCAACAACCCGAGACCCCTGAATCGGTGAATCAATCGGCAGAGACGAACAAGGAGGCCGAAAAACAAATAGAGTATTACAAGGATCTCTTTCTTCGCAAGGCGGCGGAATTCGACAACTACAAGCGGCGGAATGAAATCGAGACCTCTGCCGTCATTCGATTTGCCAACGAAGATCTCATCTCGGCAATCCTTCCTATCGTGGACGATCTGGAGCGATCTCTGAAGAATTCCAGCGATCAGAAGGATTCGCCTCTTTTCCGCGGCATTGAAATGATATATCAAAAGACGCTGAAAATTCTCGAGGGCCAGGGTGTCAGACCTTTTGAAACCGTGGGAAAGGAATTCGACGTTCATTTTCACGACGCTCTGCTCCAGATGCAGAAAGAGGGTGTCCCTGCTCATACGATTATCGAAGAAGTGCAAAAAGGATATATGTTTCACGAGAAAGTCCTTCGCCATGCCAAGGTCATTGTCGCGGCAGAAAATGACGCAGAACGACAAGCCGTCGATACGGGAGACGGAACGAGAAAAGCGCCCGACCAGAAATAGACCACGATCATGACGAAACGAGATTATTACGAAATACTCGGGGTAACCCGTTCATCGGGCGCAGACGAGATCAAGAAAGCCTACCGCAAACTGGCCCTCAAATACCATCCGGACCGCAATCCCGGCAGCAAGGAAGCAGAGGATCAATTTAAGGAGGCGGCCGAGGCATACGAGGTTCTCGGCGATCCCGAGAAACGACGGCGCTATGACCAATTCGGGCACGAAGGCGTTCGCGGGACGAACTTCCGCGAGTTCACCGATATCAATGATATCTTCTCGACCTTCGGAGACATCTTCGGCGGCGGACTTGGCGGCGGTATCTTCGACGAAGTATTCGGCTCAGGTCAGCGCGGACGGCGGCGTTCCGGGACGAAGCAGGAAGGAACTCCCGGCTCCGATCTGCGTGTAACCTTGCATCTGACCCTGGAGGAAATAGCGACGGGGGTTGAAAAGAAGATCAAGGTCAAGCGCCAAAAACAGTGCGACACATGCAAGGGCGCGGGGTCTCAGCCGGGAACCCACAAAACAACGTGTCCCGAATGCCACGGTTCCGGTGAAATCCGTCAGGTTTCTCGTTCTGTCTTCGGTCAGTTTGTCAACATCACCGCCTGCGTGTATTGCGGGGGCGAAGGCCGCATCATCAAAAGCCCCTGCGCAACATGTGGAGGCGAAGGACGAATCCACGGCGAATCGACCATCAAAGTCAACGTGCCTGCAGGAGTCTCCGAAGGAAACTACATCCCGTTGCGCAGTCAGGGAAATGCAGGACGTCGCGGAGGAGAAGCCGGAGATCTTCTCGTTTTAATTGCGGAGGAACAGCACCCGCATTTTCAGAGAAACGGTGATGACATTGTCTACAATCTTTGGGTGAGTTTTCCGCTGGCGACTCTCGGAGGCGAAGTCGAGATTCCCACGCTGAACGGGAAAGCGAAACTCACCGTTGAGCCGGGCACTCCCGCGGGACGGGCGCTCCGCATGAGAGACCGTGGTATTCCCCACTTGAACAGCCACGGGCGGGGCGACCAGCTTGTGCGGGTCAATATCTGGGTGCCCAAGCGGCTGTCAGCGAAAGAGCAGGAATTGCTGAAGCAGCTGAGGGACTCGGCGAATTTCACACCCAACGAAGAAGAACAGCGTGATTCATCCCGCACCTTCTTCGACAAAGTGAAAGACGCATTTTCCTGATGGTGGCTTGGCGGCACGGTACAGAAGCAAATTACGTATCAAAAACCCTGGGGGGACGATGAGGCCATCATTGCACGAATGGCTGGCGCTGACCGCAACGGAACGAAAGGTCGCTTACTTTCTTGTCGGTGCCTTCATTCTGGGACTGGGGATCCGATTATATCAGCAAACGTTCCCGTCGCAGCGGACGTTCGACTATTCTGCTTCTGACAGCACGTTTGCAGCCTTAAGCGCGGCGGCTCCGAGAGAAATCCCGGAGGAGCGGCCGACTCAACGAGCAGGCCCGCTGAATATCAATACGGCCACGAAGAGTGAGCTCGTCACATTGCCGGGAATTGGAGAAGTCACGGCGGAACGCATCATCCTTTATCGTCAGGATGTCGGTCCGTTTGCATCGATCGAGGACTTGCGCAAGATCAAGGGAATTTCGAAACTGAGATTGGAGAAGCTGAAACCGCTGGTCACCGTCCACTAGCATTCTATTCAAGGGAGGTACAATGTCTGTTTACCAAGAAACAAAAGGCTCACCCATTCTGAAAGCCGTGATAGTACTTCTGTTCGGAATCCTCATCTACATCCTCTATGAGCCCTACCAAATCCGCGAACAGGAAGAATCAAACAAGAGAGAATCCAGGGCACGTCTTATGAATATCAGGTCGGCCCAGCTTCTGTACATCACCGATTTCGGCAAATACGCTCCGTCAATCGACTCGCTGATCGCTTTCGTAAAAGGAAAAATTGCTGCCGGGACGGTCCCTGCGGACACATTCAGGCCGCTCACCATGTCCGCGTTTGACCCCGATTCCCTGCATCACACGCCAGGATCATTACGACCGTATTCCGTCACTTCTGTGGATTCCACGGTAATCAAAAAATACGTTGCCGAAGATCCGGATGGCTACGGAACGATCGGATCGCTGACCGACGATTCACGCGTCAACAAAGCCTCGTGGGAAGAATGACGGTTCCTCGGTCCTTCCCGAGAGAATTCAGAAGCGGGCCTTCACGATGAAATCGACACGTCATATAGGTGTCTCATTCTGCAACGGGCATATTCAGCTTGCGGAAATTGAGCAGGGAAAAAAGAAGGCCGTGACGGTCCTTGCCGAGGCCCAGACCAGCATTGATCTCGTCCAGGCAGGAGTCCATCTTTCAGCCGATCATCCGCAGGTTGCCACTCTCGCCGGCGAACTGGGGGATCTCATCAAGCGAAACAGGGTTTCAGCCAGGGCTATTTCCTTCGCTCTTCCCGCAGAACCCGTTTTCATCAACATTGTTCCCCTCTCCACCACTCTCAAAGGGCAATCGTTGAACGACTACCTCCAGTGGGAATTGAAACAATATTTTCCCGACGCGGGGCCGAAGGACTTCATCCTCGATTCCCATTCCCTCCCCTCGTCCGAAAAGGACTCAAAACCGGGTTTCATAGTAGGGGTTCGGCGCGGGATGGTAACGTTCCTTCAAAAAGTGACCAGCGATCTGAAACTGGACCTCCAGATCATCGATGTCGATCATTTGTGTACGGAGAAGACCCTCTCTTATAACTATCCGGAAATCTCAGGCCATCAAGTCGCTCTTTTTTGTCTCCGGATGACCGGCATGATCGCAAGCGTGGTACACAACGGCGAGGTAATCGATTACCGCTGGTATCCCGTCCAGGTGCCGGCTGATTGCGCAAAGACCGTCAACACCTACCTCAAACAGTTGAAGCAGCTGGAAGGCGTGAAGCCGCCCGATGCCGTCTTTCTGTACGGACTGGGGGTTGCTCCGGAAACGGTCAAACAGATCCGGACCGAAACCGACACACAGACAATCGTGATCAACTCTCTTCGAAAACTGCCGCTGACGGGGAAAGTCTACCAGCAGTTCACGAAGGAGAGCAATCGTTTTGCACCGGCGATCGGATTGGGACTGCGGACATCATAGTGGCGTTATTTTCGAGAGTTCTTCCATCTGTCCGGCCCAGTCCACAATTCAACTTGTTTTATGAAAGCGGCGCTCAATGAGGATTATCGCCGGAACGTTTCGGGGAAGAGTTCTGGCTTCTCCCCGCGACCGCTCTGTCCGTCCCACCACCGACCGGGTAAAGCAATCGATCTTTGACATTCTGGCAACCCGTGTCGATTTTGAGGCTCTTGAGGTGCTCGATCTTTTTTCCGGAAGCGGAAGCCTCGGACTTGAAGCGCTCAGCCGGGGTGCGGCAACGGCAACCTTTGTGGATACCTCCCACGCCTCGCTTTCGCTTCTTGAGAAAAACATTCAATTGCTCGGCCTCGAAAACCGGACGGCCGTTCACCAGGCCGAAGTCTTCTGGTTCCTGAAGAACTCGCGGCATCCATACGGACTTGTGTTCGTCGACCCACCGTTCGCGCTTGAACGGATTGGCCTTCTGCCGACGGCAATTGCCCACTCCGGTATTTTGAAACCCGGAGCGTACGTTATCATGGAACACGGAAAGAACTCCACGGTCACCGTTCCTGAAGGGTCTTTCGAGCTTCTGCAAAGAACCTTCGGCCAGACCATTGTCCTGATCATGAAATCGGCGCACCAATCTGAGAGCATCGAACCTTCAAGGAGTCCGAAATGACAATTGCCATCTATCCAGGCACATTCGACCCGATCACCAACGGCCACATCGACATCCTCGAACGGGCCATTAAACTGTTTGACCGGGTCGTCATTACCATCGCGCGAAACTCATCGAAGAATCCCCTCTTCACGGAGCAGGAACGGCTGGATATGATCAGCGGGGTCGTCAAGAAATACAAAAATGTCGAGGTTGATTCTTTCGAGGGACTGCTCGTGACGTACGCCCGAAAGAAGAAGGCAACTGCCATCGTACGGGGCCTTCGCGCAATTTCTGACTTTGAATTTGAATTTCAGATGGCACTCATGAACAGGAAACTCGACGACATGGTGGAAACGGTCTTCCTGATGCCGAACGAGAAGTTCACATACCTCAATTCCAGCATTGTCCGAGAAATTGCGAGACTGGGCGGCGAGGTGAGCGATTTCGTCCCACCGCTGGTACGCCTGACACTCGAGCGCAAGATTCAGCTGTCCAGACCCTCAACCCGACAATAAAAGAATGAAACCCATTTCAAGAAAGATCGCGGCGATCGAAGAATCGCAGACCCAACTCCTGGCATCACGGGCCCGTCAACTCAAGGCCGAAGGAATCGATGTTGTCAGCCTCACGGCCGGCGAACCGGACTTTCCGACCCCCCAGCTCGTCAAGGATGCGGCTATTCGGGCCATTCAGGAGAATTTCACCAAGTACACGGCCAACCAGGGGATTCCCGAGCTCCTCAAAGCGATCTCTGAGAAGTTTCACCGCGATAACGCCATTCAATTTTCCCCATCTCAAATTCTCGTTTCCTGCGGCGCCAAGCATTCGATCTACAATGCGCTGAGAGCCATATGCGATCACGGAGACGAAGTGATCATCCCTGCACCCTATTGGGTCAGCTATCCGCAAATGGCGAAGCTGGTTGACGCAAAGCCTGTGATTGTCCAAACCTCGCCAAAAAATCAATTCAAGATTACACCGGGCCAATTCAAGAAGGCAGTGACGAAGAAGACGAAAGCGTTCATTCTGTGCTCCCCGTCTAATCCCACCGGATCCGTGTACACGCAGCAGGAAATTGAACGGCTTGCACGCATCGTCGAACAAACCGGCATGTATGTCATCTCAGATGAAATCTATGAGAAAGTGATCTATGACGATGCGAAACACTTCAGCATGGGCTCTATCGATGCCGTGAGGAATCAGGTCGTTACGGTCAATGGTGTTTCAAAAGTCTTTTCGATGACAGGATGGCGAATCGGATATATGGGTGCGCACAAGGATATTGTCCAGGCGGCGGAAAAAATCCAAAGTCAAACGACATCCAATGCTTCTTCCATTTCACAGAAGGCCGCCCTTGCCGCTTTGACCAACGACCTGGATTCTGAAGTGCGGGTGATGGTGGAAGAGTTCGATCGTCGCCGGCATTTTCTCATTCACGAAATGAAGAAAATCCCGCATATCGAATTCATTTATCCCAAGGGCTCCTTTACGCTCTTCCTGAACGTAAAATCCTACCTCCACAAAAAGGTGCAGGGGAAACAGATAGGAACGTCCGATTCTCTGTGCGACTATTTTCTTAACGAGCACAGTGTTGCCATGGTCCCGGGTTCGGGATTTGGTGCACCGGAATGGATGAGGATTTCCTATGCATGTTCGATGGCGGACCTGCAGAAGGCAACCGAGCGGCTCCACCGAGGATTTGCCGACTTGCTTTCCGGTGTTTGAATTCATCACAATTTCCTTGTACGTTGATTCAACCAACCGGCAATAAAAAGGGTCATGCTTTCCCCACGGCTGCGGCATTTTTTTCTGCGCACCGGAATATATTAATCGATAGAATGCGTTTGAAGATTGGAGGTTGAGACTTTCATGAGTGTCAGCAAACTCGCAGGCTCAATTGCAGAGTCGCCAACGCTCAAGCTGAACGAGGAAGCCGCTCGCCTGAAAGACAAAGGTGAAGCAGTCGTCCATCTCGGCGCAGGCGAGCCCAAGAACAAGGCACCGATCAATGCCATCCTCAGTGCCGCCGCAAAGCTCAATACGGGCGACATTAAGTACACCCCTTCCGACGGCATTCCATCCCTCAAAAAAGCCGTGGTTCGTTATACCGAGGAAAATTATGACAAGATCGTTGGCCCGGAGCACATCATGGTGACGCAGGGTGCGAAACAGGCATTGTTCAGCCTTCTGTTCACCTTGATCAATCCGCAGGATGAAGTGATTGTCTTTGCTCCCTACTGGGTCAGCTACCCCGAAATGATCAAAATGGTCTATGGCGTGCCGGTCATTGTTACTCCGGAAGATGGCCGTTTTGTGCCCACCATGAAGGACCTCGAGCCGGCTGTCAGCTCTTACACGAAAGCCATTATCGTCAACAGTCCGAACAATCCCTCGGGAATTGTCTATCCAAAGGAGTTTGTCGCTCAGCTTGTCGAGTTCTGCGAAAAGAAAGGGATCTATGTCATTTTCGACGACATATATCACAAACTTGTCTTTGACGGCATTGTACCGCCATCGCCGTACCAATTCACGAAGAACGACATCGAGTCGACGAAAGTCATAACGATCAACGGTATCTCGAAACTCTACGGCATGACCGGATTCAGAATAGGATGGCTGGTTGCGCCCAAGCAGATCATTTACGTGGCCACCAACGTGCTGTCGCAGACGACATCGTGCACATCAATTCTCCTCCAGTCGGCTGCTGAGGGAGCGCTTACTGGTCTGCAGAGCGCCGTTGAAGCTCTTCGGCTGACATTGCAGAACAACCGCGACGTCATGATGAGCGAACTGAATGCCTTCACCGGCATCAAGATCACCAAACCCAACGGCACATACTACTGCCTGCCTGATTTCCGTGCATACAACAAGAACTCCGTCGAACTCTCGAAGTTCCTCCTCAAGAAAGCGCTCGTGGTAACGGTGCCGGGCAAGGAATTCGGGATGGAAGGACATCTGCGGCTGAGTTATGCGACGACCGTCAAGGACGTCAAGCAGGGCGTCGAGCGCATTAAATGGGCGCTGGATCCGAACTCCCCGAACGAGATCTATATCGGTGAACGAAAACTAGTACGAGACTGGCTATGAATAACATTCTGAATATCAAGACACCCGCTGAAAATGAAGCACAAGCCGTCAAGAGCGATTACGGAATCGACAATCACGGAATCACGAACATTCGGAAAGCGTACTGGAATCTTCCTTCGGAAGCCCTCTATGAAGAAATTGCCTTCCGCGGCGAAGGAAAAATCTCCCAGCTTGGTCCACTCGTTGTCAACACAGGGAAGCACACCGCCCGGTCGGCAAACGACAAGTTCATTGTGCGGGAACCAAGCACGGAAGAAAACATCTGGTGGGGAGAGTATAACCGGCCCTTCAGCGTGGAAAAATTCAACGATCTTATCAATCGGATGCAGGGATTCCTGCAGGGGAAGGATGTCTTTGTGCAGGATTGCTTTGCAGGAGCCGATCCGCAGTACCGCGTGCCCATAAGGATTGTATGTGAATACGCCTGGCATGCCCTCTTTGCGCGCAACATGTTCATCCTCCCTGCTACCAACGACGAGTATCGCAGGCACATGCCAGAATTCACTCTGGTGTGCGTCCCTTCGTTCAAAGGAGTCCCGGTCATTGATGGCACATCCACGAATACATTTATTGCTCTCAACTTTGCTCAGCGGCTGTGTCTCATCGGAAACACGGCGTACGGAGGTGAAATCAAGAAATCCATATTCACCATCCTCAATTATACGCTTCCGTTGGAAGGCATCATGCCGATGCATTGCTCAGCCAACATCGGGAAATCCAATGATTCGGCGATCTTCTTTGGACTTTCAGGCACAGGGAAGACGACGCTCTCCGCCGATCCGAAGCGAGGTCTTATTGGAGACGATGAACACGGTTGGAGCGATGAAGGTGTTTTCAATTTTGAGGGGGGATGCTACGCAAAAGTCATCCGCCTCTCCCCTTCGGCCGAACCGCAGATCTTTGCAACGACCAGAAGATTCGGCACGATCCTTGAGAATGTCGTATTCGATCCGGTAACCCGGCGCATCGATCTTGATGATGAGTCGATCACAGAAAACACACGGGCATCATATCCGTTGGAGTATATCGAAAATGCGGTGCCGTCGAAAATGGGCGGACATCCAAAAAACATCGTGTTCCTGACGTGCGATGCTTCAGGCGTTCTTCCTCCACTGGCCCGATTGACTCCCGAACAGGCGATGTATCAGTTTATTTCGGGCTACACGTCGAAAATTGCCGGCACGGAAGTCGGCCTTGGCAGAGAACCGGAAATGACCTTCAGTGCCTGTTTTGGAGCCCCCTTCATGGTCCACAAGCCATCGTACTACGCCGAGCTTCTGAGGCGAAAGATCACCAAATACGGCGTGCACTGTTGGCTTATCAATACGGGATGGATCGGCGGTGCATTTGGTATTGGGAAACGCATCAGCATTCGGTACACACGAACGCTCCTGAATTCCGCACTGGACGGCTCGCTCGCAAAGTCAAAATTCGTGAAAGATCCGATATTCGGATTTGAAGTGCCGACCACCTGCGAAGACGTCCCGGCGGATATCCTGAACCCGGCCGAGGCGTGGCCCAACAAGGAAGCACACAGGGAAAAATATCGCCAGCTCGCTTCACGGTTTATCGAAAACTTCAGGAAATTCGAAGCCGACAGCCCGGCAGAAGTCCTCAAAGCAGGGCCAAAGCTCTAAGGAGGAATTTTGATGAGAGGGAAGGGATAGACATGCCGACGTACGGTTACAGGTGTTCGGAATGCGGTCACTTGTTTGAAGAGTTTCAGTCGATGTCGGCGGAACCGTTGCGAACATGTCCGAACTGCAAAAAGGACACGTTGAAACGAGGCCTCGGAGGGGGAGTAGGAATGATTTTCAAGGGACAGGGATTCTATCAGACGGATTACAAGAAAGGCGGGGGTAACTCGAAAGGTGAGGGGAAAACAAAAACCGCCGACGATTCAAAATCCACACGACCAAAGGATCCCCCAAAGGACGATGCTCCTAAAAAGGACTCCGGAGATTCATCGAAGCCCTCTTCTCCACCCCCCGACAAGAAATCCTCATGATGTCACCTTTCGAAGGCCATGGTCTTCGGAAGGCTCGGTTGCTTCAAATCCGCTTTTTCTCAGGATTGCCGCTGCCCGCGCCGCTGTTTGATTGGAATCAAACGATAAGCGAAACGTCCCCCCTGTCCCCTCCCGAATCTTCATCAGCTCGATGTCCTTGATGTTGAGATGATGTTTCGCAATAAGCGCGGTTATTCTGGCCAGCATGCCGGGCTTATCGGGAACAAACACATGCACGGCGGAAAGCGGCGCAAGGAATCCCTTCATGTCCCTTGGAATCGATTGCCTCAGGCGCCGCGCCAGAGAGAACCTTTGTTTCAATCCCGCGGCTCTCGCTTTGGAAAGGAGCCTGCGGATCGTCCGCAGTTCTTCAACAAGCATGTCGAGAGAACGCGTGACTTCGGGTCGATTGAGTTGGAGAATAGATCGCCACAGCTCGTAGCGGCTTGATGCGATCCGTGTAAGGTCACGAAATCCCCCCGCCCCGAGACCGAGATATTTCCGCGCGACGCGGTGACTTCTGCCGGCCATGGTCATAAGAGCCACAGCAGTGAGCTGTGGAACGTGGCTGACCGCAGAGGCAACCTGATCATGCACGCGGGCATCCATAACAAGGCTCCTTGCACCCAACCCCGCCACAAACGATCCCAGCCTCTTCATATGAGCCGGCCTGGTATTCTTTGAGGGAGTGAGGACGTACACAGCATTCTCGAAGAGAAGAGGATGGGCCGCCTCGATGCCTGAAAGCTCGATACCAGCCATCGGGTGCCCGCCTATGAAGTTCCCACGGAAATGTTTTCGCGCAACCTGCACAACGGGATATTTCACGCTTCCCACGTCGGTGACGATGGTCGTTGGAGGAACGAGACGCGCAATGGTCGGCAGCAGGTGAAGGATGGAATCGAGAGGGGCGGCAAGAATGACGAGATCGGCGTTGCTGACGGCTTTGGAAAGATCTGACTCTCCGGCGGTTATCGCCCCCCTGTTCCTGGCCTTTTTGAGGACAGGGGCTCTATCAACTCCCACAACCCGGACGGCGGGAAAGCGACGTCTGATAGCCAAGCCAAGCGATCCGCCGATGAGGCCGACGCCGACAATTGTGATGGTTCTGAACCTTGATGGATCTTTCTTCACAGGACGAATCCTCGCCACAAGCGGACTAGAAAATCGGGAGTCTCTGGGGAAGCGACTCTCAGGTGATTGCTGTCTTTCAGTCGCTGCCTCCGCAATGGACGCCATCCGATGAATCGGACGGCTGGAGTTTCTCATGAGAATCGCAATCGCGCATAGCGGGATTGCGCACAATATCCTTGAGCCTCTTAGGCGTCCGTTTCTGGCGAAGCCATCCCTTTCCCGTGCCGCTCCGAAGGAGTCCCTTCGGGAAAGTCATCACTTCGTGAAAGGGACTCCTTCGGAGCGGGACAACGGATGCCCCTAAAAAAGACTGCCCCCAGCTAACCGGGAATCGATGCTACGCAATTGAACGTCCGATTGCCTCTGCGATGATCCGGATTTCTTTCATCATTTGACTGAACTGATCGGGAAAGAGCGACTGGGCTCCGTCCGACTTGGCGTGGTCCGGATCGTGATGAACTTCGACCATGATGCCGTCAGCTCCGGCAGCCACACATGCCCGCGCCATGGGAATGACCTTGTCCCGAATCCCGATGCCGTGAGACGGATCGGCGATAATCGGAAGATGGCTCTTTTTCTTTACGACGGGGATTGCACCAATATCAAGGGTATTACGCGTTGCCGTTTCAAACGTCCGAATACCCCGCTCACAGAGAATCACGTTTTGATTTCCACCTGATAGGATATATTCTGCCGACATCAGCCACTCTTCGATCGTGGCCGCGAGTCCGCGCTTCAACATGACGGGCTTCGATGCCTTTCCAAGATCTTTCAGGAAGGTGAAGTTTTGCATGTTGCGCGCTCCCACCTGCAGGATGTCTGCATAGCGTTCCACAAGATCAATCTGGCTCTTGTCCATGACCTCGGTAATGACTTTGAGTCCGTGTGCATCCCCGGCCGCCCTGAGAAACTTAAGCCCTTCCTCCCCAAGACCCTGAAATGAATAAGGTGATGTGCGAGGCTTGAAGGCTCCCCCGCGCAAGACCGTCGCGCCTGCCACAGAAACCTTCTTGGCAATCGTGTGAATCTGCTGTTCACTTTCAACCGCGCACGGACCCGCCATCACAACCACGCCATCGCCGCCAATCGCAACGTCCCCTGCCCTCACAATGGTACCTTCTCTTTTGAAGGCGCGGCTGGCAAGCTTGAACGGTTCAGTGATGCGAACAACTTCGGCAACGCCTGAAAGCAACTCGATCTGACGATGGTCAAAATCGGGCTGGACGCCGATAGCCCCCAGGACTGTCTGCCGGACACCGGTCGAACGATGAACATCAAATCCGTGCTCGTTCAGGACCTTGATGATTTCTTCGATTTGCTTTTCTGTTACGCCGGGTTCGGTTACGACGACCATGGTGAGAGTATTCTCTTGATAGTAAATGACATTGAGTAAATACGAAATTCTAAGTTCGAAATTCCACCTTTTAGGAATCCCGCTCCTGGGCGGAATCGAGGAAGCGGGACAAGCTCGAAACACCAAATCAAAAACCTAGTCTTCATTGTCTTCGAATTGAGGCTTCGGATTTCGTATTTCCAACTAGTGTCTCGAGCTGCAAGTTCCTTGAATAAATTCGTTCCCTAAGATTGCTCAAAACAGTCAGAATTCGTCCGAAAGCTGCTGGCGACTTATTAAAGGAATCTCTGACACTCGACACAAGGACTCATTTCAAAAACGACAATGTGTCCCCCCGAACTCGTTTCGGGGTCTATTACTGGCCAAAAAGTGACTCTGAGCGTTTTTGAGATGGCTTCTAGTTATACCGATCTAGTCGGAACTTCTCTCCGAGATAGAGCTTCCTCGCCTCAGGATCGTTTGCCAGAAACTCTGCGCTACCCGACTTGAGGATTCTGCCCTCAAATAAAAGATACGACCGGTCGGTAATCGACAGAGTCTCGTGTACATTGTGATCGGTAATCAGTATACCAATCTTCTTCGCTTTCAGCGTACCGATGACTCTCATGATTTCTTCAACCGCAATCGGATCGATCCCTGCGAATGGTTCATCAAGAAGCATGAATTTGGGATCAAGGGCCAGCGCCCTCGCGATCTCCGTTCTCCGGCGCTCCCCTCCCGACAGAACGTACCCTTTGCTCTTCACGACATGCGTGAGCCCGAAGTCTTCGAGCAATTGATCGCACTTTTCTGCCTGTTCCTGCCCGGAGAGATTGCTCATTTCGAGGACCGCCATCAGGTTATCGCGGACGGACAAGCGACGAAACACCGACGCCTCCTGAGGCAAGTACCCGATGCCAAGCCGGGCCCGCTCATACATCGGCAACGAGGTAATTTCACGATCGTCGAAAAAGACACGGCCGCCATTCGGACGAACCATGCCGACGATCATGTAGAATGTCGTGGTTTTGCCGGCCCCGTTGGGACCAAGAAGCCCCACGATCTCTCCCTGCCGGACGTCGATTGCCACCTCGTTGACAACGGTCCGTTTCTTGTATTTCTTTACAAGATGGTCCGCCTTGAGCATCGACCCGTCGAAAACCTGTTTCTCCGATGTATGGGCCGATTTGGACGTGCGACGTCGTTGTGGAACTGCTCTTCTCTTTTGTTTCATTAT
>Ga0209342_10000999_pt1 | contig 32099 bp, 28 predicted proteins | sample RifCSP16_2_FD_184023 | JGI IMG/M metagenome (GOLD analysis project Ga0209342, IMG submission 184023) | Soil microbial communities from Rifle, Colorado - Rifle CSP2_sed 16_2 (SPAdes) (version 2) | ecosystem: Environmental > Terrestrial > Deep subsurface > Rock core/Sediment | place: Rifle...
TCGGGTAGAGGTCGTAGCCCATGATCCAGGGATAGGGCAGGTGGGCAGTGGTCGGAACCAGATCGGCCAGGAAGATGGCCGTGCGTCCGCCCGAGCGCAGCCGCACGCACTGCATGTCGCGGGTGTGGCCGGGCACGCGCACCAGCTCCACGCCGGGCGCAATCTCCTCGTCGCCCGCAGGCCAGACCCATTGCCCGGAATCCACCATGGGCTGGAAGTTATCGGGCAGGTAGCTGACGCGGTCGCGCTCGGTGGGCTGGCAGGCATGCTCGTACTCGCCCCGCTGCACAAAGTAGCGCGCGCGGGGAAAAGTGGGAACAAACCTCCCGTCCTTGGCGCGGCGCGTGTTCCAGCCGCAGTGGTCGAAGTGCAGGTGAGTATTGATGACGAGGTCCACCTCTTCCGGGGCGACCCCGCGGCGCTGGAGCGACTCGAGCAGGGTGACGCTGTGATCGATGCCGAAGATGTCCTGCCACTTGGCGTCGCCCTTCTCGCCCGTGCCCGTCTCGACCACCAGGGTCTGGCCGGCGCTGCGGAGGAGGAGGCAGTTCAGCCCGAGCGTGATGCGGTTGCGCTCATCGGCGGGAACCCGGCGCTGCCAGAGCGGCTTCGGCACCACGCCGAACATGGCCCCGCCGTCCAGGCGGAAGCGCCCGTCCGACACCACAAAGATTTCCAGCTCGCCGAACTTCATTTCGCCTTTCGCGCCTCCGCCGGCGCTTCCACCAGCTCCACCAGCACGCCGCCGCAGCTCGACGGATGCAGGAAAGCGTAGCGATGGCCGCCCGCGCCGTACTCGCTTTTCGCCGGCAAGATGCGCACGCCCGCCGCCTGCAGTTGCTTCAAATGGCGGTCGAGCTGCTCCACCCCAATGGCAATGTGATGGATGCCTTCGCCGCGCTTTGAGATGAACTCGGCGATGACGGAATCCTCCGCCGTGGCTTCGAGCAGCTCCAGCCGCGTCTCGCCCAGCGGCAGCATGGCCACGCGCACCTTCTCGCCGGCAAGGGTTTGAATGCCGGCCACCCTCAGACCGAGCGTGTCGCGATAGAACTTCAGCGCCTGGTCGAGCGAGCGCACGGCGATGCCGATGTGCTCGAGCTTCACCCGTTGACTCCTGCAGTACGCAGCAGCTCTTCGACCACGCCATAGGGGTCGCGCTCCCGGCGCGCGATTTGCCGGGCGTAGCCCGCCAGCTGCTCCTTGCTCACGCCGGACTTCAGCACGCGCTCGAGCGCCCGCTCGCGGATCAAATCCAGCAGGCGCTCCTGCCAGCGCTGGATGCGCTTCTCTTCCCGCAGCCCGGCGCGCTCGATGTGCCCCCGGTAGTCGTCCAGCGCGGCGGCCAGTTCCGGCACGCCCGCGCCTTCCGTGGCCACGGTCTTCACCACGGGCGGCTGCCACTGGTCGGCGCGATTGCTCAAGCCCAACACCACTTTCAGCTCCTGCTCCAGCCGGTCGGTGTCCCCCCGGTCGGCTTTGTTGATGACGAAGACGTCGGCGATTTCCATCACCCCGGCCTTGAAGCTCTGCACGTCGTCGCCCAGGCCGGCGACCAGCAGCAGCACGGTGACGTCGGCCAGCCGCACGATGTCCACTTCGTCCTGCCCCACGCCCACGGTCTCAATCAGGATGACGTCCTTGCCGGCGGCGTCGAGCACGAGCGCGGCGTCGCCGGTGGCGCGCGCCAGCCCCCCGAGCATGCCGCGCGTCGCCATGCTGCGGATGTAGATGCCGTCGTCGGTGGCGTGCTGCTGCATGCGGATGCGGTCGCCGAGCAGCGCCCCGCCCGTAAAAGGGCTGGTGGGGTCAACGGCGAGGATGCCGACGCGCTTCCCCGCGGCGCGGTAGTGCGCCGCCAGGCGGTTGGCGAGCGAGCTCTTGCCCGTCCCCGGCGCGCCGGTCAATCCCACCAGGAAAGCCTTGCCGGTGTGAGGGAAGATTTCCTGGACGATCCGCTCGGCGCCCGGCTCGTGGTCTTCCAGGGCGCTGATAGCGCGGGCGATGGCCCGGGCGTCGCCCCGGCGAACGCCTTCGACAACGGAAGCGGTCTGGGCGCCGGCGGGCTTCTTCAAGATTTCTCCTGCGCCTTGCCCAGCAGCTGGCGCGCGATCACCAGCCGCTGGATTTCGCTGGTGCCTTCGCCGATGGTGCAGAGCTTGACGTCGCGGTAGAACTTTTCCGCCGGGTAATCCTTGATGAAGCCGTAGCCGCCGTGGATCTGCACGGCCTCGTTGGCCACGCGCACCGCCACCTCGCCCGCGTAGAGCTTCGCCATCGAGGACTCTTTCGTGTGCGGGCGGTCGCTGTCGGCCAGCCAGGCGGATTCGTAGGTCAGCCAGCGCGCCGCCTCGATCTCCGTTTTCATCGTCGCCAGCTTCCACTGGATGGCCTGGAAGCTCGCGATGGGCCGGCCGAACTGCTTCCGCTCCTTCGCGTATTTCAAGGCGACGTCGAAGGCCCCTTGCGCCAGCCCCAGCCCCAGCGCGGCAATCGAGATGCGCCCGCCGTCCAGAATTTGCAGGCTGTTGACAAAGCCTTCTCCTTCGCGCCCGAGCAGATTCGCCGCCGGCACCCGGCAATCCTGGAAGATGACTTCCGAGGTGTCGCTCGCCCGCATCCCCAGCTTGTTCTCCTTCTTCCCCGGACGGAAGCCCGGCGTGCCTTTCTCCACGATGAAGGCGGAAATCCCGTGGTGGCCTTTCGCCGGGTCGGTCAGAGCCATGGCCACGCACACTCCGGCCTGGTGGCCGTTGGTGGTGAAGGTCTTCGCGCCGTTCAGCACCCAGGCGTCGCCCTGGCGGACGGCGGTGGTGCGCGTGCCCCCGGCGTCCGAGCCCGCCTCCGGCTCGGTCAGGCTCCAGCAGCCGAGCATCTTCCCCTGCGCCAGCGGCACCACGTATTTCTGCCGGTGGGTTTCCGTGCCGAACTTGTAGATATGGTTCGTGCAGAGGGAATTGTGGGCGGCGACCATCAGGGCCACCGAGCCATCCACCCGCGCCAGCTCTTCGATGACCAGCGCGTACTCGACGTAGCCCAGCCCCGCCCCGCCGTACTTCTCCGGGAAGATGACGCCGAAGAGGCCGAGCTCCGCCAGCTTCGGCACCAGGTCGTCGGAAAAGTGCGCCGCCTCGTCCCACTCCATCACGTGCGGGCGGATTTCCGCTTCCGCAAACTCCCGCACCGTGCGGCACAGTTGCTCCTGCTCGTCCGTCAGCTTGAAGTCCACGCAGTCTCCTAGTCTCCTGCGCGCAAAAGCAGAGTGTATATCATACCCAAGATTGCTTCGGGATTGGGCAAGCCGAACTCGGCGCTTAGTTCTTGCGCGCCGCGGCAAAGATTTCCTGCAGCGCGCGGAGGGCGCGCTCGATCTCCTCTTCGCTGACGTCGTAGTGCGTCACCATCCGCATCTGCTTCGGGTCCACCGCGTTCGCCAGCACCCCGCGCTCCTTGAGCTTGGCGGAAAGCTCCGGGGCGCTCATGCCGGTGCCGGAGACGTCGAAGACCAGGATGTTGGTTTCGACCTCGGCGGGGTTGAGGCCGATGCCGGGAATTTCCGCCAGCGCCTCGGCCAGCCGCTTGGCTTTGGCGTGGTCGCGCGCCAAAAGCGGCGGATGCTTTTCCAGCGCCACCAGCCCGGCCGCCGCCAGCACCCCCACCTGGCGCATCCCGCCGCCGAACATCTTGCGGAAGACACGCGCCTTCTCGATGAAGGCGCGCGAGCCCACCACCATCGAACCCACCGGCGCGCCCAGGCCCTTCGACAGGCAAAACATGATGGAGTCGACCTTGCGGGTGATGTCGGCCACGCTGCGGCGGAGGAAAGTGGCGGCGTTGAAGATGCGCGCCGCATCGAGGTGCACCGGAATGCCGCGCTCGTGCGCCCGGTCGCAGATTTCATCCTGCACCGCGGGGGGCAGGACGCGCCCCCCGGCGATGTTGTGCGTGTTCTCGAGCGAAATGAGCCCGGTCTGCGCCCGGTAGTAGACCTTGGGCCGGATGGCCGGCTCGACGTGCTTCCAGGTCAGAACGCCGTCGGCAGTCTCGACCGGACGCGGCAGGCACCCGGCGATGGCCGTCATCGAGGCCATCTCGAAGTTGAAGATGTGCCCGCGCGACTCGCAGATGACTTCGTTGCCATGGTCGCAGTGGATGCGGAGGCAAATGAGGTTCCCCATCGAGCCCGTCGGCACAAAGAGCGCCGCTTCACGCTCGAAGATTTCCGCCGCGCGCTGCTCCAGGCGGTTGGCCGTGGGGTCTTCGCCGTAGACGTCGTCGCCCACCTCCGCTTCCGCCATCGCCCGGCGCATCTCGGGCGTCGGCTTCGTGACCGTATCGCTGCGCAGGTCAATCCACTCGGGCATCAACACACCTCGCTCGTCAGTCGCCGACGATCCGCACTTTCACTTCGCGGCGGCGCGGGCCGTCGAATTCGCAAAAAAAGATTCCCTGCCAGCGGCCCAGGCCGAGCTTGCCGCCCTCGACGGGAACGGTTTCCGATACTCCCACCAAGGATGACTTGATGTGGGAGTCGGCGTTGCCCTCGTAGTGCTTGTAGCCGGCGTTGCGCGGCACGAGACGATCCAGCGTGTTGCCGATGTCGCGGGCCACGTCCGGGTCGTCGCTTTCGTTCACCAGAATCCCCGCCGTCGTGTGCGGGACATAGAGGTGGCAGAGGCCGTTCTCGACCCCTGACTGCGTCACCAGCCGCGCTACGTCTTGCGTGATGTCCTTGATCTCGGTGCGCGCCGTGGTCTCGACCGCCAGCGCCTGCCAGGCGGCGCTGACGCTGCTGCGGGGAGTTTCCTTCATCCGCGTTCCCTTCCCCCGGACCCGCTCATTCTAGCATCGGCCTAGAGCACAATCACCTGGTGATCGCGGCAAGGAAAACACATTTCCTTCTCCAGCCGGCCCACCACCTCGCGGCCGTGGCGGGCGACGACGCTCAGGATGTTCATCCGCCGCTCCTGCAAGCCATGAGCGGGATAGAGGGCGTTGAGCAGCAGAGCCAGGTGACGGTCGACGATCTCGATCCGTTCCGCCTGGGCGCGCGCGGCCTGGCCGCGGAGTTTCTCGAACTGGTAGAGCATCTTGCGGCGGCTGGTCTCGGCGGCGCCGGCGAGCGTCGGGTCGAGCGTCTTCACCGCTCCGGCGGCGCTCGCCAAGAGTTTCTCGATCTTGCGCTCACCGGCCTGCAACTGCCGCAGCAAGCGCGGCGGCAGGTGGCGCTCGGCCAGACGCAGGCGCAGCGCCGCTTCCCCGTGAAAAAGGTCCGGCAAGCTGAGCCGGTACTTCGAGAGCAGCCGACGCACTTTTGGCTCGACCACGGTCAGGCTGGCGCGCGGATAGATGACCGGCATCCGGCCCAGCAACTCCCGATAGAGAACTTGCGCCTGGGCGAAATAGGCGAGCTCGTGCGGCCCGGCCACGTAGGCCGCGGTGGGCAGCAGCCAGTCCTGCACCACCGGCCGCAGCAAGACGTTGGGGCTGAAGCGCTCCGGGGCGGCGTCCAACTCGCTCAGCAACTCCGTGAGCGAGCGCTCGCCGTTCCCGGCGAGCAGGAAGCCGTTGCGCCGGCGGCCGAGCGGCAGCCGCCGTCCGTTCTCGATGACAAACAGGAGCGTGGAGTTTTCGCGGAGGCGCACCTGGCGGTGGTAGCCGGCCTTGTCGAGCTGTTTATCGCGCTCCTTCAAGAGCGCGTGCAGCTTCTCGGACTCCTCCAGGGCGCGGCGGTAGAGCGGCCGGGCCAGGGCGTGCAGCGCCGGCTGCATCGGGTCAAGTACGATGAGGCCGCGCCCGGCGAAGAGTCGCTGGAAGAGCCGCCCGAAAGCCTGCGAGTAGGTGGCGCCGGGCACGTAGCCTTCGAGCAGTTCGGTGGCTTCGGCGGCAGCCTCCCGCGGCCACAGGCCCGTGACTTGCGCTCGCAGCGCCGCGATGGAGCTGCCGAAGGCGGCTCGTCCGACGGGCGTGCCGTCCGCAGGGGCGGCCGCGTCGCGCAACTCCCGCCACTCGAAGCCGGCGTCGAGCAGGAAGCAGTGGTTGACCTCTTCGAAGTCGTGGTCCTCGCCCGCCAGCCAGAAGACGGGCACGGCCGGCAGGCCTTCGGCCGAAAGCTTCTCCGCCAGGCGGATGGCGGTCAGCGCCTTGTAGACGCTGTAGGCCGGCCCGCCGAACAAACCCACCTGCTGGCCGGTGACGACGGCCACGGCGCCGCGGCGCAGTCGGGCGATGTTCTCTTCCGTCTCGTGCCCGCCGCCGAAGACGCGGTTCTGCTCGGAGAGCACCTCCGCCACGGCCGCGCGGTGCGCCTCCTTCAGAGAAATCTCCCGCGAAGCCGCCGGGAAGGCAGCGGGGTCGAAGGGGTCATGCGAAAAAAAAGACTTGACGCGGGAAAAGCGGTACAGGCAGTCGGCAAAAAGAGCGGGAGTCTGCGGGATCTCCGTGAACGGGATACAGTGCGATTCCATGGAAGCGGCCATCATACCCACGGGGTGCGCCGCGGGCAACTACTCGGATGATTCGAGGCTGCGGAAGATGCGGGTGATTTCAGCCCGGGCGGCGGCGTCGAGCGGGAGGAGCGGGGGTCGCGCCGGGCCGCCGGCGTAGCCGCGGAGCTCCAGGGCGAACTTCAGCCCGGCGATGCCGAAGCGCGTGGTGACGGCGGCAGTGGGCTCGAGCAGCCGCTGTTGCACAGCCTGGGCGCGCGCCGGGTCGCCCCGGCTCCAGGCTTCGTAGAGCTCGACGCACATCTCCGGCAGGGCGCAGGCCACCGCCAGCACCGCGCCGCGCGCGCCCGCGCCGAGCGCCGCGTAGAAAGCCGAGGCCGAGCCCACCAGCACGGTGAACTCCGGCGGGACCTGGCGCGCGATCTCTTCGATCAAACGAACGTCGCCGGAACTCTCCTTCACCCCGACGATGTTCGGGTGAGCCGCCAGACGAACCACCAGCGCGGCGCTCACGGCGAGGCCGGTGAACTGCGGCACGGAATAAACGAGCACGGGGATGGGGCTGGCATCGGCCACGGCGCGGTAATGGCGCTCGAGCGCCGCCTCCGTCATCTGCGACTTGAAGTAGGCGGGGGTGCGGACGAGGGCGGCGCCGTAGCCGAGCTCGGCGGCGCGGCGCGTGAGCTCGAGGGTTTCCGCCGTGGATTCACAGCCCGTGCCGGCGATGAGGATCTTTCCGGGGGCCGCCGCCGCGCGCGCCGTCTCGAAGACCTGCAGCTTCTCCGCTTCGCGCAGGTAGACCGACTCGCCCGTCGAACCCACGACGACGTAGCCGGCGAGCTTCGACTGGTTGTACTTCTGGATGTTCGCCGCCAGCGCCTTCAAGTCCACGCTGCCGTCGGCCGCGAAGGGCGTGGTCAGCGGCGGAAAGACACCCGAGAGATTCAGGCGGGCGGGGCTCACTCGGGCTTCTCGGGCGACGGAGCGGCGCGCAACGGCAAGTCCTGCCGCGCCGGGGCCGCCTCAGCGCGCGCCGCGGGGCTGCGGGCCGCCGCCAGTTGGGCGTGCAGGTCCTGGAGGCAGCTCACCTCGGCCTTGTGTTTCCGCAAGGCCTCGACGCCGCTCACGGCGGCGGTGGCGCCTTCCAGGGTGGTGATGCAGGGCACCTGGTGACGCACGGCGGCGCGGCGAATGGCCTTCTCGTCGTAGAAGGACTTGCGGCCGAGCGGGGTGTTGACCACGAGCTGGATCTTCCCGGCCTTGAGCAGGTCCACCACGTTCGGCCGGCCCTCGTTGACCTTGAAGACCGGCTCCACCGCCAGGCCCGCGCTGCGCAGGGAGTCCGCGGTGCCGCGCGTGGCCACCAGCTGGAACCCGCAGGCCAGCAGCTGCCGCGCCAGCGGCACGAGCGCCTTCTTGTCGCGGTTGTTCACGCTCAGGAAAGCCCGGCCCGCGACGGGCAGCCGCTGCCCGGCCGCGAGCTGCGCCTTGGCGAAAGCCAGCCCGAAGCTCGACCCGACGCCCATGACCTCGCCGGTCGACTTCATCTCCGGCCCCAGGATGGTGTCCGCCCCCGGGAAGCGGCTGAAGGGAAAGACGGGTGACTTGACGGCGTGGAAGGGCGCGCGCGCGCCGTCGGCCGGCAGTTTGAAGTCGCGCAGGCGTTTCCCCGTCATCAGGAGCGCGGCAATCTTCGCCAGCGGCACGCCGGTGGCCTTGCTGACGTAGGGAACGGTGCGCGAGGCGCGGGGGTTGACCTCGAGCACGTAGACGGTGTCGCCCTGGCCGCCCTCGGGACGCGAGGGCACGGCGTACTGCACGTTCATCAGGCCGACGACCTTCAGGGCGCGCGCCAGGCGCGCGGTGAAGTCGCGAATGGTTTCGAGATGCCGCGGCTCCAGCTGATAGGCGGGCAGCACGCAGGAGGAGTCGCCCGAGTGGATGCCGGCCTGCTCGATGTGCTCCATGATGCCGCCGATGTAAACCTCGTCGCCGTCGCAGAGCGCGTCGACGTCGAGCTCGTAGGAGTCTTCCAGAAACTGATCAATCAAGATGGGCAGGGCCTGCTCGAACTCGGCGGCCTCCTGGATGTAGGTCTCGACGGTCGCGCGGTCGTAGGCGATGACCATGGCGCGCCCGCCCAGCACATAGGAGGGCCGCACCACCACCGGGTAGCCGATGCGCTCGGCGACTTCGACCGCTTCTTCCACGGTGCGGGCGGTGCCGTGGCGCGGCTGGGGGATGCCGAGCTCGCGCAGCAGCTGGCTGAAGCGCTGCCGGTCTTCCGCGTAGTCAATCGAGTCGGGCGAGGTGCCGATAATCTTGACCCCGGCGTCCTGCAGCGCCTGGGCCAGGTTGAGCGGCGTCTGCCCGCCGAATTGCACGATCGTCCCCGCGGGCCGCTCCCGCGCCACAATGTTCATCACGTTCTCGAAGGTGAGCGGCTCGAAGTAGAGCCGGTCGGAGGTGTCGTAGTCGGTCGACACCGTCTCCGGGTTGCAGTTGACCATCAGGGTCTCGTAGCCGGCTTCCTTCAGCGCGAAGGCGGCATGGCAGCAGCAGTAGTCGAACTCGATGCCCTGCCCGATGCGGTTGGGCCCGCTGCCGAGGATCATGATTTTCTGGCGCGTGGTCGGCTCGGTTTCGTCCTCCTCTTCGTAGGTCGAGTAGAGGTAGGGCGTAAACGACTCGAACTCGGCCGCGCAGGTGTCCACGCGCTTGAAGACGGCTTCGATCTTGTGCTCGAGGCGGCGGGCGCGCACCGCGGCGGCCGTGCTCCCCGTGAGGCTGGCGATGTGCTCGTCGGAGAAGCCGACGCGCTTGGCTTCGCGCAGCAGCTCGGCCGGCAACTCCTGGCCCGCGCCGGCGGCGAGTTTCTTTTCCCCGGCGACAATCTCCTCGAGTTGCCGCAGGAACCACGGGTCAATGGCGGTCATCTGCTGGATTTCTTCCAGGCTCATCCCCTGGCGGAGCGCGGCGAACAGCGCTTCCAACCGCTCCGGTGTCGGCGTCACCAAGAGCGTCCGCAGCCGCTCCTCCGCCAGGTGCGGGAAGGCGAGCCGCTTCCCGGTCTCGAGCGAGCGCATCCCCTTCAAGAGCGCTTCCTTGAAGGTGCGCCCGATGGCCATCACCTCGCCCACCGAGCGCATCTCGGTGCCGAGCGTGCGGTCGGCCCCGGGGAACTTCTCGAACTGCCACTTGGGGATCTTCACCACCACGTAGTCAATGGTGGGCTCGAACGAGCAGGGCGTCTTGCGAGTAATGTCGTTCGGGATTTCGTCGAGCGTGTAGCCGACGGCGAGCTTCGCCGCAATCTTGGCGATGGGAAAGCCCGTGGCCTTCGAGGCCAGCGCCGAGCTGCGCGACACGCGCGGGTTCATCTCGATGATGAGCAGCCGCCCGTTTTCCGGATGCACGGCGAACTGGATGTTCGACCCGCCGGTGTCCACGCCCACTTCGCGGATGATCTTCTGCGCCGAGTCGCGCAGCTGCTGGTACTCCTTGTCGGTCAGCGTCTGCGCGGGCGCCACGGTGATGGAGTCGCCGGTGTGCACGCCCATGGGGTCGAAGTTCTCGATGGAGCAGATGACGACGACGTTGTCGGCGAGGTCGCGCATCACCTCGAGCTCGAACTCTTTCCAGCCCAGCACCGACTCTTCGATCAGCACCTCGTGCACGGGGCTCAAGTCGAGCCCGCGGCCGACGATTTCCTCGAACTCTTCCGGGTTGTAGGCGATGCCGCCGCCCGTGCCGCCCAGCGTGAACGACGGGCGCACCACCACCGGGTAGCCGATTTTTTCGGCAAAGGCGGCGCCGTCTTTCAGGTTGTTGACGAGCTGGCTGTGCGGGGTCGCCAGGCCGCACTTGGCCGCCGCGTCCTTGAACCACAGGCGGTCCTCGGCAATCTTGATGGCGCGCAGCGAGGCGCCGATGAGCTCGACGCCGTACTTTTCGAGCACGCCCGATTCGGCGAGCTCCACCGCCAGGTTCAGCGCCGTCTGCCCGCCCACCGTGGGGAGCAAGGCGTCGGGCCGCTCGGCGGCGATGATGGCTTCGAGGTAGTCGGCGGTGAGCGGCTCGATGTAGGTGCGGTCGGCCAGCTCCGGGTCGGTCATGATGGTGGCGGGGTTCGAGTTGACGAGGATGACTTTGTAGCCCTCGCCCTTCAGCGCCTTGCAGGCCTGCGTGCCGGAATAGTCGAACTCGCACGCCTGCCCGATGATGATGGGGCCCGAGCCGATGATCAGGATCTTCTTGATGTCCGTCCGCTTCGGCATTTGTTTAGTCTGTCATCCCGAGCGAAGTCGAGGGACCTGCTTGTCATCGCAGCATCTCGCCGCTAGATCATCCCATGCCGGGTTTTGTGCCTCGATCAGCTTCACCTTCTTCTGGCGCCGCCACCGCTTGATCTGCTTCTCGCGAGCGATGGCGTCCCGCACATCAGGGTAGTTCTCATAATAGACCAGCCGGTTGACGCGGTACTTTTTCGTGAACCCCTCGATCAAACCGAGCTTGTGCTGCATCACCCTGTCCTTCAACGCTCCCGTCACTCCCGTGTACAGGGTCCGTGACCGGCTGGCCAGAATGTACATGGAGTATCGCTTTTCCACTTCAAAAGCAGGTCCCTCGACTGCACGGCGGTCCCGCGCAGCGGGCCCGCCGCTCCGCTCGGGATGACAAACAAAAACTGTCCGTCCGCTTCGGCACTAGGACACTCCGCCCTTCCAGTTCGCCATAAGTTCAACGAATTGGTGGAAGAGGTAATGAGAGTCGTGGGGGCCGGGGGAGGCCTCGGGGTGATACTGGACGCTGAACAAGGGTAGCGACCGGTGCCGCAAGCCCTCGAGCGTCGAGTCGTTCAGGTTCATATGCGTCAGCTCGACCTCGCGCAGGTTCAGCGAGTCCGGATCGACCGCGAAGCCGTGGTTCTGCGCCGTGATCTCGACCTTGCCGGTCAGCAGGTTCTTTACGGGGTGGTTGGCGCCGTGGTGGCCGAACTTGAGCTTGTAGGTCTTGCCGCCGAGCGCCAGGCCGACAATCTGGTGGCCGAGGCAGATGCCGAAGACCGGCACGCGCCCGGCGAGCTTGCGCACCGCTTCAACCGCATACGTACACGGCTCGGGGTCGCCCGGGCCGTTCGAGAGAAAGACGCCGTCGGGTTTGAGCGCGAGCACGTCTTCGGCCGGCGTGAGCGCCGGCACGACCGTGACCCGGCAGCCGACGTCCACCAGCCGCCGCAGGATGTTCTGCTTGATGCCGAAGTCGTAGGCGGCCACGTGAAAGCGCGCCGGCGCGGGCTCAACGCCGCCGCGCGCGAGTTCCACGCTCGGCTCCGTCCACTCGTAGCGCTCTTTGGCGGTGACGGTCCGGGCGAGGTCGAGCCCGACCATCGTCGGCAGCGCGCGCGCCCGGGCGACGAGCGCCGCGCTGTCGGCCGAAACCGTCGAGAGCACGGCGCGCTGGGCGCCGTGGGTGCGCAGGTGGCGCACGAGCGCGCGGGTGTCAATGTGGCTGAGGACCGGGATGCCGTGCCGGGCGAGGAACTCTTCGGCGGTCTCGCGGCTGCGCCAGTTGGAGGCGAGCTCGGAGAAGTCGCGCACGATGAGCGCCTCGATGTAGGGCCGCCCGGCCTCGTTGTCGTCGAGGTTGGCGCCGACGTTGCCGATGTGGGGATAAGTCAGGCAGACGAGCTGCCCGGCGTAGGACGGGTCGGTGAAGATTTCCTGGTAGCCGGTGATGGAGGTGTTGAAAACGACTTCCCCGCCGCGCTCGCTGCGCGCGCCGTAGCCGCGGCCCTTAAAGAGCCGGCCGTCCTCCAGGGCGAGGATCGCCTCCATCCATTCTCCTAGAACTCTCGCGCCGCATCTTATTCGCTGCCGTTGGCGCTTTCAATCACCCCGAAGCGCTCCGGCGGCCAGTAGGCGAAGACCGCTTTGCCGTAGATGTAGCTGCGGTCGACGGCCCCCCAGACGCGGGAATCGTTCGAGCTGCGCCGGTGGTCGCCGAGCATGAAGTAGTGCTCGGCGGGCAGGCGCGTGGCCGGGTAGGAGTGCGCGTCCTGCTCGCCCAGGGGCACATACTCTTCGCGCAGCGGGATGCCGTTGATGGTGACCACGCCGCGGCGGATCTCCACCGTCTCGCCCGGCAGGCCCACCACGCGCTTGATGAACGACTTGCCCGGGTCGCGCGGGTAGCGGAACACCACGATGTCGCCCCGCTCGATGGGCCCGAACTTGTAGATGAACTTGTTGATGACGATGCGCTCCTGGTCGGAGAGCCGCGGCGCCATGCTGGTGCCTTCCACCTTGACGGGTTGGTAAACGAAGGCAATGATAGCCAGGGCCAGCACAATGGCGATGAGCAGGTCGCGCAGCCAGCCGAGGGAAAGAAGGAGAGAACGACCGCGCCCCGCCGGGCGGGACCCGGGCTCTAGCGGGCCCTGGGTGTTGGGGGCATCCGTCATCCTCGAGATTCCTTTTTATAGCACGCTTCTGGCCGGGCGACAAGGGGCCGCCGGCCGCCTCCGCCCGTGAGTCCCGACGCCCGCATCGCGCTTGTCATTCCCGCGCTCAACGAAGAGCTCGCCCTCGCTACCGTCTTGGATGAGCTGCCGCGCGCAATGTTTGCCCAGGTGATCGTGGTGGACAACGGCAGCACCGACGGGACCGCCGCCCTCGCCCGCGCCCGCGGCGCCCGCGTCGTCAGCGAGCCCCGGCGCGGCTACGGGCGCGCCTGCCTGGCGGGCCTGGCGGCGCTCGACGGCGCGGCGGACATCGTGGTCTTCATGGACGCCGACGCGAGCGACGTCCCCGGCGAAGTCACGAGCCTGCTCGAGCCCATCCTCCGCGAGGAAGCCGACCTGGTCATCGGCTCGCGGCGGTTGGGGCGGGCCGCGCCGGCGGCGCTCGGCTGGCACCAGCGCGGGGGCAACCGCCTGGTGGTCGCGCTCATCCGGCTGCTCTTCGGGTTTTCCTACACCGACCTCGGGCCCTTCCGCGCCATCCGGCGCGCGCGCCTCGCCGAGCTCGGGATGCGCGACCCGAACTTCGGCTGGACGGCGGAGATGCAGGTGAAGGCATTGCAATGCGGGCTGCGGGTGCGCGAAGTGCCGGTCAGCTACCGGCCGCGCCTCGGCCAGTCGAAAATCTCGGGCACCGTGAGCGGTTCGTTGCGCGCGGGAATCAAAATCCTCTGGACCGTTCTCCGCCTGCGCCTAGCGGGCTAGGGCCGTTCCAACCTGCTCGCCGATGTGGGGTGTGATTCAGGAAGCCTAGCAGGTTGGAACGGCTCTAGCGCGGAGCTTCGCCCGGGAAGAGCTTCACCTGCTTGCTGACTCCGAAGACGAAGCCGCTGTCGGCGTCGTCCCGGGTCAGTCCGGCCAGCCCGGCGAAATCCCACCGGAAGCCGCCGGCGAAGACCTGGAAGCCCAGGCGCGCTTCCGAGCGGCTGCCCGTGCCGACCAGCGCGCTCGTCACCGGGGTCGAGCGCGTGCTCTGCCGGCCCGCCACTTCCCCGACCACGGTCACCCGCTTGTGCACCGGGTAGGTGGCGCCCAGGCCGTAGAGGATGACGTCGTTCTGGCTGAACAGGCCCGCCGGCGCCTGGAGAATTCCCAGGCCGGCGTTCCCGAAAACGTTGAGCTTGCCGAAGTGCTTCTGCGCCAGGAGCGTCACGACGATGTTGGTCGTGTTCAGGCCGATGCCGCGCGTCTCGTTTGTATTCGGCATCTCGAACCCGAAGCGCAGGCCGATGGCCGGCCGGCTTTCGGTTTCCCGCAGCAGGTGCATCTTGGCGGCCAGGGTAATGTCGCCGAAGTCGGAGGTCGAGGTGCCTCCGCGCGAAAGGCTCGGGGCGACGAAGGCCGGGTTCTGCTGGCTCACCGAGAGGAACTGCCGGATGGTCCCCTGGATTTGCAGCTCCACCGCCCGGCTCACGCCCATGTGGACGTCGAGCACGCCGATGCGGCTCAGGTCGCCTTCCAGGCCGGAGAGCGGGAAGCGCGCGTCCTGCAGGAACTCGAAGCCCAGCTGCAGTAGCAGCTCGCCCGGCGGGATGGTTTCGACCGGCTGCGTGGTCAGCGGGCGCTCCTGCGCGAGAGCAGGCGCAGCCAGGACGAGCAAGAGCAGTGCAGGAAGGAGTCGGCGCATCGCAGTGGCCTTCAACAGCGGCAGATTATCCGAAAGAAACCTACGGATGCAAGCCCGGTGTCAACCGAAGATGTCCTTGACGCGGTCGAAGAGGCTGGCCTTGGCCGCGGGACGGTTTTCCGCGGGCAGCGTCTCGGCCAGCTGCTCGACCAGGCGCTTCTGGTCGCGGGTGAGCTTCTTCGGCGTCTCCACGCGCACTTCGACAAAGAGGTCGCCGCGCCCCCCGCCGTTGAGGTTGGGGAAGCCCTTGCCGTGCAGGCGAAAAATGGTGCCGCTCTGGGTGCCGGCGGGGATCTTCAAGCCGGCCTCGGCGTCGAGCGTGGGCACGCGGATTTCCGTGCCCAGCGCCGCCTGGGGGAAGCTGACCGGGATGGAGCAGTAGAGGTTCGACTCGCGCCGCTCGAAGAAGTCGTGCTCCGCCACCTGAAGCACGACGTAGAGGTCGCCCGGCGGGCCGCCGTTCGCGCCCCCCTCGCCTTCCCCGCCGATGCGCAGCCGCGTGCCGGTGTCGACGCCCGGAGGAATCTTGATTTCGAGCGTGCGCTCGCGGCGCACCCGGCCCTCGCCCTGGCACTCCGTGCAAGGGTTGCGGACGACTTGTCCCGAGCCCTGGCACTGCGGGCAGGTGCGGGAGATGGCGAAGAAGCCCTGCTGGTAGCGGATCTGCCCGCGGCCCTGGCAGGCGGTGCAGGTCGTAGCCCCGGTGCCCTTGCGGGCGCCGGAGCCTTTGCACTCCGGGCAGGTTTCGGCCCGGGGGACCTGGATCTTGGTGGCGAGGCCGCGGGCGGCTTCGCCGAAGCTCAGGTTCAGGTCGTAGCGGAGGTCGCGCCCGCGGCGCACCCGCGAGCGGCGGCGCCCGCCGCCCAGCCCAAATAAATCCTCGAAGCTGAAGATGTCGCCGAAGATGTCGCTGAAGTCGGCGAAGATGGACTCGTCAAAGCCGCCAAACGGCTGCGGCCCCAGCCCGGCGTGGCCGAAGCGGTCGTAGGCGGCGCGCTTCTGCGAGTCAATTAGAACGCTATAGGCTTCGGTGACTTCTTTGAAGCGCTCCTCGGCTTCTTGCTTGTTGTTGGGGTTGCGGTCGGGGTGCCACTGGAGGGCGGCGCGGCGGTAGGACTTCTTGACCTCTTCGTCCGAGGCCCCGCGGGCGACGCCGAGCACTTCGTAGTAGTCCCGCTTGTTTTTTCCGCGGGGCATGGCGGCCTACTCTTCGTCCTCGCCCGGCTGGGGCGCGCCCGCGCCGGGCGCCGCCGGGGCCACCGCCACCCGCACCAGCGCCGGTCGCAACAGGCGCTCCCGGAAGGTGTAGCCGCGCTGGAGCTCGGCCAGCACTTCCTGGTCGTTGTGGTCGGTGGTCTCGATGCGCTCGACGGCGTGGTGGAGGAAGGGGTCGAAGCTCTGCCCCACGGCCGCGACCGGCTTCAGGCCTTCCCGGGCCAGGCTGTCGTAGAGCTGTTTGTAGATCAGCTCGATGCCCTTGCGGTACTCCTCGTCGGCCCCGGGATGGGCCAGGGCGCGCTCGAAGGCGTCGAGCACCGGCAGGAGCGCCGTCACCAGCTCCGCCCCGGCCGTCTGCCGCACCTCCTGTTGCTCCCGCTCCATCCGCTTGCGGAAGTTCTCGAAGTCGGCCTGGCGGCGGAGGAGCTGGTCGAAGAGGGCCTTTTTCTCTCCCTCGAGCTTCTTGATCTGCTCTTCGGCCGGGGAGACCTCAGCGGCGGCGGGCGCGGCCGCCTCGACGTCCGGGGCCTGGTTGGGTTTCTTTTCCATCGGGGGCGGCGAGTCAGTTCTCCGCCAGCAGCCGGTCGAAGAGCGCGGCCACGTAGGCGACGGCGGTGATGGCGCGGGCGTAGTCCATGCGCGTCGGCCCCAGCAGGCCGAGCGAGCCCGCCCGGCCCGCCCCCTGCCCGTAGCGGGCGCCGATGAGGACGAAGTCTTTCATCGCCGGCGTCACCTGCTCCAGGCCAATCTGGATACGCGGGGACGCTCCCGGGCTTTCCAGGCAGTCGCGCAGCAGGCGCGCCAGGCGCTCTTTTTCTTCCAGGGCGGCCAGCAGGGCGCCCAGCGCTTCCGGATCGGTCGCCTCCATGCGCTCGACCAGGTGCGAGACGCCCTCCAGCTGCAAGGCGCTGGCCTGGCCCGGGTCGAAAGTCTCCTGGCAAAGCGCGGCCGCCTGGCGGAGGAACTGGCTGCGCTCGGCCGCTACCCGGCGCTCGAGCTCGGCGCGGATGGCGCCCAGCGCCCAGCCGCGGAAGTTCTCGTTCAGGTAGGCGCTCATGCGGTCGAGCTCGTCGGCGCGGAAGCGCTCCCGCGGATGAATGACTTTGTCGCAGACGCGCCCCTCGCGCGTGACCACCACGGTCAGCAGCCGGCGGTCGTCCAACCGCACGAGGCGGATCTGCCCGAGCACGGTGCCGGCCAGCGGCGGAATCAGCACCAGGCCCACGCCGTGCAGCAGCTCCGACAGCACGTGCGGCACCCGGGCCAGCAACTGCTCGGCATCGGCCCGGCCCGCGGCCAGGCTCCGGTTGATCCACTTCTGGTCGGCCGGACGCAAGCGGGCCTTGGCGGCCACTGCCTGCGCATAGAACTCGTAGGCGCGCACGGTGGGGACGCGCCCGGCGGAGGTGTGCGGCTGGTGGAGGTAGCCGGCCTCTTCGAGCGCCGCCATCACATGGCGCACGGTGGCCGAAGAAACGGGCGCGGCGAAGTCGTCGGCCACGCTGGAGGAGGACACGGGTGCGCCGGTCGAGATGTGGGCGCGCACTACCGCCGCCAGAATCTGCGCCTTGCGTTCTTCGAGCGGTTCGACCGTCATCGGTGCCCTGGTGAATACCCTCTTAGGGATTCTAGCCAGCCCTCCCAAGGGCGTCAAGCAACCGCGGAAAGTCGCTGGTGCCGTTCCCACCAGTGGAGCTCGTCAGGGGGATGATCGGATGGTCGGCCATACGAGTTGGAACGGCACTAGAATAGCCGGTGGCCATGACCCGTCGCCCCGCGCTTGCCGGCCGCCGCCGCCCGCACCCGCGGCTCGGCCAGCATTTCCTGGCCGACTCCCGCATTGCGGGACGCATCCTGGAGGAGCTTGTCTGCCACGCCGACGACGCGTGGCTCGAAATCGGCGCCGGGCACGGGGAAATGACCGTGGGGTTGGCGGCGACGGGCGCCACCGTGGTGGCGGTGGAGCGCGACCCGAAGCTGGCCGCGGCGCTGCGGGCGCGGCTGGCCGGCTTCCCCCGGGCGCGCGTGGTCGAAGGCGACATCCTCGCCACCCGCCTCGACACGCTGGCGCGCGAGTCGAGGGTCGCGCGCTGGCGCGTCTACGGGAACCTGCCTTACTACATCACCTCGCCCATCCTCCAGCGCCTCTTCGCCGCCCTCGAGCTCATCCGCGACATCCACGTGGTGATGCAACGCGAGGTGGCCGAGCGGGTGGCGGCCCGGCCCGGGACCCGCGCCTACGGCTACCTTTCTGTGCTGGCCCAGTTTTACACCCGACCCGAAATCCTGATGCCGATTCCCCGCGGCGCCTTCCGGCCGCCGCCCAAGGTCGAGTCCGCCCTGGTGTGGTTGGCCCCGCCGGGCGCGCGCGCCGCGCTCGGGGTGGAGGACGCCGGCGCGTTCTTGCGCTTCGTCGGGGCCTGCTTCCGGCAGAAGCGCAAGACGCTGCTGAACAACCTGCGCGGCCTCCACGGCGCCGAAGGCGTGGCGGCGGCGCTTGCCACCGCCGGGTTTGGCTCCCGCGCGCGCGCCCGGGCCGAAGAGCTTTCCCTTGACCAGTTCGCGCGCCTCTTCCGGCTTCTGTGATAGCATCGCGCGCTCAGTTGACGCTCGTGCAGGTGCGAGAGTTCCAAGCCGAGGACTTTGACGCCGCCTACCGCCTCGACCAGGCCTGCTACCCGCCCGGCATCGCCTATTCGCGGTACGCGCTGCGGGAATTCCTCGGCGCCCCCGGGGCGCGCGCCTGGGTGGCGGAAGAAGAGAGTCAACTGGTGGCGTTCATCATTGTGCGCAAAGTCGGCGCCGGGCGCGGCCACATCATCACCCTCGACGTCCGCGAAGACCGCCGCCGGCGCGGCCTCGGCACAGAGCTCCTGCGCACGGCCGAAGCCTGGCTGGCGGAACAGGGAGTCAAACGCGTGCGGCTCGAGACGGCGACCGACAACGCCGCCGCCGTCACCTTCTGGCAGCGCGCCGGCTACGCTACCGTGGCGCACCTGCCGCGCTACTATCTCGCGCAGCAGGACGCCTACCGGATGGAAAAGGACCTCGGCTAGTGCCGTTCCAACTGACTCGACAAGGAATCTTGCGTTGATGGGTCACAGTTCGAAGAGAAAGTTAGGAAGATTCAAAACACCCAGTTGGAACGGTACTAGCCGATGAGCCTCTTCCAAGCCATCGTGCTCGCCGTAGTTCAGGGCCTGACCGAGTTCCTGCCCATCAGCTCGACCGCCCATCTCATCCTCGTCCCCTGGCTGCTTGGCTGGCAGGACCCGGGGCTGGCCTACGACGTGGCCCTGCACGCGGGCACGCTCGTCGCCGTGCTCGCCTACTTCGCCCGCGACTGGATGAGGATGGCGCGGGCGTGGCTCTTCCGGAGCGCCACCACCGCGCAAGCGGCTGACCGGCGGTTGTTCGGCTGGATTGTCGCCGCCACGCTGCCGGCGGCCCTGGCCGGGTACTTTCTCGAAAGCTACGCGGAGAGCGTTTTCCGCCAGCCGGCGCTGGTGGCGGCGGCGCTCATCGGGGTCGCCCTGCTGATGTGGGTGGCCGACCGGCGGCGCACGCTCGTGCGCAAAATGGAAACGGTCGGCTTCGCCGACGCTGCGCTCATCGGCGCGGCGCAGGCGGTGGCCATCATCCCCGGCACGTCGCGCGCCGGCATCACCATCGCCGCCGGGCTCTTCCGCAACCTGACGCGCGAATCGGCGGCGCGCTTTTCTTTCCTGCTGGCGACGCCCATCATCGGGGGCGCCACGCTGCTTGAAGGCTGGCAGATGCTCGAGCAGGGGTTGCCGCCGGGGACCTCGGCCCGGGACTTCATCGTCGGCCTGGTAGTTTCGGGCCTGGTAGGCTACGCCGCCATCGCCTTCCTGCTGCGCTATCTCCAGATGAAGACCCTGAAAATATTTGTTGCATACCGCCTGGCTTTAGGGGCTATAATCCTGCTGATCGAGTTCCTCCGCTCGGCCGGTTAGCGCCGGTTCCGCCGCTCCCTACGGCGGGAAAAAGAAACGTTCTTTTTGCGGGGTGCAGTGTGTCCCGAACCTTCGGGAGCGCCCCGTTGTTTCTTGGGGCCTGCCCCGCCAAAAGCGGGGCGAGGGAGAGCGGAGATGAACATCCTGACGCCGGGCGAGAACAAGCGCCTGAACGAGCTCATCGGCTTCCTCTGGCTGGTCGGCGCCGTGCTGGTGGGCTTGAGCCTGGTGAGTTATTCCCCGCTCGACCCTTCGCTCAACACCGCCACGCCCCCGCAGACTCCCCCGGCGCAGAACTGGATTGGCATTACGGGCGCTTATCTCGCCGACCTGCTCCTGCAAGCCCTGGGCAGCGTAGCTTTCCTGCTGCCGGTTCTGCTGCTGGCGCTGGCGTGGCAGTGGTTCCGCAGCCGCCCGGTGGAATCGCCGCGGGCCAAAGTGGCGGGCGTCTTGCTGCTGCTGTTTTCGCTTGCGAGCCTCCTGGGCCTGCTGACTTCCCTGCACAAACTCTGGGGCGTGATCCCCGCCGGGGGCCTGCTGGGGATCCTCCTGGCGCTCGGCCTGACGCAGCTCGCCAACGTCCCCGGGGCTTTCATTCTGACCATCACCTGCCTGGTGGTCGGCGCCTATCTGGCGACACCGTTTTCTTTTTCGCGCAGTACGGTTTGGCTGCGCCAGCGCTCCGGGTCGGCCCCGGCGCTGGGCGGCTGGCTGGAGCGCCTGCGCGGACTTTCGCTCCCCTGGCGGAGCTGGCGCTTGCCGTGGTCTCGCGTACGCGGGAACACCGCCGCGACTCCCACGGCGACAATCGTTAGGCCCGGCCCCGCCACTGCCCGCGCCGCCGCCGTGGACATCAGCGCGCCGATGGAGCTGCCCGCCTCAGCGTCTGCCAAGCCGGCGAAAGTGAAACCGCTGCCGGTGCCGGAAGATGAATGGGATGAGGCCGAAGAGGAAGCGGCGCTGCCCCCGGCGAAGTTCGTCCCGGTCGCCCGCGCCCGCTACCGGCTGCCTTCGGCGGCCCTGCTGCGGCCCCCCGAGCACGTGGCCCTGCCCGACGAGAAAGAGCTTCAGCAGCGCGCTGCGCTCCTGACGCAGAAGCTCGAAGAGTTCGACGTGCGCGGCCAGGTGACGCAAATCAACCCCGGGCCGGTGGTGACGACCTTCGAGTTCCGCCCCGAAGCGGGCGTGAAGCTCTCCCGCATCACCACCCTGGCCGAAGACCTCTGCCTGGGCTTGAAGGCCGAGTCCATCCTGATCGAGCGCATCCCCGGCAAGTCCACCGTGGGCATCGAGGTGCCGAACGTGCACCGGGAAACCATCGCCCTGCGCGAAATCATCGAGTCGCAGGAGTTCGCCGCCTCCGGCTCCAAACTGACCGTGGCGCTGGGGAAAGACCTGGCCGGGCGCACCCGCATCGCCGACCTCGGGCAGATGCCCCACCTGCTGATCGCCGGCTCGACCGGCTCGGGCAAGAGCGTGGCCATCAACTCCATGATCATTTCCATGCTCTACAAGTGCTCGCCCGACGAGCTGAAGTTCATCCTCATCGACCCCAAGCGCCTCGAGCTCGGCCTCTACGAAGACGTGCCGCACCTGTTCACCCCCATCGTCACCGACCCCAAACTCGCCGCCAACGCCCTGCGCAACGCCACCCGCGAGATGGAGCGGCGGCTGAAAGTGCTGGCCGAGGCCGGCGTGCGCAACATCGAGCAGTACAACCGCCTGTTCGACGAAGAAGGCCTGGCGCTCGGGGTGGACGAGAACGGCGAGCAGCGCGGCCCCCTCCCCTACATCGTCATCGTGATTGACGAGCTGGCCGACCTGATGCTGATCGACACCCCCAACGTCGAGGAGTCCATCACCCGCCTGGCGCAGATGGCCCGCGCCGTCGGCATCCATTTGATTCTCGCCACCCAGCGGCCCTCGGTCGACGTCATCACCGGGCTCATCAAGGCCAACTTCCCGGCGCGCATCTCTTTCCGCGTGGCGACGAAAGTTGACTCGCGGACGATTCTCGACGCCAACGGCGCCGAGGCCTTGCTCGGCAAGGGCGACATGCTCTATCTCCCCGCCGGCACGGCGCGCCTCCACCGCGTGCACGCGCCGCTCGTGACCGAGAGCGAAATCGTCCACGTCTGCGACTTCTGGCGCGCCCAGGCCAAGGCCCACTACCACGAAGAGTTCCTCCGCTTCCCCAAGGAGCCGGAGAAGGAAACGGCCGAAGAGCCCATGGAGGTGGACGACGAGCTTTACGAGGACGCCGTGCGCATCGTCTGCGAGCTGGGCAAGGCTTCGACGTCCACTTTGCAGCGGCGACTGCGCATCGGCTACGGCCGCGCCGCCCGCCTGATCGACATGATGGAGCAGGAGGGGCTGGTGGGCCCGCCCGACGCTTCCAAGCCCCGCGAGGTCCTCAAAAAGCGCGACTTCTCCCGCGTTTGACCCCGCCTTGCTTGTCATTCCGAGGAGCCCGGAAGGGCGACGAGGAATCTCTTCTTGGCGAGCCGGCGGAAATGCAGATTCCTCGCTCCGCTCGGAATGACAGGAGGAACCGGGGCTTGCCAGTGAACCCATCAACCCATAAACTAATCAGCAGTGCCCCGGTGCCGGGGTAGCTCACCGGTAGAGCGCGGCCCTGAAAAGGCCGGCGTAGGCGGTTCGATTCCGTCCCCCGGCACCAAGCTCTTGCGATGCAAGAGCATGGTGTCCTGTCGCAGCGGAGCGGAGACCCCGAGCCTAGCCGAGGGGAGCGAGTCCGCAGGACGAGTCGAAGGGCACCATCCCGCCCGCAGCAGGAATTCCCTACTCTTTCGGCCATTCGAAGGGAAAGAACGTCCCGGCCTGCTCGGGGCTTAGTTTCACTCCCAGCCGCTCGGCGGCGCGCGCCAGCACGGGATCGCGCTGGCCGGCCAGATCGTCGGGCGAGGGGAGCAAGAGCTCGTCCGGCACGACCCCGGTGTGCTCCAGGCTCTTGCCGTCGGCCATGATGAGGTCGGAGGTGGTGATCAGAGCGGCATAGAAGATCACGCGGTCGAGGCCGAGCTGGTCGGAGAAAACTTCGGCTTCCATCACGCTGCCGGCGGTGCGGTCGCCGAGCACGGTGCCGCGCTTTTCCAGCTGCACCACGCGGGCAAAGAGCTCCGCCGCCGAGCCCGACTGGCTGTCCACCAGCACCACCAGCGAGCCCGCGAAGGCGCGGTTGCCGCGGGTCTTGCCCCGCAACGCCTTCTCCTCTTTGCGCCCCCGGCGCGCGGCGATCTGGATGTCGCGGTCGAAAAAGCTCCCTATCATCCGCTCCAGGGTATCGGTGGCGCCGCCGGGATTGCCGCGCAGGTCGAGGATGAGGGCCTTGTGCTTGCGCGCCTTGTCCATCATCTCATCCACGCCCTTGTCGCTCATCAGAAAGTTGGGGAGCTTCCAGATCATCAGCTCGTCGCTCAGCTCGACGTAGCGGCTGCGGCTTTGCATCCAGGCGGTCTCAAAGCTGCGGAGCTCGTTCCAGAATTCCATGCTGTTGGTGACGTCGACCACGCGCCGGCGCTGGCGGAACTGGGCCAGGATTTCCAAGTTGCGCGGCTGCCCGCCCGGACCGCGCAGCGCCACCACCAGTCCCGGCAGCGGACGCAGCACGTCGAAGAGGTAACGCATCTTCCAGAGGTTGTCCCGGGCCGGCGGCACGCCGTTCACCGCCATCACCTGCTCGCCCGCCTTCAGCCCCTGGCGCTCGGCGTCGGTGCCGGGCTTGACGGCGATGACGTAACACTTGTCGCCGATCATCTGCATCCGCCAGCCGTAGTCGTGCTGGTAGGGCCGAGGGGGCGGATAGAAAAAGGTGTGCGAGTCGTTCAGCGGGTCAAGGAACCAGGCGACGATGCCGAGGGCCTGGTTCAGCGAAGTGGCCTTCTTGATGCGCTCGTCGGCCTCCCGGAACCGCCCCTCGATGTCCACCCCATGGAAACCGGGGTCGTAGTATTTCTTCCGCAGCTTGTCCTTGATGTTGGTCAGCATCAGCCGGGCGCGGTCCCGGTCGATGCTCTCGATGGGGGGCTCCTGGGCCCGGGGCAGAAACAGGCCGCCGGCCAGCAGGGTGCCCAGCAGAAGGAAAAGCCAGACGGTTTTTCTCATCGGCAGCTCTCGCCGTGGGGCCGGCACTGTCGCAGGTTAATTTTGGTGCGAGACTACCCGAATGTCAACTCTACGCGGAGCTTTCGCCACTCGTTAGACGCCGGCGAGGCGGCGGGCCCAGCCGCCGATGACGGGATAGGCGGCCCACTCGCCCTTGCTGGCCTTGATGCCATAGACAATCCCGAGCACCAGCGTCAGCACCCACGCCCCCATCATGAGCAGCCAGAAGGCGAAGAACGAGAGGATGAAGGCGGCCGGCGGTCCCTGCGACTTGCCGCCCGCTGCGAGGCTGAAGATGAAGAAAAACCACAGGGCCATTCCCACCATCATCACCAGGAAGTAGGCCAGCTGCCAGAAGACCGCCTGCAAAGCGTGGAAGCTGACGAAGCGCGACTCGCGCTTTACCAGGTAAATGACCAAAGGGCCGATGAAGCCAGTGACGATCATCAGCACGTGCGCCAGCAGGGCCATATTGCGCTCGTCCTGGGTCGGCTCCGGCAGGGCCTGGGTGTCCATCGGGCGCCTCGCAGTGGTTGGTTGCCGCCGATTCTACTCTTGGCCAAGCCCGCGCGCCAGCCGCCTTGCCAGCCGCCGCCGCGCTCGCCCAGCAGTGCTACCAGCCGCAGGTTCCCTTCTCAAACCGCTAGCCTGCTGGGAGCCAGAGCACTAGGCTCCGATGACGCACCGGAAGGAGTGTTATCTCTGTGGTAGACCTGCTACTACGAGAGACCACGTACCGCCCAAGACTCTTTTCCCGGGGCCGAGACCAGAGAACTTGATCACGCTTCCGTCCTGCGAACGGTGCAACAAGGCGTACTCGCTCGATGAGGAATACTTCAGAAACAATGTATCCATGCTGTCCAATCCCGAGCACGCGGCTCCAATCTGGAAGGCTGCCCATCGGAGCCTGAAGAGAAGCCCTAAGCTGTACGCCGACACAATGCGCCGTTTGTCAGTCACCGATTCCGCTGGGATCAGATTGCCGGTACTGAGGTATGACGCGATGAGAACCAATAGAGTGCTCGTGAAGATCGCGCATGGGCTCGTTTACCATCACACCGGTAGACGACTCCCAGACTCTGTCAGAACAGAAGCCTTCCCCGTCGAAGATGTACCAAACAGCCTCAAGGAACTAACGCCGAAGCTGCCATTCCGGGGACGTTGGCAAGGGGTGTTTGCCTACACGGGAGGCATGAGCGCAGACGACCCGGATACAGGCGTGTGGCTGTTTGCTTTCTATGTCAGCCGGGCTTTCTTGGTGCACTTCGACTCACAGCAAGAACCAACTGCATAAATCTTTGGCCAGTGAAGAACAGCCGTGGAAGATGGCGGCGGAGGTGATTTCCAAAGACTTAGGCCGCAACCGCTCGTAAGGAACGAATACGTATTCGGTCAGATTGGGTCCCCCGGCACCAACCACGCGCACAATCGCTTCATCCCCAGGGGATTGCGCCGCCCACGCGTTCTAGTCTAAGTTACGGCGAGGACACCCGATGCCAGAATCTCCGCGGCCCCGGCGGCGCATGCCGCCCAGCATCCCACAATCCACGCAGCCAGCAACGCGTCGCGCCCTTCGGCTCGCGGCTCTCGGGTTGTCTTTGTGGATGGCTCTCTTCGCCGCGGGGTGCGGGAAGCACAACCCCGCGGTTCGGAAGAAGCTCATCGTTCTTGGGATCGACGGGATGGACCCGGAGCTGCTTCGTCGTTACATGGCGGACGGCAAGCTCCCCCACTTTGCCGCCCTGGCGGAACAGGGCGGCCTTCGTCCCTTGGGCACCACCATCCCGCCGCAAAGTCCGGTGGCCTGGTCGAGCTTGATTACCGGGATGAATCCCGGCGGCCATGGCATTTTCGATTTCATCCACCGCGACCCCCAGACTCTGCTGCCCTATCTTTCCACCTCCCGCGTGGAGGCTCCGAAGCGAACGCTTCGCCTGGGGCCATGGGTTCTCCCCGTGTCGGAAGGTCGGATCACGCTCCTGCGGCAAGGCACAGCGTTCTGGGAGATCCTCGACCGCCAGGGCATCCCCGCCACCATCCTGCGGATGCCCGCGAATTTTCCGCCTGTTGACTCCGGCGCCCGCACCCTGGCGGGCATGGGCACACCCGACCTGCTCGGGACTTACGGCACGTTCTCTTTCTACACCGACGATCCTCCGGCCGGCGCCGGCCAGCTCCGCGGAGGACGCCTCTACCCGGTGCGCCGGGAAGGTTCCCGGGTATCGGCGCAACTCACCGGCCCGTACAACCCCTTCCGGGCGGGCCAGCCGCCCACGACAGTGGACTTCAGCGTGTGGTTGGATGCCGCCGAGCCCGTCGCCAAGCTCGTCGTCCAGGAGCAGGTAATCCTTCTCCGCGAAGGAGAATGGAGCGACTGGGTGGCGGTGGAGTTCACCCTCATCCCCCACCTGCAAAGCGTGACCGGCATCTGCAAGTTCTACCTGAAGCAGGTCCGCCCCCGGTTTCAACTCTACGTCACTCCGCTCAACCTCGATCCTTCTCACCCCGCCCTGCCTCTTTCCACGCCGGACGGCTACGTCCGCCAACTGTGGCAAGAGGCGGGCTACTTCTACACGCAAGGCATCGCCGAAGACACGCAGGCCCTCTCCGGCGGCGTCCTGAGCGACGCCGAATACCTGGCGCAGGCGCGAATGGTGCTGGCGGAACAGCGGCGCCTGTTCGCGCTGGAGCTGGGCCGCTTTCAGGCCGGACTGCTGTTCGGCTACTTTTCCAGCCTTGACCAGAACGCCCACATGTTCTGGCGCGCTCTGGATGAGCGGCATCCGGCGCACACGCCCGAGCTGGCCGCGCGCTATTCAAACCTGTTGGAGGAGCTCTACCAGGAGATGGACGAAGTGCTGGGCGAAGTGATGCAGAGGCTCGACGACGACACCACTCTGCTGGTGCTCTCCGACCATGGCTTCGCCCCCTACTACCGCTCCTTCAACCTGAATACCTGGCTGCTGGAACGCGGGTACGCTCACCTGCGGCCCGACGTCGGCCGGGAGGCGGAGTTCCTGCTGGCGGTGGACTGGACGCGCACCCGCGCCTACGGCCTGGGTCTGAACGCTCTCTACCTCAACCGGCGCGGCCGGGAGCGAGAGGGGATTGTCGAGCCCGGCCCCGAAGCCGACGCCCTGCGGGCCGAGCTGGCCCGCGCCTTACTCGCCCTACGAGAGCCAAAGACGGGCCAGGCTGTCATCACCCGAGTGGACCTGGCCGCGCAAGCCTACTTCGGGCCGCACGCCTCCGAAGCCCCCGACCTGCTGATTGGATACAATCGCGGCTATCGGGCCGGCTGGGGCACGGTTCTGGGAGGATTCCCGGCTCAGGTGCTGGAAGACAACCGGGAGCCTTGGAGCGGAGACCATTGCATTGATTTCACCCTGGTCCCGGGAGTGCTCTTGAGCAACCGCAAGATTCGAGCGGATTCGCCCACGCTCACCGATGTGGCCCCCACCATCCTGGCGGAGTTCGGCCTGGAAAAGCCGGAGACGATGGAGGGTCAATCGGTCTTCGCTCCCCGGCCACCCCGGAACCGGTAGAACGCAGAGGAGAGCGCCGCCATGTTCGGACACCGAATCAAGATTGAAGACGAATTGTTCGACAACCTGCGGAAGTGCGCTGCGGCGGCGGGCTATTCTTCGACCGGCGAGTTCATCACCCACGTTCTCGAAAAAGAAGTCCAGCGTCTTCTGGGGCCGGGGGGCCCGTCCCCGGACTCGGAAGAGCAATTGAAGAAAAGACTGCAAGGGCTCGGGTACATCGAATGAGCTCTCCGGGCGCACCCCCCCGCAAGCCAGAGGGCGGAAGCGGACGATGAGTGGTTTCCTGTCTGTGGTCAACCGGGGGTTCGCGTTCCTTTTCCAACCGCTGCAGTCGGCCCCTCCCCTGGTTGGGCTGCTGGTAGTGTCCTGGCTGACGGGCGTGCTGATGGTCCTCCTGTTCCGCTTCACCTCCAATCAAAAGGAGCTGCGCCGGGTCAAGAACCGAATGCAGGCTCACCTGCTGGCCGTGCGGCTTTTCCAGGAGCAGGTGGGGGTGGTCCTGCGGGCGCAGTGGCGCCTGCTCGGCTGGACACTGGCCTACCTGCGGCATTCGATGAGACCACTGGCCGTCGTGTTCCTCCCGCTGGTGATTCTTCTGCTTCAACTCGACGCCCACCTGGGCTGGGTGCCGGCGAGGCCGGGAGACCCCCTGGTGCTCACGGCTCGTGTGGCGGCGGCGGCATCGCTCGACCAGGTCTCCCTCCGCCTCCCGGCGGGCCTGGAGCTCTCGGCCCCGCCGGTTCGCATCCCCGAGGATAAGGAGATCGCCTGGAGGATCCAGGCGGCGCAGGCGGGTGAGTTTACGCTGGAGGTGGAAGCCGCCGGCCAGAGGGTTTCCAAGAAAGTCATCGTGGCGACGGACCTGGCCCGGGTCTCGGCCCGACGCGGGCGGGCTGGTCTCTTCGAGGAATTCTTGCACCCGGACGAGCCTCCTTTGCCGGAGGGCTCCATCCTGGAAACCATCCAAGTCCACTACCGGCGCCGCACCATCAACCTGGGGCTGTTCCAGACTCACTGGCTGGTTCCCTTTTTTGTTTTGTCGCTGCTGTCGGGATACGCCATGAAAGGCCTCCTGCGGACGGAGATTTGAGCTTGAGAACCAGCGTGGCTGCGAGTCGATGCGCCCAGCCCTGAGAGCGGGAACGCTCCTGCTGGGCGCCCTGGCGGCGGCTCTTCTCTTGCCCGCCCCGGCAGACGCCTACGTGGGCCCGGGAGCCGGGTTTGCTTTCCTGGGTTCCTTCCTGACTTTGCTGCTGGGTTTTCTTTCCGCCTTCTTCTCTCTCCTCACCTGGCCCGTGCGACAACTCTATCGGGCCCTGCGGCGGCGGAAGGCCTACGGTCGCGCCCGGGTCCAGCGCGTAGTCATTCTCGGCTTTGACGGCATGGACCCGGAGCTGGCTGCCCGCTACATGGATCAGGGGCGCTTGCCGCACCTGGCTCATCTGCGCGATACCGGAACCTTCCGGCCGTTGCAAACCACTTTCCCCCCGATCTCTCCGGTGGCCTGGTCGTCTTTTCTCACCGGAGTGAATCCCGGCAAGCACAACATCTACGACTTCCTGGCCCGGGACCGCGCCAGCTACCTGCCTTACCTCTCCTCCGCCCAGATCCGGCCGGCGAAGCGGAGCCTGCGGATCGGCCGCTACCTCCTTCCCTTGGGCCGGCCGCAGACCAAGCTCTTGCGCAAGGGAAAGCCCTTCTGGCACTTCCTGGGCGAAGCCGGTTTTTTTTCCTCCATCATCCGCGTTCCCATCACCTTCCCGCCGGAAAAGTTTTCCGGGGTCTTGCTCTCCGGCATGTGCGTTCCGGACTTGATCGGGAGCCAGGGGACATTCTCTTTCCACACCACCCGGCCCGGGGCCGCGCCCAAGCAACAGGGCGGCCGCGAGATCCCGCTGGAGCCCCAGGGCCGCCTCTTCCGCTCTTATGTTCCCGGGCCGGACAACCCTCTGCGGCGGGACAATCCGACCGAGTTGCGGGTCGCCTTCAGCCTGCGGCCGGAACCCGGTCAAGACCTGGCGCACATCGACCTGCCGGGCCAGGGGTTCACGCTCCGGAAAGGCGAGTACTCGGATTGGATTGAATTGGAATTCAAGGCCGGGCTGGGAATCAAGGTGCCGGGGATTTGCCGGTTTTATTTGAAAGAAGTCTCGCCCCATCTGGAACTGTATGTGACCCCGGTCAACATCCACCCGGGCAAACCCGCCTTGCCGATCTCTCACCCCTTCGCCTATTCGGTTTACCTGGCCAAGCTGCTCGGCCTCTATGCCACCCTCGGTTTGGCGGAGGACACCTGGGCGCTCAATGAGGGCGTTCTCACCGAAGAAGCCTTTCTCCAACAGTGCGCCCTTCTCCAGGCGGAGCGAGAGAAGATGTTCTTTGACGCTCTGGAAAAAACGCCCCGGGGCCTCTGCGTCTGCGTGTTCGACATCACCGACCGCGTCCAACATATGTTCTGGCGCACGCTCGAGGACGACCACCCTGCCCGCCAAGGCTCGACGAACAATCACGGTGAAGTAATCGCCGATCTCTACCGCCAAATGGACGATCTGGTGGGTCGCACCCTCCGGCAACTCGACGAAGAAAGTCTCTTGCTCGTCATCTCCGACCACGGCTTCAAGTCCTTCCGCCGCGGGGTGAACCTGAACAGCTGGCTCTGCCAGAACGGTTACCTGACGTTGAAGAAGGGAGCCGCCCCGGGGGAGTGGTTCCAGAACGTCGACTGGGAGCGGACGCGAGCCTACGCCCTGGGACTCAACGGACTCTACTTGAACCAGAAGGGCCGCGAGCGGGCCGGTGTGGTGGCGCCCGGCCAGGAAGCCGACGCCGTGAAGGCCGAATTGCGGGAGCGGCTCAGCGGATTGCTGGATCCCGAGACCGGGCGCGTGGCCATCCGAGAGGTTTTCGGAAGCGGAGCCATTTATCACGGGCCCTACCGGGAAAACGCCCCGGACCTCATCGTCGGCTACAACGCCGGCTACCGCGCCGCCTGGGATTCGGTGACGGGAAAGGTGACCGGCAGCGTCTTCGAGGACAACACCAAGGCCTGGAGCGGCGACCATTGCCTCGACCCCCGCCTCGTCCCCGGCGTTCTTTTTTGCAATCGCAAGATTGCGTGCGAGCGGCCGGCGATCGTGGACATCGCCCCCACCGTGCTCGAGCTGTTCGGGGTGGAGCTGCCAACCCACCTCGATGGCAAGCCCTGGGTCGTTTCGGACAAGCCGTTGCCGTGAGGCCCCCGGCTTCTGCTACACTCCCCGCCGCATGAGAAGCGTCGCTCCTCCGAATCCCGCCCGCGCGCTGGCTGGCGCGGCCCTCTTGCTGGTGGCCGTTTGGATCCCTATCAGCGCCCGAGCGCAAGAAGCCGCGACAACTGTCTTGCGCTGCGGCCGCCTGCTGGACGTCCGCTCCGGCGAGCTCTTGCGCGACCAGGTCATCGTGGTGTCGGGCAACCGCATTCGGGCTGTGGGGCCGGCCGCTTCCGTGGTGGCGCCCGCCGACGCCCGGATAATTGACCTGAGGCAGGCGACGGTCCTCCCGGGGCTGATTGATGTCCACACGCACCTGACCGACGATGGGACCGCCTACGACCTCGCCGACCCGCTCAAGAGAAGCGGGGCGCAAATGGCTCTCGAAAGCCTCCTGAATGCCCGCGCCACCCTGGCGGCGGGCTTCACCACCGTGCGCGATGTGGGGACGTTCCGCGCCTTTGTCGATGTGGCGCTGCGAGACGCCATCAACCGGGGGATTGTGCCCGGGCCCCGCCTCCAGGCGGCGGGCGCTTACGTCACCATCTCCGGCGGCGCGGGCGACCTCACCGGATTCGCCCCCGACGTCACCCTCCCGCGGGAGCTGCGCTTTGGAGTCGCCGACGGCCCGGACCAGGTCCGCCAGCGCGTGCGCGAAATCATCCGCCAGGGAGCCGATGTCATCAAGGTATTGGCCACCGGGGCGGTCTTGACGCTGCACAGCCAGCCCGGCGCCCAGGAGTTCAGCTACGAAGAGTTGCAGGCCGCGGTGGAGGAAGCCCACAAGGCCGGGCTGAAAGTGGCGGCGCATGCCCACAGCGCCGCCGGAGCCAAGGCGGCCATCCGCGCCGGCGCGGCCTCGATCGAGCACGGCAGTTTCCTCGACGACGACGCCCTGTTGCTGATGAAAGAGCGCGGCACCTTTCTCGTGGTTGATCTCTACAACCACGAGGTCATCATGCAGGGCCGGGAGAAGGGTTACCCGGCGGAGTTCGTCGAGAAGGAGCGGTTGGCGGGCGAAGCCCAAGCCCGGACTTTCCGCCGCGCCCTGGCACTGGGGGTGACACTCGCCTACGGGACCGACGCCGGGGTCTTCCCCCACGGCCAAAACGCCCGGCAGTTCGCCGTCTATGTCGAGAACGGGATGAGCCCACTCGACGCCATCCGCTCGGCCACGCGCGCGGCGGCCGAGCTGCTGGGCTGGGCGGACCGGGTCGGAAGCCTCGAGCCCGGCAAACTTGCCGACATCATTGCCGTGCGAGGCAACCCCTTGGACGACATCCGCGCCCTCGAGCAGGTAGCCTTCGTGATGAAGGACGGCGAAGTGGTCAAGAACGAGTTCCGGTGACCGGGGTCGCGCGGGGACCAGTCAAAGCTTGACAGCCGTGGT
>Ga0209342_10001000_pt1 | contig 32049 bp, 22 predicted proteins | sample RifCSP16_2_FD_184023 | JGI IMG/M metagenome (GOLD analysis project Ga0209342, IMG submission 184023) | Soil microbial communities from Rifle, Colorado - Rifle CSP2_sed 16_2 (SPAdes) (version 2) | ecosystem: Environmental > Terrestrial > Deep subsurface > Rock core/Sediment | place: Rifle...
CGGCCGGCATAGGATGCCGCGCGCGTCCCCCGAAAACCACCGATGATCGGCCAGACCGTCTCCCACTACAGGATCACCGCCAAGCTTGGCAGCGGAGGCATGGGCGTCGTCTACGAGGCGGAGGACACGAAGCTCGGGCGGCACGTCGCGCTCAAGTTCCTCCCTCCGGAACTGGCGCAGGACGAGGCTTCGCTCAAGCGCTTCCAGCGCGAGGCCCGCGCCGCCTCCGCCCTCAATCACCCCGGCATCTGCACGGTCCACGACATCGACCAGCACGAGGGGCAACACTTCATCGCAATGGAGCTGCTCGAGGGGGAGACATTGGCGGAGAGGATCCGACGCGGGCCCTCCGAGCTGCCGCCTCTGCTGGACATCGCCATCCAGATCGCGGACGCGCTGGAATCCGCACACGCCAAGGGCATCGTCCACCGCGACCTCAAGCCGGCCAACATCTTCGTCAACTCCCGTGGGCAGGCGAAGGTCCTGGACTTCGGTCTCGCCAAGATCGACCGCGCGCGCTCGGCCGTGGGCGGCGGCGCGGAGGGGTCCGAGGCGCCCACGGCGGTCCGGCCCAACGAGCTTACAACTGCTGGCACGACGCTCGGGACGGTCTATTACATGTCGCCCGAGCAGGCCCGCGGGCAGCTCACCGACGCGCGCACCGATCTTTTCTCCCTGGGAACCGTCCTCTACCAGATGGCGACGGGGACGCTGCCCTTTCAAGGCGACACCTCGGCGGTGGTGTTCGACGCCCTCCTCAACCGCGAGCCCCCTCCCGTGGACCAGGTGAACCCGGCCCTCCCGGCGGAGCTCGGCCGGATCCTTTCGAAGGCGCTCGAGAAGGACCGCACACTGCGCTGCCAGACCGCCACCGAGCTCAAGACCGACCTGATGCGCCTCAGGCGCGACGCCGACTCTTCGGCAAAACACGTGGCGGCCCTCGGCGATTCCCGCGGAGACGCCGCCGGCAAGCAGGCTGAGAAATCGATCGCGGTCCTCTATTTCGAGAACCTGAGCGGCGTAAAGGAAGACGAGTACTTCCGAGACGGGATCACCGAGGACATCATCACCGAGCTGTCCAAGATCAAGGGCCTCAGGATCTTCTCTCGCCCGACGGTGCTGGCCTACCGTGACAAGCCGGTGACCCCGGCCCAGATCGGCCAACAGCTCGGGGCGGCCTCCGTCCTGACCGGCAGCCTCCGTCGCGCCGGCAACCGCCTGCGCATCACGGCGCAGCTCGTGGACACCAAGACCGACTTTCCGCTCTGGTCGGAGCGCTACGACCGGGAGATGGCGGACGTCTTCGAGGTGCAGGACGAGATCGCGCGTAAGATAGCCGAGGCCCTGCGCGTCACCCTCACGCCCCAGGAGCAGGCCGCCCTCGCCGCCAAGCCCACCGGGAACCTCCAGGCCTACGACCTCTACCTCCGCGGCCGGAGCTACGCGCGTCGGCACACACGGCAGGACCTCGAGTTCGCGCTCCAGATGTTCGAGAACGCCGTGGCCCAGGACTCGGAGTTCGCCCTCGCCTACGCCGCCATCGCGAACGTGTGTGCCCAGTACCACTACAACTACGAGCGCCAGAAGGCCTGGCTCGAGCGATCCCAGGAGGCGTCCCGCAAGGCCATCGCTCTGCAGCCGCAGCTGCCCGAGGTCAAGGTCGCCCAGGCCTGGATCCTGTACACCCAGGGAGCCTACGGACAGGCGGCCCAGGTCGCGCAGGAAGCCGTCGAGCGGAAGCGGGACTGCGAAGGTGCTTACTACCTCATGCTGCGGGCGCTCTTCGCCGCGGGTCGCTACCAGGACGTCGCCGCCGTCGCGGAGGCGGCGCTCGAGTCCAGTGGCACGGACTACAACGTCTACGTGCCCATCCTGAACGCCCTCGGCGCGCTGGGAAAGAAGGACGCGCTCGACAACGCGAGGCAGCGACAGATCCTCGCGCTCGAGAACCACCTGAAGACCGTGCCCGAGGACGCACGCGCGCGCGTGCTGCTGGCGGCCAACTACGCCGCCGTGGGCCAGGCCGACACCGCCATCCGCGAGGCGAATCTCGCCATCGCCCTTCGGCCCAACGAGGCCACGGTCCTCTACAACGCGGCCTGCGTCTTCTGCGAACTGAAGAGAAAAGGCGAGGCCCTCGGGGCGCTCAAGAAGGCCTGGGACGCGGGCTTTCGCGACCCGGACTGGGCGCGGAAAGATCCCGACCTCGCGCTCCTTCACGGCGACCCCGAGTTCGAACGGCTCTACCCCGAGAGCCCCGCGAAGGACTGAGCGCTGGGGCACGACTCGTGATCGGCCAGACCATCTCCCACTACCGGATCACGGCCAAGCTCGGCAGCGGGGGCATGGGCGTCGTCTACGAGGCCGAGGACACACGCCTCGGGCGCCACGTCGCGCTCAAGTTCCTGCCGGCGGAGATGGCGCGGGACGCGGCCTCGCTCCAGCGCTTCCAGCGCGAGGCCCGCGCCGCCTCCGCCCTCAACCACGCCGGCATCTGCACCGTGTACGACATCGACCAGCACGAGGGGCAGCACTTCATCGCCATGGAGCTGCTCGAGGGGGAGACGCTGGCGGAGCGGATCCGGCGGGGGCCCTTCGAGCTCGCGCCGCTCTTGGATCTCGGGATCCAGATCGCGGACGCGCTCGAGTCGGCGCACGCGAAGGGCATCGTGCACCGCGATCTCAAACCCGCCAACATCTTCGTCAACTCCCGCGGGCAGGCGAAGATCCTGGACTTCGGCCTCGCCAAGATCGAGCGGGCCCGACCGACCGCCGGAGGGGAAACTTCGGAGGCGCCCACCGCGGTGCAGCCCAACGAGCTCACGACCGCGGGCTCGACACTCGGCACGGTGTCCTACATGTCGCCCGAGCAGGCGCGGGGGCAGGTCACCGACGCGCGCACGGACATCTTCTCGCTGGGGACGGTCCTCTATCAGACGGCCACCGGGACGCTGCCTTTTCCGGGGGACACCTCCGCCGTCGTCTTCGAGGCCATCCTCAACCGCGAGCCCCCGCCGATCAGCCAGGCGAACGCGGCGCTGCCGGCGGAGCTCAACCGCATCCTGGGCAAGGCGCTCGAGAAGGACCGCGGCCTGCGCTACCAGACGGCCACCGACCTCAAGACGGACCTGATGCGCCTCAAGCGCGACACCGACTCCGGCGGCCGGCGTGCGGCGGAGCTTTCCGACTCGCGGCCCGGCGCCGCGGCGAAAGCCGCCGAGAAGTCGGTGGCCGTTCTCTACTTCGAGAACCTCTCCGGCGTGAAGGAGGACGAGTACCTCCGCGACGGCGTGACCGAGGACATCATCACGGAGCTGTCGAAGATCAAGGGCCTGAAGATCCTCTCGCGTCCCACCGTCCTCCCATACCGGGACAAGTCCGTCACCGCGGCGCAGGTCGGGCAGCAGCTCAAGGCCGCCTTCGTCCTGGCCGGCAGCATCCGCCGCGCCGGCAACCGGCTGCGCATCAGCTCGCAGCTCGTGGACGCGCAGACGGACTCGCTGCTGTGGTCCGAGCGGTACGACCGCGAGATGGCGGACGTGTTCGACGTGCAGGACGAGATCGCCCGCAAGATCGCCGAGGCCCTGAGGGTGACGCTCTCGCCGCAGGAGCAGCAGGCCCTCGCCGTCAAGCCGACCGAGAATCTCCAGGCCTACGACCTCTACCTGCGCGGCAAGAGCTACGCGCGCCGGCTGACGCGGCAAGATCTCGAGTTCGCCCTCCAGATGTTCGAGAACGCGGTCTCGCTCGACCCCGGCTTCGCCCTCGCCCACGCCGCGATCGCGAACGCCTGCGCGCAGTTCCACTACCACTACGAGCGGGAGCCGGCCTGGATCGAACGTGCCGTGGCGGCGAGCCGGCGGGCGAGCGCCCTCGGCAAAGATGCCCCCGAGATCAAGGTGGCTGAGGCCTGGATCCTCTACGCCGACGGGAAGTACGACGACACCATCCGTCTCGTCCGTCAGGCGATCGAGCGCAAGCCCGACTGCGAGGGGGCCTACTACCTCCTGGGCCGCGCCCTCTTCGCCGCCGGCAAGTACCAGGAGGTCGCGGACCTGGCCGAAGCCGGCCTCGCCGCCTCCGGCGAGGACTACAACATCTATGTACCGATCATCAATGCCCTGGGTGCGCTCGGAAAGAAAGAGGCCCTCCGCAACCTGGTCCAGCAGAGGATCCAGGTCCTGGAGGCGCACCTGCGCAAGATGCCGGAGGATGCCCGGGGCCGGACGCTCCTCGCCACCGACTACACGCAGATGGGACGGGCCGACGATGCTGTCCGCGAGGCGAACCTCGCCATTGCCCTGCGCCCGAACGACGCCGTCGTCCTGTACAACGTCGCGTGCACCTTCGGCCAGCTTGGCCGGAAGCCGGAGGCCCTGGGCGCCCTCCGCAAGGCGTGGGAGGCTGGCTTCAAGGACCCGAGCTGGGCGCGGCGCGACCCCGACCTTGCGCTCCTCCACGGCGATCCCGAGTTCGAGCGGCTGTACCCGGCGAGCGCGGCGGGGGAGTGAGCCCCGAAGGAGAGCGATGATCGGCCGGACGGTCTCTCATTACCGCATCAAGGCCAAGCTCGGCAGCGGTGGAATGGGCGTCGTGTACGAGGCGGAGGACACGACGCTCGGGCGGCACGTGGCCCTCAAGTTCCTGCCCCCGGAGATGGCCCGGGACGCGGCCTCGCTCGAGCGCTTCCAGCGCGAGGCCCGCGCCGCCTCTGCCCTCAACCACCCCGGCATCTGCACCGTGTACGCCATCGAGCAGCACGAAGGGCAACAGTTCATCGCGATGGAGCTGCTCGAGGGCGAGACCCTCGCCGAGAAGATGAGGCGAGAGCCATTCGCTCTCGGACCCCTGCTGGAGATCGCGATCCAGATCGCGGACGCGCTCGAGTCGGCGCACGCCAGGGGCATCGTCCACCGCGACCTCAAGCCCGCCAACATCTTCGTGACCCCGCGCGGGCAGGCGAAGATCCTCGACTTCGGCCTCGCCAAGATCGAGAGGGCGCGGCCGGCGACCGAGGATGGCGGGGGCTCGGAGGCGCCCACCGCGGTGAGGCCTCCCGACGAGCTCACCGCCGCCGGCACGACCCTGGGGACGGTGTCCTACATGTCGCCCGAGCAGGTGCGCGGGCAGATCACGGACGCGCGGACCGACCTCTTCTCCCTCGGGACGGTCGTCTACCAAATGGCAACGGGGACGCTGCCCTTCACGGGCGAGACGTCGGCGGTGGTCACCGCGGCGATACTCAATAGCGAGCCGCCTCCCGCGAACCAGGTGAACCCCACCCTGCCGGGCGAGCTCGGCCGGATCCTGGGACGCGCGCTCGAGAAGGACCGCAGCCTGCGCTACCAGAGCGCCACCGACTTCAAGACGGAGCTGCTCCGCCTCAAGCGCGACACGGACTCGGGCCGGCGGAGGGCAGCGGAGGCAACCGACGCCCGTGGAGCTGGCCCTGGCAAGAAGGCCGAAAAATCCGTCGCCGTCCTCTACTTCGAGAACCTCAGCGGGGTGAAAGAGGACGAATACCTCCGGGACGGGGTCACCGAGGACATCATCTCCGAGCTGTCCAAGATCCGTGGGCTCAGGATCTTCTCCCGGTCCACCGTACTCGCCTTCCGCGACAAGCCGGTGACCCCGGCCCAGATCGGACAGCAGCTCGGGGCGGCCTTCCTGCTCACGGGCAGCCTGCGCCGCGCCGGCGCTCGCCTGCGAATCAACGCGGAGCTCGTGGACACGAAGACCACCTTCCCCTTGTGGTCGGAGCGGTACGACCGGGAGATGAAAGACGTCTTCGAGGTGCAGGACGAGATCGCGCGGAAGATCGCGGAGGCGCTGCGCGTGACGCTCACTCCCCAGGAGCAGGAGGAGCTCGCCGCCAAGCCGACCGGTAACCTCCAGGCCTACGATCTCTACCTCCGCGGCCGGAGCTACGCGCGCCGCCTCACCCGGCCGGACCTCGAGTTTGCGCTGCAGATGTTCGAAAGCGCGGTCTCGCAGGACCAGGAGTTCGCCCTCGCCTACGCCGCCATCGCTACCGTCTGCGCCGAGTACCACTCCAACTACGAGCGGCGGGAGAGTTGGCTCGAGCGCTCACGGGAGGCCTCCCGAAAGGCCACGGCCCTCCAGCCCCACCTCCCCGAGGTGAAGGTCGGCCAGGCCTGGATCCTCTACAGCCAGGGCGAGTACGACGAAGCGGTTCGGGTCGCACAGGAGGCGATCGAGAGGAAGCCTGACACCGAGGGGGCCTACTACCTCATGCTCCGCGCGCTCTTCGCCTCGGGACGCTATCAGGACGTCGTCAACGTGGCGGAGGCGGCCATCGAGTCGAGCGGTACCGACTACAACGTCTACGTACCCATCGTCAACGCCCTCGACGCGCTTGGAAAGAAGGACGCGCTCGAGAAGATGAGGCAGCGCTCGATCCTGGCCTTCGAGAACCACCTGAAGACCGTCCCCGAGGACGCCCGGGCCCGGGTGCTGCTCGCGGCCGACTACGCCGCTCTCGGCCGGGAGGAAGACGCCGTTCGCGAGGCGGGCATGGCGGTCGCGCTGCGACCCAACGAAGCGCTCGTGCAGTACAACGCCGCTTGTGTCTTCGGCCAACTGCACCGGAAGCGCGAGGCTCTCGCCGCCCTCAAGACGGCCTGGGACGCCGGCTTTCGGGACCCGGACTGGGCCCGTCGCGACCCGGACCTCGGCATCCTTCACGGCGACTCCGAGTTCGAGCGGCTCTATCCCGAGAGCCGCCCGAAGGACTGAGCGCTGGGGCACGACTCGTGATCGGCCAGACCGTCTCCCATTACCGGATCACGGCCAAGCTCGGCAGCGGGGGCATGGGGGTCGTGTACGAGGCGGAGGACACAAAGCTCGGGCGGCACGTCGCGCTCAAGTTCCTTCCCTCGGAGATGGCCCAGGACGCCGCCGCCCTCCAGCGTTTCCAGCGCGAGGCCCGCGCCGCCTCCGCCCTCAACCACCCCGGGATCTGCACGGTGTACGACATCGACCAGCACGAGGGACAACAGTTCATCGCGATGGAGCTGCTCGAGGGCGAGACCCTCGCCGAGAAGATGAGGCGAGAGCCATTCGCTCTGGGACCCCTGCTGGAGATTGCAATCCAGATCGCGGACGCGCTCGAGTCGGCGCACGCCAGGGGCATCGTCCACCGCGATCTCAAGCCCGCCAACATCTTCGTGAGCCCGCGCGGCCAGGCGAAGATCCTCGACTTCGGCCTCGCCAAGATCGAGAGGGCGCGCCCGGCGACCGAGGACGGCGCGGGCTCGGAGGCGCCCACCGCGGTCAGGCCCCCCGACGAGCTCACCTCCGCCGGCACCACCCTCGGCACCGTCTCCTACATGTCGCCCGAGCAGGCGCGCGGACAGCCCACCGACGCCCGCACCGATCTCTTCTCCCTCGGCACCGTCCTCTACCAGATGGCGACGGGGACGCTACCCTTCCCGGGCGAGACATCGGCGGTCGTCTTCGAGGCCATACTCAACCGCGAGCCCCCTCCCGTGAGCCAGGTGAATGCCGCCCTCCCGGGCGAGCTCAGCCGGATCGTCGGAAGGGCGCTGGAGAAGGACCGCAGCCTACGCTACCAGACCTCCACCGACCTCAAGACGGAGCTGATGAGGCTCAAGCGCGACACGGAGTCGGGCCGGCGGCGCGTGGCGGAGCTCGGCGACTCCCGGGGAGGCGCGGTGAGGCCGGCCGAGAAGTCCGTCGCCGTCCTCTATTTCGAGAACCTGAGCGGCATCAAGGAGGACGAGTATTTCCGGGACGGGATCACCGAGGACATCATCACCGAGCTCTCCAAGATCAAGGGGCTGAAGATCTACCCCCGTCCCACGGTTCTGCCCTACCGGGACCGGCCGGTCACGCCCCAGCAGGTCGGACGCGAGCTGAACACGGCCTTCGTGCTGGGCGGCAGCCTGCGGCGCTCCGGGACCCGGCTGCGAATCAACGCGCAGCTCATGGACGCCAAGACCGACTTCCCGCTCTGGTCGGAGCGGTACGACCGCGAGATGGCGGACGTGTTCGAGCTACAGGACGAGATCGCGCGGAAGATCGCGGAGGCGCTGCGCGTCACGCTCACGCCGCAGGAGCAGGAGGCCCTCGCCGCGAAGCCCACCGAGAACCTCCAGGCCTACGACCTCTACCTCCGCGGCCGGAGTTACGCGCGCCGTCGCACCCGCCAGGACATGGAGTTCGCGCTCCAGATGTTCGAGAACGCGGTGACGCTCGACCCGGAGTTCGCGCTGGCCCATGCCGCCATCGGCAACGTCTGCGCCCAGTATCACTTCGACTACGAGCGCACCCCGAAGTGGCTCGAGCGTGCGGTCGCGGCATCCCAGCGCGCCAGCGCCCGGGGGCACGACCTGCCCGAGGTCCAGACTGCCGAGGCCTGGGTCCACTACAGCGAGGGGCATTACGCGGAGGCGGTGGCGCGCATCCGGCGGGTGATCGCGTCCACCCCGGACTGCGAGGGGGCCTACTACCTGCTCTGCCGCTCGCTGTTCAGCGCGGGACGCTTCCAGGAGGTGGCCGACATCGCGGAAACGGCCGTCCAGTCCTCCGGCGAGGACTACAACGTGTACGTACCGATCGTGAACGCGCTGGGCGCCTTGGGCAAAGACGAGATGCGCCGCGGCTTCAGGGATCGCAGGGTTCAGGTGTTGGAAGGTCACCTGATGAAGGTCCCCGAAGACGCGCGCGCGCGCGTGCTGCTCGCGAGCAGCTACGCCGAGATGGACCGCGCAGAGGACGCTGCTCGCGAGATGCAGTTCGCGCTCGCCCTACGTCCGAACGACTCCTCCATGCTCTACAACTGCGCCTGCATCTACTGCAAGCTTCGGAAGAAGCCGGAGGCCCTCGAGGCCCTGAAGAAGGCCCGGGACGCAGGTTTCAAGGACCCGGACTGGGCCCGTCGCGACCCCGATCTCACCCTTCTCCACGGCGACCCCGAGTTCGAGCGGCTTTACCCCGCCCCCGCTGCCGGCGGGTGAGCACACCCTCGCCTTACCGCCGGGCGATGGGCCAGCCCCATCCTCGAACGATCCTTGATGGCGGGGGCGGTCGGGCGGGGTGAGCGGGGTCACGATCGCGGAAAGCGTTGACCTCGTTTGACGCCCGGGGGGGAACGGCGGCCTGCGGAGTGCGTTTCCACCAGTAGAGGGGTCGGGGGACGTCGACGACCCTCGACAGGAGGCGATCATGGCGACTGGGCAGGCCGGGAGGGCGAGGGTGTTCGCTCTGGTGCTGGTGGCGACGGGAGCGCTGGCGGCGGCGCCGCTCCTCGCGGGCGACGCCGAGATCCACCAGCGGATCGAGACCCGGCTCGCGAAGGCCGGGCTGCACGAGAATGCGGACATTCGGGTCGAGGTCGAGGGCGGAGTCGCCCGGCTGACGGGCGTGGCGCTCAGCCTCCCCGACGCGCGGGAGGCGGAGAAGGCGGCGCGCAAGGAGGCGAAGGCCGTCATCAACCTCGTTCGTGTCTTCACCGAAGAGCGTACCGACCCGAGCATCCGCTCGGGGGTGGAGAGGGCGATTGTGGGCTACTCACGGTACGGGGTGTTCGACGCCGTGGGCGCCGACGTCGAGAAGGGCGCCGTGGTGCTGCGGGGCTGGGTCCTCAACCCCTGGCATCGGGACGAGATCGAGGTGCGGGTGGCCCGCGTGCCCGGGGTGCGCGAGTTGAGGAACGAGATCCGGGTGCAGAGCGTCTCGCCCCACGATGCGCGGCTGCGATTCGATCTCTACCGCAGGATCTACGGCGACATCCGCTTCGAGCGCTACGCCGACTGGCCCAACCCGCCCATCCGGATCATCGTCGACCGGGGTCGCGTGACGCTCGCAGGGATGGTCGGCAGCAAGGTGGAGCAGGCCATCCTCGGGTCCATCGCGCGCGGAACCTTCGCCTTCGCCGTGGACAACCAGGTCCGGGTCGAGGGGGAGGTGGAGAAGGAGCCGGCGAGGAGCCGCTCTGTACAAGGCTGAGCCGCCGCCGGCCCCTCCGCGGGGTCTCCCAGCGTCACCGGTCTCGGCGCCGCGACGGTTAAACGCAGGATCACTCCTCGATCCGCCGGTAGCTGACGAAGGCGAAGCGTCGGCTGTCGGGGGACCAGGACGGCACGTTGATCGTGCCCTGGCCGCCGAAGAGGCGCGCGACGACCCTCGGCTCGCCACCCTCGAGCGGCATCAGGCGCAGCACGACGTCCTTGTTGGGCGGGTGACCCTCCACCGATCGGTCGTAGGAGAGGAAGACCACCCACTTCCCGTCCGGGGAGGGGTGCGGGAACCAGTCGGCCCACTCCTCGTTCTTCGTCATCTGGGTCTGGTTGGTCGCGTCGGGGTCCATGCGCCAGATCTTCATGACCCCCGTTCCTAGGGAGTTGAACCAGATCCGTCCGTCGGGCGCGTAGTCGGGCCCGTCGTCGAGGCCGGGGGCGGTGGTGAGCCGCGCCTCCTCGCCCCCCTCGACCGGGATCGTGTAGACGTCGTACTCGCCTCCCCGCTCCGCGCAGTAGGCGAGCGTCTTTCCGTCCGGCGACCAGCCGTGCCAGTAGGACGGACCCTTCGGCGTCACGAGGCGGGGGGTGCCCCCGGTCGCGGGGAGCACGTAGATGAGCGAGCGGTCCGCGGGGGAGTGGCTGATGGCGAGCCACCTGCCCTCGGGAGAGAGGCCGTGGTCGTTGTTGCAGCGTGTGGCGAAGCCGGTGTCGAGGACCCTGGGTGTCCTCTTGTCGAGTGGCAGCACGTGGAGGCGACCGTCCTTATTAAAGAGAAGCCACTTCCCATCCCGTGACCAGTTCGGGGCCTCGAAGTGGGCGCGCGCGGAGTGGACGATCTCGCGCTCGCCGGTCGCCACGGTCAGGACCTCCAGTCGGCTCTCGACCAAAGGTCCCTCCTGCGGGACCGCCACGGTCACGGCCGCGCCGAGCGCCAGCACTGCGCCGACGGTGCTTCTGAGCGTCTGGGTTCGGGTCATCGCCCCTCTCGTCCGGCTCCTCTTAGTCCGAACCCGTGGCGCTGGTCAAGCAGCGGCGGGAGGCGACTCCGGGGATCGCAACGGGAGGGCCTTTCGAGGCGAGTCCGCGGCCGGCGATGATAGGCCCATGCGACCCCTCCTCATCTGGGACGGTGACTGCGGCTTCTGTCGCCGGAGCGTGCAGCACTTGGGCGAGCTGACGGGCGACCGCATCGCGTTCGAGCCGTACCAGACGGCGCACACCCGTCATCCGACCATACCCGTCGAGGCGTTCCGCGCCGCCGTCCATCTCGTCGAAGCCGACGGCCACGTGAGCCGCGGGGCGGAGGCGGTCTTTCGGGCGCTGGCCTTGGGGGGGCGCCGTCTTCCGCTCGCCGCGTACCGCTGGCTGCCGGGCTTTCGGGCGCTGTCCGAGTGGGCCTACCATCAGGTGGCCGCGCACCGGGCCCTGGCGGCGCGCCTCACGCAGCTGCTCGTCGGCGACCTCGTCGGCCCGCCCCGCTTTTGTCTCACACGCTGGGTCTTCCTCCGCCTCCTGGCCCTCGTGTACCTCGCCGCCTTCGTCTCGCTCGGAGCCCAGATCCACGGTCTCGTCGGCGAGCGCGGGCTCCTGCCCGCGGGTGAGTTCCTGCAGGTCCTCCGCGAGGCGCGCGGGCGCGAGGCGCTCTGGCTCGCGCCCACGCTGGGATGGCTCGACTCCGGGGACGGGGCGCTCTCGCTGCTGTGCTGGGGGGGGGCGGCCGCGTCGCTGCTCGCGACCATCGGCTTCGCCCAGGGCCCGCTTCTCGCCGTCTCCTGGGCCTTCTACCTGTCGCTCGTCCATCTCGGGCAGGATTTCCTCTCCTTTCAATGGGACGCGCTCCTCACGGAGACCGGACTTCTAGCCCTGCTGTTCGCGCCTTGGGGGCAGCTCTGGCCGCGCCTCCCGGGCAGGGAACGGCCGCCGTCGGTCATCGTCGTCTGGCTGCTGCGCCTGCTGCTCTTCAAGCTGATGTTCAGCTCCGGACTGACGAAGCTGACCTGGGGCGACCCCACGTGGCGCGATCTCACCGCCCTCACGTACCACTACTGGACACAGCCCATCCCCACGCCGCTCGCCTGGTATGCGAACCTGCTGCCGCGGGGCGCGCAGATCGCATCCTGCGCCGTCATGTACCTCGTCGAGGTGGTCCTGCCTTTCCTGATCTTCGCCCCCCGGCGACCACGGCGGATCGCTCTCTTCGGATTCCTGGCGCTCCAGTCGCTCATCGCCGCGACCGGGAACTACGGATTCTTCAACCTGCTGTCGGTGGTGCTGTGCGTGTCGTTGCTCGACGACCTCGCCTGGCCGACGGCGCTGCGGACGCGCCTCCTGGCATCCGGCGCGCCCGGCGCCGCCTCACGTGGCCGATCTTTCATCCTCACTCCCGTCGCCGCCGTCCTCGCCCTCCTCTCGGTCCCTCCGCTCGTCGACGCTTTCCACACCGGTTACTGGCGCCGCCATCCCGATCACCCGCTGCTGCGTCTCGCGAGCCTCGTCTCGCCGTTCTGGATCAGCAACTCCTACGGGCTGTTCCGGACGATGACGACCAAGCGTCCCGAGATCGAGATCGAGGCCAGCCTGGACGGGCAGACCTGGCGGGCGTGGCCGTTCCGCTACAAGCCCGGCGACCCGCAGCGCGCGCCGCGCTCCTTCGCCCCGCACATGCCGCGCCTGGACTGGCAGATGTGGTTCGCGGCGCTCCGGGCGGAAGGACTCGTGGGCAGGCCGGAAGCGATTCGGCTCTGGCTGACCCGCGGAGACTTCTGGCTGCAGCGGCTGCTCATCCGCCTGCTCGAGGGAGAGCCCGAGGTCCAGCCGCTGCTGGGGCCCTCGCCGTTCGGAGGGACGCGGCCGCGCTATCTTCGTCTGGTGCTCTGGGAGTACCGCTTCAGCGACGGCGGTGACGACTGGTGGGTGCGGGACCGCGTCGGCGTCCTCGTGGGGCCGGTGGCCCTGGGCTCAAAGGATTGAGACGGGCCCCTGGCCCTGTCGCCCCGCGAGAAGCGGCGGTAGTATCGTCCGCCATGACCAGCTTGCGGCGCCTTACCATCCCGTCCCCCGCCTGGGTCCTGCTCCTCGGCCTCGCGGCCCCGGCCTTCGCCCAGGAGACCGAGCCCGTCCCCGTCCGCGCCCGCTACACGAAGTACGAGTACCGCATCCCGGTGCGCGACGGCGTCCGGCTCTTCACGTCGGTGTACGTGCCCAAGGACGCGGGGCCGGGCCGGCTCTACCCCATACTCCTGACGCGCACCCCCTACGACGTGGCCCCGTACGGGAGCGACGCCTACCGCGACTCGGTGGGGCCCTCCGCGGCCGCCCAGAAGGAGGGGTTCATCTTTGCTTACCAGGACGTGCGCGGGCGCTACATGTCCGAGGGCGAGTTCGTCGACGTGCGGCCCTACAACCCGACCAAGGGGCCGAAGGACGTCGACGAGTCGAGCGACGCCTGGGACACGATCGATTGGCTGGTCCGAAACGTCCGCGGGAACAGCGGCAAGGTCGGCGTGTGGGGGATCTCGTACCCCGGCTTCTACGCGGCGATGGCGGCGATCGAGGCGCACCCCGCGCTCGTCGCGGTGTCGCCCCAGGCCCCGATCGCCGACTGGTTCGTCGGCGACGACTTCCACCACAACGGGGCCTTCTTCCTGCCCCACGCCTTCAACTTCTACACGACCTTCGGGCGGCCACGCCCCGCGCCCACCACCAAGGAAGAGCCGCGCTTCGACCACGGCACGCGCGACGGCTACCGCTTCTTCCTCGATATGGGCCCCCTCGCCAACGCCGACCGCAAGTACATGAAGGGCGAGGTGGCCTTTTGGAAGCAGGCCATGGCCCACGAGACCTACGACGGGTTCTGGCAGGCGCGCAACACACGCCCGCACCTCAAGGGGATCCGGCCCGCGGTCCTCACCGTGGGGGGTTGGTTCGACGCCGAGGACCTCTTCGGGGCGCTCGAGACCTACCGCGCGATCGAGCGGCAGAGCCCGGGGGCCTCGAACCGGCTCGTCATGGGCCCCTGGCCGCACGGCGCTTGGTCGTGGGGGAAGGGCGAGGCCCTCGGCCGCGTGACCTTCGGCCAGGCGACCTCCCAGTACTTCCAGGAGGAGATCGAGCTTGCCTTCTTCCGCTACCACCTGAAGGGTGGCGACGACCCGAGGCTGCCCGAAGCCTGGCTGTTCGAGACGGGGCGGAACGAGTGGCACCGGCTCGAGGCCTGGCCACCGAAGGAGGCGAAGCCGCTCTCCCTCTACCTGTCCGACGGAGGCCGGCTATCGAAGGAGGCGCCGGCGGAGCCGGCCGACGCCTATGACGAGTACGTGAGCGATCCCGCGAAGCCGGTGCCGTTCGTCGAGACGATCGACCCCGGCATGGCGAGGGAGTACATGATCGAGGACCAGCGCTTCGCCGGGCGGCGTCCGGACGTCCTCGTCTACCAGACTGAGCCGCTCGAGGGCGAGCTCACGTTGGCGGGCCCCGTCGCCGTGAGCCTCCACGTCTCGACCACCGGCACCGACTCGGACTGGATCGTCAAGCTGATCGACGTCTACGCGGACGATTATCCCATCCAGCCCGGGGAGTGGACGAAGGTCGCGCCTTGGGAACGGGAGCCGCGCTACTCGAAGATGGGCGGCTACCAGCAGCTCGTTCGCGGCGAGCCGTTCCGCGGGAAGTTCCGCCGCTCGTTCGAAAGACCGGAGCCCTTCGTCCCCGGCCAGGTGGAGAGGATCGAGTTCACGATGCCCGACGTCTTTCATACCTTCCGCCGGGGCCACCGCCTCATGGTGCAGGTCCAGAGCAGCTGGTTCCCTCTCGTGGACCTGAACCCCCAGACGTTCGTCAACATCTACGCGGCTAAGGAGTCGGACTTCACCAAGGCGACCCAGCGCGTCTGGCGGACGAGCGCGTCGCCGTCGAAGGTGCAGTTGAGCGTGCTGCCGTAAGTGAGGAGCCGGTGAGCCGCCTCCCCGGCGGGCCCTGGGCTTGGCTCGTCGCCCTCGCCGTCGTATCTTTTCTCCTCCCCGCGCTGTCCTACGGCACGCGGGACGCCGACTCGCGTCTCCATGCGGAAATCGCGGCGCGGCTCTCGGCCCAGCCCGTCTCGCGATGGATCGCCCCCGAGTGGCCCCCCGGTTGGTACGTCTCCGGCCCCTACGTCGAGCACCCGGTGGGGTTCTTCCTCGTTCCCGCCGCGCTCGGCCGGATGGGGTACCCCCCCGCGCAGGCCGCGTACCTCGCGAACGCGGCATGGCAGATCGCATCGCTCCTCCTCGCTGCCGCTCTCGCCCGGACGTTCGCCAGCGGCATCGAGGCCGGGGCTCTCCTGTTCCTCTTCCAGCTCGTCCCGATCGCGTTCACGTACCGGATCCGGGCCAACCACGAGCAGACCTTGCTCCTGCTGCTCCTCGTCGCCCTCTACGCCACCGAGCGGACACGGACACGCTCGCGCTGGGCGCCCGTGCTCGCCGGCGCGCTCGTCGGCATGGTGCTCGTCAAGGGGCTCGTCGGCCTCATGGGGGTGCCCGTCTGCGCATTGTGGCTGCTGGCCCGGGGGGACGAGGACACGACGCGCCGCGGTGTGGTGGGGGCATGGGCCGCTCTCTCCGCCGGAGTCGTGGCGATCGGCCTCGCGACCGCAGCGTACGAGGCGCTCTACCGCGGCGCGACGGGAGGATCCTTCATCGCCGCCTATCTCGGCCGCCAGGTGGGCCCGGCCACGGCGAGCCAGTCCGAGGCCTTACTGGCGCAGAAGGCGTACAACCTCGTCTGGTACCTAGGCCGGCTCCTCTGGTTTCCCTTCCCCTGGAGCCTCGCCGCGCTCCTTGCCGCCTGGACAGGGGCGAAGGCGGTGGCAAGGGGCGCGCCCCGGAGCGAGAGCCGCACCGCCCTCCGCGGCCTGGCCTTCTCCTTGGGCGTCGCCGCCCTCTACGCCGGCCTCTTCAGCCTGTCCGATCGCCGCGCCGACCGCTACATCTTCCCCGCCTACTTCGCGGTCGCCGCCGCGGGCGCGGTGGCGGCGATGCGGGATTGGCCCCCCATGACGCGCCTCGCGGCGCGGCTCGACCGCTGGCCCGCCTGGTCGCCCGCGGCGCTGTGGCTCCTCCTCGTCCTCCTGCACGTGGCGGGGGGGCGGATCCTCCACCTGCCGACGATCAAGCTGTGGGCGCCGGATTCGTGAGTTCCAGCGGTGGACCGTTGACTGTTTCCGCTCGGGGGGCCATATTCGTCCCGAGAATCCTGGCACGACCTCGCCGATGTCTCTAGGCCCCGGCACGCGCCTCGGCTCCTACGAGATTCTCTCGCCCCTCGGGGCGGGGGGCATGGGCGAGGTGTACCGCGCTCGGCACCTGAAGCTCGAGCGGCAGGTGGCGATCAAGGTCCTGCCCCACGACCTCGCCTCCGACCCCGAGCGTCTTCACCGATTCGAACGTGAAGCCAGGGCCGCCTCTGCCCTCAACCACCCCAGCATCGTCACCATCTACGACATCGACGAGCACGAGGGCACCCGCTACATTGCGATGGAGCTCGTCGAGGGACGGACGCTGCGGGAGCTGTTCGCCGGCGGCCCGCTCCCGTTGAGCCGCACGCTGCCGCTCGCTCGGCAAATCGCCGAGGGGCTCGCCAAGGCCCACGCCGCGGGGATCGTCCACCGTGACCTCAAGCCCGACAACGTGATGGTCACCGACGACGGGCGGGTGAAGATCCTGGACTTCGGCCTCGCCAAGCGGGTGCCCCGGGCCGCCGAGGTCGAGTCCGACCAGACCACGATGAGCCGAACGACGCGGCAGGGAATCGTCCTGGGCACCATACCGTACATGTCCCCGGAGCAGGCTGCGGGCCGCCCGGTGGACCATCACTCGGACCAGTTCTCCTTCGGGGTGGTCCTCTACGAGATGGTGTGCGGCCAGCGACCCTTCCAGGGCGCCTCGGTCGCCACCGTGCTCAGCGCCATCCTGCGCGACGTTCCGCGCTCGCCGCGGAGCCTCCGGCCTGAGACGCCAAAGGACCTGGACAGGGTCGTCCAGCGATGCCTCGAGAAGGATCCCGAGAAGCGCTACGCGTCGGCCGGCGAGCTCGCCCGGGGGCTTCTCGACTGCGAGGAGCGACTGGCGGCCGCGAAAAAAGGTCCGGCGGTGCTCCTCCGGCGGCCGGTCGTCGCCGCCGTTCTGGGCCTGCTCGTCGTCGCCGCCGGCGCTTCGACGTGGATATGGTGGCGGGGCTCCCGCGTGAGCTGGGCGCGTGAGGAGGCGCTGCCCCAAATCACGCGGCTCACCGAGACCGGCGAGATCTACGAGGCCTATCGTTTGGCCCTCGAAGCCCGCAAGCAACTCCCCGGAGACGCCCGGCTGCGCGAGATGATCGACCGCATCACGATCCCCATCTCGGTCGTCACCGAGCCGGCCGGGGCCCACGTGTTCGTCAAGGGCTACGCGACGCCGGACGCGCCGTGGGAGCGGCTGGGAGAGACCCCGCTCGAAGGGGTCCGGATCCCCTATGCCCTCATGCGCTGGAAGATCAGCAAGGAGGGGTTCGAGACATTCGAGGGTGCCCCCTTCGGAGGGGGACCCTTTCAAGCGCTCGCTACCGGGTTTCCCCTGGATCGCGTCGGCACGCGCCCGGCCGGCATGGTCCGGGTGCCCGGCGGTCACTTCGCGCGGCCCGACCTGGCGGGCGTCGAGCTCGGTGGCTATTGGCTCGACCGCCTCGAGGTTACGGACCGGCAGTTCAAGGAGTTCGTGGACCAAGGCGGGTATCAGAAGCGTGAATACTGGACGGAGCCGTTCCTCGAGGAGGGCCGCGCGCTCCCCTGGGATGAAGCGATGGCCCGCCTTCGCGACAGGACCGGTCGGCCAGGGCCGGCGACGTGGGAGCTCGGTGCCTACCCCGAGGGTGGCGGCGAGCTCCCGGTCGGTGGTGTGAGCTGGTACGAGGCAGCGGCTTACTGCACGTACGCCGGAAAGCGGCTCCCCACCATCTATCACTGGTACAACGCCGCCGCCCAGGACCAGCTCTCCGACATCGTCCGGTTCAGCAACTTCGGGGCGGAAGGCCCGGCGCCGGTGGGACGCTACCAGGGCCTGGGGGACTACGGGACGTCGGACATGGCCGGCAACGTGAAGGAGTGGTGCTGGAACGCCACGGGTGACAGACGGTACATCCTGGGGGGGTCGTGGGGCGAGCCCACCTACATGTTCAAGAACCTCGAAGCGCGGCGGTCGTTCGACCGCTCGGCGACCAACGGCTTCCGCTGCGCTCTCTACCTCGAGCCCCCGGGAGAGACGCTGCTGGGAGAGGCGACCCCCTCCCGCAGGGTGGGCAAGCTTCGGCCCGTAGCCGACGAGGTCTTCGAGGCCTACCGAGGCCTCTACGTCTACGACCGGACCTCTCTCAACGCCACGGTTGCGGCGGTGGACGACCGCTCGCCCCACTGGCGGAAAGAGACGGTGTCGTTCGACGCGGCCTACGACCATGAGCGGGTCACGGCCCTTCTCTTCCTGCCCCGAAACGCCGCACCGCCCTACCAGGCGGTGATCTGGTTCCCGGGCGACGACGTCTTCTTCCTGCGATCCAGCGAGAGCCTGGCGTCGGCCTTTCTCTTCGATTTCATCCCCCGGAGCGGGAGGGCACTCGTCTACCCCATCTATAGGGGGATGTACGAGCGCCACGTGGCCTTCTCGTGGGCGCCCGGTGAGTGGCGGGACATGATGCTCGCTTGGTACCGCGACCTCGGGAGGACGATCGACTACCTCGAGGAGCGGCCGGACATCGACGGCGAGAGGCTGGCGTATTACGGGCTCAGCTCGGGAGCCGTCTACGGACCGGTCTTCACCGCGATCGACGGGCGCTTCAAGGCGAGCCTGCTCCTCGGCGGCGGCCTCGGGGAGGGAGACATGCGACCCGAGATGGACGTCGTCAACTTCGCACCGCGGTCGCGCGTACCCACCCTCATGATCGGCGGGCGCGACGATTTCATCTTCCCGGTGGAGTCCTTCCAGCGCCCGCTCTTCCGTCTGCTGGGCGCCCCGGACCGCGACAAGCGGCACGCTGTCCTCGACGGCGGCCACCTGCCGCCGGACCGGCACGCGATCATCAAGGAGGTCCTGGACTGGCTCGACCGGTATCTCGGGCCGGTGACTTCGAGCTCCGGTCCGACGGGGGGCTGACCGCATCGCCGCACAACCGCAAAGGCCGGGCCTTCCGGTTGGATGGAGGGCGCGGTACCATGGAGCGGTCGTTTCGATCGGTATCGGCCGCCCGCCGGCGCCGAGACGCTGAGTGCGCGAGATTCTGATCCATCATTCACTGAGGAGGAGCCTCATGGTCCGCCGCCTGATCGCCACCGTTGCCGCCGTTGCCTTCGTGGGCCTCGCCCCCGCCGCCATGGCCGCCGATCCCGCCCTGGTCGCGAAGGGCAAGACCGTCTTCGACAACGCCAAGCCCGCCTGCAAGATGTGTCACAACGAGAAGAAGAACCCGCTCGACAACTACGGCGCCACCGGAACCGCCGAGAACGTGAAGGCGTGGCTACGCACGCCGAAGGAGATGCTCGAGAAGACGGGCAAGAAGGGCCCGAAGCCCACCTTTGGACCGGACAAGATCCCGGATGCGGACCTCGAGGCCCTCGCCGCCTACCTTCTCAGCCTGAAGAAGTAGCGGCGGCCCGGACGTCGCCAATGCCCACTCGCCGTCGGCTCCTCGTCCTCGCCCTTCTCGCCCTGGGCGTGCCCGTCGCCCCCACGCAGGACCTCAAGCTGCCGAAGGTCGATCTCGACTACGACAAGGACGTCGACTTCACGGCGTTCAAGACCTACAGCTGGAAGTCCCCGCCTTCCCCGGCGGACGACGTCTCGACCCACACCAGCATCGTCTGGTACGTAGAGCGCGAGCTCGAGAGGAAAGGCCTCAAGAAGGTCCCGGAGGGGGAGGGCGACCTCTTCGCGCGGTACTACGTCAAGGCGAGCGAGAGCATCAAGGGGACCCCGACCCAGGGGCAGTCCTACCTCCCGGGCGGTACGGGCTCGCTGTCGACCGGCGTAGACTTCCAGAAGGTCCTCGAGGGCACCCTCATCCTCGAGCTCCAGCGTGCATCCGACGGCAAGCCGGTGTGGCGTGCCGGCTCGGGGTACGGTTCGATCGACAAGAAGCGCATCGACGCCGAGACCAGCCACGCGGTGCGGTGGCTCCTGTCGAAGTACCCGCCACCGAAGTCCTGAGACCCCTTCCGGAGCGTGACACCTTGCGTTAGGAACTTGACATTCCTAACGCAGTGCGTTAAATTGCCGGCGTGCCCAAGGAGACCCTGCCCGACACCCCGCGGGTGATCAGGCGCTACGAGAACCGCAAGCTCTACGACGTAGATGGCAAGCGCTACGTCACCCTCGACGATCTAGCACGCTTGATCGCCGCCGGGACGGAGGTCGAGGTCCTCGACCAGCGCACCGGGGAGGACCTCACGAACGTGACGCTGGCCCAGGTGCTGCTGGAGACGGTCAGACAGAAGACCGCCCACATCCCCCACCCCGTCCTGGCTCGGCTCATACGGCTCGGCTGGGGCCGCGCGACGGCCTGGTCCGGCTGGGCGTCGCCCCGCGATGCCGCGGTTCGTGCCAGGGAGGAGGTCGAACGGGCCGTCGGTTCGTTGATGAGCCGCGGACGCCTGACCCTGGAGGAGGCGCTGTCGCTGCGGCGGGACGTGGCGCGGGCCGTCCACCGGGTGGTGGCCGATGCCGAAACCGCGTTCGAGAGCCGCTACCAGGCGATCTTTGCGCCGACGGCCGGCGGGGGGAAAGCCGACAGACGCTTGCACGCCCTCCGGGACCGGCTGACGCGGTTGGAGCTCGACCTCAAGACCCCGAGGGCCAGATCCAAGCGGGGCGGGAAGACGCAACACCCCGCCTGAGGCGCCGTTCGCGCGGCGCCCTGGGCAGGGGCTACGGAACGCTGAAGGGAGACGACGACATGCGGACCAAGAAGGCGATGCGACGAACGAGCACCGTGCGCCGCCGGGCGACTCGGCTCGAGAAGGCGGGCGCGCCCGTGCTCCGGAAGGCGGAGAGACTCCTCCGGAAGACCTGGAGGGAGAGCGTCTCCGCGCTCGACTGGGCCCAGGCGGACCTCCAGAGGAAGACCCGCCGCCTGCTCAAGAAGACCGGTTTCGACACGCACCGTGCCGTGGCTGTGGTCAAGGGCTGGCTGGACGGGTTGGAGTCCACACTCGCGGCGCCACAGGCCAGGGCCCGGCGAGGCGCGATGAGGCGACGCGCCGCCTGACGCGCCCGGCGCGGGGCGCGGCCGGTTCCGTCTTCTTGACCCTCAGGATCTGCCGAGCCGCCACCCTCATCCGCACGGACCGGCTCCCGTCCGGCCACCTCACCTCGACCTCGTCCACGACCGCCGCGTCGCCGAGGCCGAAGTGCGGCCGGGGGTCGTGAGTAGACATGTAGGAGTCGCCGGCCTGGATGTCGCGCCACTGGCTCCTCCCGCCGCTCCGGATCCGCACCTCGGTGCCGATGGGCGCGATGCCGCCCGTTTCGTCCTCGCACACCACGGTCAGCCAGGCCCCCGCCTGACTGTCGTTCCGCAGGAGCGAGGGCGGGGCGTCGAGGTGCGTGATCAGGAGGTCGAGATCCCCGTCGTTGTCGTAGTCGCCGACGGCCAGACTGCGGCTCGAGAGGACCTGCTGGAAGCCGGGACCGGCCGCCTCCGTGACGTCGACGAAGCGCGGCACCGGCGAGCCGCCCTGGTTCTCGAGGAGCTGGTTTCTCTGCTCGTAGGTCCCGATGATCTCGGGGTGCCGATCGATCTGGGGGTAGATGTGCCCGTTCATGACGGGTATGTCGAGGTCGCCGTCGTTGTCGAGGTCGGCGAACGCCGCTCCCCACGACAGCACCCTGAAGGTCGCCGGGCCGACACCGCTCTTCCTCGAGACATCCTCGAAGAGCCCGCGCCCCAGCCCCTGGTAGAGGGTTGAGAAGTCCTCCGAGAAGTTCGTGACGAAGATGTCGAGGATCCCGTCCCCGGTGGCATCGCCCACCGCCACCCCCATGCTCGCCTGGGCGGCTCCGTTCTCGTCGAGGGCCGAGCCCGTCCAGGTGGCGACCTCCTGGAACCTCCCACCGCCCTCGTTGCGGTAGAGGTAGTTGGGGTCGGAGTCGTTGGCGACGTAGACATCAGGGTCGCCGTCGGAGTCGAAGTCGGCGGCGCGGACCCCAAAGCCGAAGCCCAGGCCCTTGTCCTCCATCCCCGCCTCGACCGTCGCGTCGACGAAGCGCCCGCCCTCGTTGCGGAAGAAAAAGTCACGCCGGCCGGTGAGGCCGAAGGGTCCGACCGCCACCGTCTCGAGGCCCCGCCACGAGAGCGTCCGCTTCGCCTCGAGCACCTCCTCCAGCGTGGTCTCGATGTAGCCGGCGATGTAGAGGTCGAGGGCGCCGTCCCCCTCGGCGTCGAACCAGGCGGCCCCGGTGTTCCAGCCGGGGGCCTCGATCCCGACCTGCTTCGCGACGTTCTCGAACCGACCGTCGCCGAGGTTGCGATAGAGGACGTTGGGGCCGAAGTTCGTGACCAGGATGTCGGGCCACCCGTCGCGGTCGTAGTCGGCGACGAAAGCCCCCGCGCCCCAGTGCCCCTCTCCCCCGACCCCCGCCTCGTCCGTCACGTCGGCGAACGTGCCGTCGGGCTTTTGGCGGTAGAGGGCGTTCCTTCCCCTTTCGGTGACCGTCCCTCCCTCGATCCGCCAGCCGTTGACGATGTAGCAGTCGAGCCTTCCATCGCGGTCGTAATCCAGCCATGCCGCTCCTGTGCCGGCCGAGTCGAGGAGGTGATCCTTGCCCGGGCGCCCGGCGAGGACGACGCGTGTCAGGCCGAGGCGGGGGGCGACGTCGACGAAATGGAACCGAGAGGTGGAGGGCTCGGCGCCGGAAGAGCCGCGCCCGGCGGCGTACGCCGCGAGGGCGGGGACGGAAAGGAGGAGAAGCGCCGCCCGGCCTCGGGGAGGTGCGGCCATCGACGAGCTACGGCTTCAGCAGCTCGCCCACGACCGTCTCGACCTTCTTCCACTCCGCGGCCAGCGCGTCCGCCTTCGGCGCCGTGGCCATCGCCGCGATCGCGCGCGACGACTCGAGCAGCTTCGTCTTAGCGGCGCGGGTCACGATCACGTAGCCCTCGTCGAAGATGCCCTGGGCCTCGCCGGCCGCGTTGTGGTGGTGGCCACCCTCCAGCAGTCGCTTGCGGACGGCGCCGACCGCGTTGTCGCCCTCGGTCGCGATCTGGCCGGCGTCCGAGGCGAGGGCCTCGATCGCGCCGCTCGCGGCCTTGGCGTCGGCCGCCTGCATCGCCTTCTGGGCGTGGCCCAGCGTCGCCTGGCCGTGGGCCACCGTCGCGGCCAGGATCGACCTAACGAGGTTCTCCTCCGTGCGCTTCAGGGCGAGGATGCCGTCGGCCAGCGAATGGTAGGTGGTGACCATCTCCGCCGGCGTCCCCGTCACTCCCCCCGCCGCGGCGGGAGCCGCGGGCGCCACGAGCGCGAGAGCGGCCAGCGCCGCCGCCATCGCCATCAACCGGATCGTCATTGTGGTCCCTCCCGCCGGCCTCGCTCGGCCGGCCTTCTTACGTCCCAATGATCGCCCGACGAACGCGTCAGGCTATCACGAGTGAGCGGCGGCAGACAGGTCCGCAGCGCGACGAACTCAGAACTCGGGTCGCGCGAAGCGCGTCCCGGGAGGAAAGGACAGGCCGAAGCAGCGGTCGAGGACCTCGAGCAGGTGCTCCGGGTCGCGCACGGTCGTCGCCTCCGCCCCGCGTCCTTCACGAACGACGAGGTCGCGGTTGCGGAGGATGATGCGCTTCTCCGGCCAGGAGCGCTGGGCGGTGAGGTTGTTCACGAACGGGGACTGCGGGTAGGTGCTCGTGAAGTGGTTGGCCATCTCGAAGTCCACCGGGTACTGCGGCTCGAGGGTGAAGGCGTAGAGGTCGCTCCATTCCCCGGCGATGTTGCCCTCGAGCACCCAGCTCTCGCCCTCGCGTCGAAGGCGGTGGCCGATCGCGCCGACCCAGACCTCGGACCCGGCGACGAGCGGCAGCGGCTCGACCAGACCGTCTGCCCCGAAGCCGACGTCGGCCACGGCCGCTCCTCGGGGCAGATCGACGAGCAGGACCATGTGGGTGCGGGGTCGGACGCTCGTCGCCCCCGCCCGCACCCGCGCCGCCAGCGAGGTGACGCCGAAGCCGACGCGCTCGAGGGCGGCGCGGAAGAGCGTGTTCTGCTCGAAGCAGTAACCACCCCGACGGCCGGCGACCATCTTCGCCTGCAAGCTCTCGAGATCCAGCCGGATCGGGCGCCCGAGGAGGATATCCAGGTTCTCGAACGGGATCGTTGCCACGTGCGTCCGGTGCAGCTCCGCCAGCACCTCGGCGGAAGGGGCGAGCGGGGGCGCGGCGCCGGTGCGCGCGAGGTATGCGTCCAGATCGAACGCACGCGTCTCCATCGGATGAGAGAGTCTATCGCTCTCGATTCGCCGGTGTCGTCGGGGCAGCATGATCGGCCGGTACGCCGCTAGCCGACCGGCGGCTGGCGTCCCCCGGGGAGCCCGGGTATCCTCGGGCCATGGTGACTCCCTCCGTGCGTCCGCGTGTCCTGGTCGCCCTGGCCCTGGGCGCCGTGCTTCCCGCCGTCGCCCCCGCCGATGGGCCAAACATGTCCGGACGCTGGAAGTTCAACCGGCAGCGCAGCGACGACGTCCGCGAGGCCATCGTCGAGGCCGCCGGGCCCGACCACACGACGGGCGACGCGAAGAAAGAGGCCCTGCGCGTCTGGATCCGCGACTGGCTGATGGGCCTCGCCGACCAGACGGCCGAGCACGTCGCGACCATCGAGCAGACAGCGAGCCAGTTCACGGTCTGGGTGGGCGACGACCTCCCCACCATCTTCCACTTCGGCCGAGAGGCGGCGAGCCGGGGCCCGGGTGGAGGGATCCTGAAGGTCTCCGTGAAGTGGAACGCAGAACAGCTCGTGACCGAGGAGAAGGCGGAGAAGGGCAGCGGCCGCATCATGTCCGTGTACACGCTGCTGCCCGGGGGCAAGAACCTGCTCCTCGCCTACCGGCTCGAGCACGCCCGGCTCCGCAAGCCCCTCGAGCTGAGGCTCATGTTCGATCGGGCCGGGAACGGACCGTAGAGGCTCGGGGGTCGCGCTCGGCTCTGAGACCCGCTCCCCCCGGGGTGATTCAGACGATCTATTGACAGCAGAGTCGGTTGAGACGAAATCTTCCCGTGAGACAAAGTCTCAACCACGCGGTGCCTGGCGGCAGCGCGTTGGTCGCTCCATGGATCGCAAGACCAGGCAACGTCGCATCGAGGAGTTCCGGCGTCTATGCCGGGAGCGAGGGCTCGCCTTCACGGAGCAAAGAAGGGCGGTGCTCGAGGCCGTGCTCGTTCTCGACAACCACCCCACCGCCGACCAGGTCCACCGCGCCGTGGCCCGCCGTCACCCCGGCGTCTCGCGGGCGACCGCATATCGCACCCTCGAGGGCCTCGCGCGGATCGGCGTGATCACCAAGGCCTGCCATCCGGGAAAAGCCGTTCGCTACGACAGCCGCACCGAGGTCCATCACCACCTCGTCTGCCTCACCTGCGACGAGGTCGTCGACATCACCGACGAGCGCCTCGATTCGCTCCCGGTACCCGACACCTCGTCCTTCGGCTTCGAGGTCAAGGACCTCAGGGTGCAGCTACGCGGGAGGTGCCGTCGTTGTCGTCAAGTGGAGGAACAGTGATGAGATCAATCCGGAACGCCATGCTCCTCGCCGTTGGGCTGCTGTGGGCGGCGGGGGCCGGGGCCAAACCGCCTCTCGGCCTGCCCGACGTCCCCATTCCCGGGGACAACCCGCAGACCCCCGAGAAGATCGCCCTCGGCGAGAAGCTTTTCAAGGACAAGAGGTTCAGCCGTACCGGCGAGGTCGCTTGCGCGAACTGCCACGACGAGAAGAAGGCCTTCACCGACAGCCCGCTCCAGGTGTCGGAGGGTATCAAGAAGCTCACCGGCACCCGCAACGCCCCCACCGTCGTGAACGCCGCCTACATGGAGAAGATGTTCTGGGATGGCCGGTCGCCCAGCCTGGAGGACCAAGCCCGTCACCCCTTCGTCAACCCCGTGGAGATGGGGCTCAAGGACCACGAGCCCATCCTCAGGATCGTGCGCACGGACCCCGCCTACGTGAAGGCGTTCCAACAGGTGTTCGGCAAGCGCGGCAAGGACGTGACCATGATCGAGGTGACCAGGGCGATCGCCGCCTTCGAGCGGACCCGGATCGCCGGCGACTCGTCCTTCGACCGCTTCTACTTCGGCGGCGAGAAGGACGCGCTCACCGAAGCCCAGCGGCGTGGGTTCGACCTGTTCGTGAACAAGGGCCGCTGCGTCTCATGCCACGTCGTCGAGCAGACCCAGGCCCTCTTCACCGACAACCGGTTCCACAACATCGGAGTCGGGATCAACGACATTCAGGACAACGTGCCCGCGCTCGCCGGCGAGTACCTGAATGCGAAGCTGACCGCCTCCGAGGTGGACGTGAAGGTCCTGAGCGACAAGCGCACGTCGGAGCTCGGCCGCTTCGCGGTCACGACCGATTTCGACGACCTCGGTTCCTTCAAGACCGCGACCCTGCGCAACGTCGCCGTGACCGCGCCCTACATGCACGACGGCAGCCAGAAGACGCTCCGCGACGTCGTCGTCCACTACAACAACGGTGGGGTCACGAAGAAGGACGATCGCGTGAACGACTTCCTGAGTGGCGGCATCCGTCCCCTGGACCTGACCGACCAGGAGATCGACGACCTCGTGGCCTTCCTGGACGCCCTCACCAGCCCCGAGTTCGCCACGCTGCCCAAGGCGTTGGGCGGGAAGGAGAAGTGAGAGCCATGACCGAATACGCCTATCGCCGTCGCGACTTCCTCAAGGGCGCGGGGGCCGCCGCCGTCAGCACACTCCCCCTGAGCATGGTCGAGCTCGCCTTCGCCGACCCGAGGGAGAACTTCACCTTCGCCTACATCTCCGACTCTCACATCCAGCACATCAAGGACGCCAAGTTCGTGCACAACTGGGACCGGGGGCTCATCCGCGCGGTGGCAGAGACGAACCTGCTCACCCCCAAGCCGGACTTCGTCGTGTTCGGGGGCGATCTCGCCCAGCTCGGCACCAAGGCCGAGCTGGATCACGGGGCGGAGATGCTCTCGAAGCTGCGATACAAGACCTACTGCGTGATGGGCGAGCACGACTACTACCTCGACCTCGGCGAGTACTGGTCGAAGCTCTTCGGGCCGCAGCACTACAGCTTCGACCACAAGGGCGTGCACTTCGTCGTGCTCAACAGCGTCCTCACCTATGACGAATGGACCTACAACCGCTGGCCGAGCGCGGAGCAGCGCATGCTCGAGATGGCGGGCCTCGACAACCCCAACGGCTCGCCCTTCATGGTCGGCGAGAAGCAGCGGGAGTGGCTCCGCAAGGACCTCGAGCCGGTGGACAAGACGACGCCGCTCGTCATCTTCTCCCACTCGCCGATCCAGAAGATCTACAAGGGGTGGAATTTCTGGACGGAGGACGCGGAGGAGGTGCAGACCTTGCTGAAGCCCTTCCCGAGGACCAACGTGATCTACGGGCACGTGCACCAGATCCAGTACAACCAGGTCGACAACATCGCCTTCCACTCCGTGATGGCGACGGCGTGGCCCTGGCCCTATCCCCAAAGCTATGCCCAGGCCGCGCAGCACCTGCCGAAGCTCACCGTGCTGATGAACCGCGCCGATCCTTTCTTCGAGCGCGACGCCACCGGGTGGCAGTTCATCGCCGTGGGCACCGGGCGTGTGGCGATGGAGTACAACCTCTACAACAACACGAACCGCAGGGTGGCGCTCAACCCCGCCACGGGGCTGCCCGAGGACACGGCGTTCCAGGATCCGGCGCGGCAGATCCCCCCGCAGATCCACTATTAGAGGAGGGGCGATGTCCAAGAAGCTTCTCGTTGCCACATGTGCCGCGGCGGCCGTCGTGGCAGTCGTGGGCGGGCTGGGTGCTCGCGCCGACGAGTTCACCAAGCAGGATCTGGAGCGTTGGGAGAAGGAGTACATGACCGTGGTGCAGAAGGGCCGCGAGCTGTGGACGAGCCCCAAGCTCGGCACCAACGGCGTGGCCTGCGCGCAGTGTCACCCCAACGCCGCCAACACGCACCCCGAGACATATCCCAAGTTCCAGAAGCAGCTCGGCCGGGTCGCCACGCTGCGGGAGATGATCAACTGGTGCCTCCAGCAGCCGCTTCAGGGCAAGCCGCTCGCCCTGGACGATCCACAGATGGTCGCCATCGAGGCCTACGTCGCGTACGAGCGGCGCGGAGTGCCGATGGCCCCCGGCAAACATTAACTTACGACGAGCCGCCGCTCGGCGACGCCTCTGCGGGAGGCGAGGAAGCCCACCCCCCGGACGCCGGCCGGGCCCCGGTCGGCTTCCGGGGTCCGGCCGGCACGGCGAACGACGTCTAGAAGGTCAGCCGAGCCTCGAGCTGGATGATGCGTTGGTACGGCTGCTGGCCCAGCGACCCGCTGAAGGTGTTGGCCTTGAGGAACTGCGGTGTCCCCGGGACCACGAAGGCGTTCGTCGAGGTGGCGGCGGTCGTGATCGCGATGCCCGAGCCACCACCGAGTGCGAAGCTCGGCGTGTTGGTGGCGTTGAGGACCTGGACGCCCAGGCGCAGGCGGGCGCGGCTGCCGATGTTCGTGTTCTTGTAGAGCGAGAGGTTCAGGGTGTGGATGCTGCCCGGGCCGTGGATCCGTCCACGCTCGGTCGCCACGAGACCGACGCCCTCCTGGGCTCCCGTCCGCCCGCGCACGAATTGGGCGCTCGGGTCGAGGGCGACGTAGCCGACCACGCTGTCCGAGCCGCAGCCGATCGTCCCGCCGAGGTACGGGGACGAGCCGTTGAAGCAGACGAAAGCCGAGTCGGTGCCGAGATCGGCGGTTCCGTTCGGGTTCTCCCAGGCCCGGTCGCCCGCGGCGTCGAAGTTCCCGTTGGTGTCCCGGCCCGAGAGGACGGCGAGTGCCTGCCCCGTCTCGAAGAGGAACGAACCGTTGAACGACCAGCCGCTCAGCAACCCTCCCAGGAACCCCTGCGCCGACGGCTTCGGTATGTCCCAGACCCACGCCACGACGGCCTTGTGGCGCTTGTCGAGGCCGGAGAGGCCCCGGTTGGACTCCACGTCCCAGGAGTTGTCGAGGCGCCGCGGGTTCAGGAGGCTGGTGAAGAGCTCGTTCTCCCCCTCGTCCTCGATCCGGCTCAGGGTGTAGTTGGCGGTGAAGGACAGGCCCTGCGAGACATTGTGGGAGATCTGGATGGAGCCGCCGTTGTAGAGCGAGGTGCCGACGGGGGTGAAGGCGGTGAGAAGACCGGCGAAGCCGTAGGGCTCGAGGGCCCCGATCTGCTGCGCACCGAAGTCGTCGAGGGTGGGGGCGCCCACGTAGTTGCGGGAGAGTGCCTCCTCTGGACTCGCGAAGATCGGAAGTGACACGGAAACCGGGATCCCGGCGTTGAGCCGTCGCTGCAGCGGGAGGTAACGGCCCTTGGTGCCGATGTACCGCAGCTCGACCAGCGTGTTCTTGAACAGCTGGCGCTGGAGCGATAGCGACCAGGTGAAGGTCTCGGGGATCTTGTCGTCGTAGACGAAGGCCTGTGTGGCGAGGCGGGCCTCGTCGCGGCTGGTCTCGGCGCTGGGGGCGACGTTGAGCAATCCGCCCCCGGCCAGGAAGCCGACGTCAGGGCTGGCGCACCAGGCGGGCGTCGGAGTGAGCTGGCAGGAGAGGTCGGGGTTGAGCTCGATCTGCGCCTGTGGCGGGAGCTGCAGGGTGGCGAGGTTGCCGAAGAGCACGTCGTGGGCGAGGGCGAAGCCGCCCCGCAGCGAGGTACGCCCGTCTCCGGTCACGTCCCAGGCGAAGCCGATGCGGGGTGCGAAGTTGTTCTTGTCGGCATTCGGCTTTCGGAAGATCACGCTCCCGTCGGGGAACTCGTTCAGCAAGAGCTGCTGATGGGCGGGGCTCAAGGTGTTCCAGACGGTGACGCCGTTGACGACGTCGGTGCGCAGGTCCTCGATGCTGGCCACGTTGTTCAGGTCCTGCAGCGCCGAGTCCTTCGGGACGCCGGTGTACTCGTAGCGCAGGCCGAGGTCGAGGGTGACGCGAGGAGTGACCTTCCAGGTGTCCTGCACGAAGACGTAGAAGGCGTCACGGTCGCCGATGTACTCCGGCGTCCCCACACCCCGCAGGGCTCCATTGCCCCCCGTGGGGAGCTGATCGCGCGCGAACTGGTCGAGGTCGACGTAGGCGTACTCGCCGCGAGAGCGGGGAAGGAAGCCGGCGGTCGACTTCAGCCTCCGGAACTCGGCGCCTCCCTTGAAGGAGTGGTTGCCCGTGATCCAGGTGGTGGTGTTCAGGAACTGGAGTGTGGAACGGAGGCCCTCCTGGGGGTACTCGCTCACGGGCCCGATCTCGAGGCCGATGTCATTGATCACGTAGTTACCGAAGACGTCGGTGGCGCCGGGGGCCGACGGGAGGTCGACGGCGAAGATCTGGTCCAGGCTCCCGTAGCCCGCGCGGAACTCGTTGACCACGTGCGGCCCGAGGGTCGAGACGAGGCTCAGGGTCCCGCGCTTTGTCTTCGCCCGGGTGATGGTGGCGTTGAACTCGGCCGTGGGCAGCGGTCCGGGTCCGATCTCGCTCGGCTTGCCGTACTGGAAGCGAAGGCTGAGGCGGTGCTGGCCGAGCTGGCCGTCGACGTTGAACTGGGCGAGGTGCCAGCGGAGGTAGTTCGGGGTCTCGGCCGAGAACGCCCCCAGCTCGATCGGCACGAGCTGGCCCGTGGCCGCGTTGAGAACCGGTGCGAAGTCGCCGGTGGGCGCGCCCGCCGCCGGAACGTGGTCGCGCAGTATCCCGACCGGGACCGGGCTCACCCCGGAGGCCGGGTTGTTGGCGAGGGCCTCGAGGGCGGAGAGGCCGGCCGAGGTCGGCACCAGGATCTGGGCGGGGGCCGAGCTCGCGAGGTTCAGGTTCTGGAACTCGTAGGCACCGTAGAAGAACCACTTGTTCCGCACGATGGGCCCGCCGATCTGGGCGCCGACCCGGTTGCGGTCGAAGCGGGGCTTCTCGTCGCCCTCGTCGAAGGTGGCGCGGGTCAAGTTGTCGAGGGAGAGCAGATTGCGATTGATGTTGTACCCCCACACCCCGCCGTGGAACTCGTTCGTCCCCGACTTGGTCGTGGTGATGAACTGGCCGGCGGTGCTGTGGCCGAACTCGGCGTTGAACTGGTTGGTGATGAGGGTGAACTGCTCGACGGAGTCCTGGATGACGGGCGCCGACGCCCCCGTCAGCTCCGAGTCGTTGTTGTCGAGACCGTCGATCACGAAGTTGTTGTTGCGGGGGCGGTTCCCACCGATGGTCCCCCCCTGGCCCACGACCCCGCCCGGCTGGGTGCCGACACCGGGGGCCAGCACGGCGAAGTTGTTCACGTCGCCGGTCAGGCTGCTGTCCTGGAGCGGCATGTCCACGATCTGCCGAGCGTCGAACGTCGCTCCCTCGAGCTGAGAGCTCGACGTCTGGACGATGTCCCGCCCGGCGGTGACGGTGATCGCCTCCGTCACCCCGCCGACGTCGAGGCGGGCCTGCACGTCGAAGGTCTGGTTGGCGCTCACCGCGATGTTGCCGCGCTCGTAGCTCTTGAACCCGCCGAGCTCGACCTTGAGGTGGTAACGGCCGACCAGAAGGTTGGGAAAGACGGCGATGCCGGCCGTGGTCGTGACCTGGCTGCGGGTCTCGCCCGTCTGCTCGTTGCGGAGCGTCACCGTCGCGCGGGGCAGCAGCCCGCCCTGCTCATCCTGAACCGTCGCCCGGATCGTGCCCTGGAAGCCCTGCGCCCACGCGACCGGCGCTCCGAGAGCGAGCACCAGGGCGGCGAGGGCCAACGGGGCGCCGGCCCGGACCATTCTCTGCAAGTTCGTGCGTCCTCGTATGCTTCTCA
>Ga0209342_10001001_pt1 | contig 32046 bp, 21 predicted proteins | sample RifCSP16_2_FD_184023 | JGI IMG/M metagenome (GOLD analysis project Ga0209342, IMG submission 184023) | Soil microbial communities from Rifle, Colorado - Rifle CSP2_sed 16_2 (SPAdes) (version 2) | ecosystem: Environmental > Terrestrial > Deep subsurface > Rock core/Sediment | place: Rifle...
GATGGCCGATTTTAATAATCAGCTTTCCTACTCGTGGCTCCTGGCCGAGACGACCGGATCCATTTCCGGCTTCGCCAACCTGGCGCTAGACACGAGCGGGTTCCAGAACGCCTTGGATCCCGAGGGTTATCTATACTTGTCGCAAAGCGGCGACTCGAAGCAGCTCTTTCTCAACTACTCGCCCACCGGGGGCGACGGCAGCATGCCGCCCTTGACGCTCCCCGGCGACGCGGACAGCAATAATCGAGTGGATGAGGCCGACGCCGCCATTCTCGCGGCCAACTGGGGTCAATCCGGCGACTGGACGACGGGCGATTTCAACGGCGACGGCACGATCAACGCCCTGGACGCCTCGATCCTCGCGGCCAATTGGGGAGACCATAATCCGCTGGACTCCGCGGTCGGCGTGCCCGAGCCGGGCAACCTTGCCCTGCTGGCGGCGATGGCGATAATCGGCCTGCTGCGTCGGCGACGGAACGCCTGAGCCCGCGTGACTCGTGCGAGCAAATAGAAAAACCGGAAGCCCTCGGGATCTTTTGATTCCGAGGGCTTTTTATTTCGCGGTGTGGTCATGGGCAAATTAGCGGGGCGGGTCCGCGCAACGGGCCGCTCTTTGCCTTTATGCCGACTCACGGGACCGGCCGCGGTCAGTCCCGCGGTTGTCACCGCCGGCCGCGGCCTTCACGCTGGGCGCCTTTGTCTCCGCCGCGAGGCTTATCGCCGCCACCGCCTTGCTCCATGCGCCGAGATTGCGGCGAGGCTTGTTCTCGTCCTCCTTGAAACGCTCCTTGCGGTTGACGTTGTTCCCGCGCTCGCCGCGGTTCGACCTCTCTTCCTTGCGGCTGGGACGGAATGGACGGCCGGCGGATTCCTGAAGTCGCCTGATCCGTGCGTTGCGTCGGGCTAGAGGGAAGAATCGGTTTCATCACCTGGCGGGCGCGTCCGTCCATCCTCGTGGGAGCGCCTTGCGGAAGCGAACGTGCGACTCGGGGAAGGGTGAGCGTTTCGGGGCGATTTTGCTTGCCCGCGGCATTCGGATCCAGTGAAGGTCCGCGTTGATCGCCCGCCGTGGCCGTTCCCGCGGCCTCCATCCGACTCCTTTCAGTCCCGAATTGCCGCGTGAGGCGAGCCGTCTCGCGAAATCTGGTTTTTTGCTCCGGAGAGACCGTGTCAAGGCGGGTCACGGCCCCGGGTCTGTTACGCCAATTTTGCAAGGAGTCGGCAATGTTCAGGAACTGGCGATCGCGTCGTTGTCCGCCGGCTTCCGCGATGCGCCGTGCGTCCGCCAGATTGTGTGGCAGACGCTGATCGGGATGGGCGCGATAGTAGGCGTGCCAATTCTGGAGGTTCCTCGCCCAGTGGGGATCGCTGACGCGGTTTCGCCAACCGTAGTAGGCGAAGAGCGGATCGTACGCATAGCCGACATGGCGGCGCACTCCGAACCACGGGTAAATGCCCAGCCCGTCGTAGTTGGCGGCGTAGTAGTCGCCGAAATAGTAGTGACTGTAGTTGGGACGCACGAAGAGATAGAAAGTCAACAGCGAGCTATCGATCACCACGGACGGTGAGTAGAAATAGCCCGGCCGACGATACAGGTCGCTGCTGAAATAGACGGGCGCAAAAAGCAGCCCGCGCCGGTCGAGGCGATAGTCCCTGTACGCGTCGCGGAAAACCCACCCTCGAGGGCTCCAGTAATACGAAGCGGACACCCAAACCCAGTCAGGTTGCGCTTCGGCCCAATAGCCGGGCTGCCAAGCGTAGCCCGCGTCGGTCCATCGCCAACAGCCGGAAACCCAAACCACGTCGGCCGAGGGAGGGTCGCTTGTCGGGCCTTGCTCCAACGAAGCCGGCGGCTCGGGATAGTAGGCCACTTCTTGTTGGTCGACGGGCGACCAGAACCCCGACACCCAGGAATAGCCGCCGGGCACTTCGGTCCAATAACCGGCGATCCATCGTTGGCCGGGCGGGGGCACTCGCCACACGCCGCTGATCCAACTGAAATTCTTCCGATCGTCGTCCCACGCCCAGTAACCGCCGATCCACGCCGTTTGTTCGCCGGCCGGTTTGGCGTCGGGTGGAACTTCATCGATCGGTTCGGGCGGCTTCTTGGGCGCCAGCAACGGTCTGACCACGCCGGAATTCACGGGTTGCGCGAATGCTTCGTGAATGGGACCACGAGTCATAACCTCCACGCCCGCGGCTGCCGGATTGTCCATCACTGGGGCGGGGCCGCTCGGAACTTGAGCGTACGCAACCGTGTTGGGCAAACAGGCGGCTACGGCGATCACACCCGCCAACAGGTCACGCGAGTGCAAGCACGATCGTCTCATGACTGTCTCCTTGTCTCTTTGTGCAACGGATCCACGGCCACTGCAACACCCTGAATCGCGAGGTTCGCGCAATTGCGCGGTTTTCGCGAGGGTGGCAATTCAAGAGAAATTATTGGCAAGGCGATCGTCGAGACAACCACCGAGCCGGGGGCGGCAAATACGAGCGAAGGCGGTAGGGGTTCTCCTTACCGCCTCGCCATGCCAACCACTACCGGCGGCTCATCGACGCTCATCATTCCGCGGCGTGCCGATCAGAAACCAAAACTGAACGATCGCCGCGGCCCGTGGAACTCGAACCCGAAACCGGGCCCGTACGGATAGTAGCTTCGATATGGGACAACGGGGTACTCGTGGTACCGCGGCGGGCCGTACCAGTAATAGTAGTGCGGCCCATGGACGCGATACGGCGGGTAATGGTAATAGCCGTACCAGCCTCGATCGTGCCTGTACGCGGGTCGATGAACGAACGTGATGACGGGCTCGTCCGTTGCGGTAGTCAAATGGGACGCCGTCGTCACGTTGCCGGGTCGCTCCTGAGCGACGGCAAACATCGTACCAGCGAACAGGATCGCCAGCACGGACAAAGTTCGTGTTGCGAGTCGCATGTCACACCTCCTTTCGCGGTGGAAGCCGCAAAAAGAATCACTCATCGCACACTGGAAACGCTACTGCCGGCGGTCAATCCACCGGCTACGGATTCAGCCAATTCATGCTCTTTGCCGAGCGAGTGTCAGCGCTTTTGAACCAATCCAGGCAACGTCCGTCCGCCAGTTCTTCGCGGATAGAATCTTCGCGAGGTACGTACCGGCGTCTTCGTCATCGGCGACAACGAGAATGTGAATAGGCGGCGTCATGGGATTGGCTCCACGTAAAATGTTCGCACCGATTGTCGCTCAGCTACCACGGTCGACAGGGCATCTCGGCGTGATCGGCGAATGGTCCAAACGTCGGACCCGCACACAGCCTAGAGGGGGGCAGTGCTTCGCGCATGCATAAGGCCTTTTTCAACGGCCTTCGGCATCCGCCGACTGCAATCGCCCCTCATTGACTTCTATGCGCACCAAGAGGCTCGGACAAGGCCCAATTTGCCTACAGCACCGCCTCACACTGTGTTTGGGTCATATCTCACGCAAGGAAAGGGCGTCGTGTTCCGCGATTTTTTCACTCGCCCAAATCGGATAGACACCCAGTGCGTGGTTTGTAGCTGGAAAACTGGGGGATTTTGGAGAAAAGCTGGCTTTGCGGGCGGTGGGCAGAATTTGGTGGGTGGGTTGCGGGGGACAACGGTTGTGGATTGCGTGGAGCGGGTTGGTGATTCGCCGCTCCACCCCACACTCTGCTATGTCGCTTGTTGCGAATAGGATACCACCCTGCATGGATTCGCCGGAGCTTATGCGCTGTCGGCGAGTTGGTGGATGGCGTCTTTGAGCAGGACAGCGGAGGCGGCGAGGGCGTTCAGTTCGTCGGGGGGCAGCCGGGGTTCGAGAATTTTCTCAACACCGGCGGACGAGACGATGCAAGGGACGCTCAGGCAAACGTCTCGCAGGCCAAATTCGCCGTCCAGCAACGCCGAGACGGTCAAAACGCCGCGCTCGTTGCGCAGAACGGCCGCGACGATGCGGACCAGGGCCAGTCCGATGCCAAAATACGTCGCGCCCTTATAGTCAATAATGTGGTAGGCCGAGCGACGAATCTCCTCCTCGATCCGAGCGCGCTCGGCGGGCCAGTCTTCGCATCGGCCGCAAACGGGACAATACTCGTCGATCGGCATTCCGCCGACGTGGGTCATCGACCAGGCTGCCAGTTCGCTGTCGCCGTGTTCGCCCAGTACGTACGCATGAACATTGTGGACGTCGACGCCGCAATGACGGCTCAACAGGTGGCGGAACCGCGCGCTGTCGAGCACCGTGCCGGAGCCAATCACGCGGCCTCGCTCGAAACCGGTGCGCCGCAGGGCCACGTGGGTGAGCACGTCGACGGGGTTCGTCACCACGATCACGATGGCCCGAGAACCGCGCGCGGCAATGTCGTCGGCGATCTGGCCGACGATCGAAGCGTTGCGGTGGAGCAGGTCGAGCCGCGTTTCGCCAGGCCGCTGGGCCGTGCCGGCGGTGACAACGATCACGTGGGCGTCGGCGTAATCGGCCGCGTCGCCTATGCGGATCGCAACGGTGGGAAAGAACGGCTGCCCGTGGACCAGATCAAGCGCCTGGCCGCGGGCCAGATCGGCGTTCTTGTCGATCAGCACGATTTCGTCGGCCAGACCGCTTTGAGCCAGAGCATAGCAGAAGGTCGAGCCGACCGCGCCAGCTCCGACGACGACCACTTTGCGGCCGACGGGAATGGATGGTTCATTCATCCTGGATCGACGTAAGTCCTTTGATAGTAAGTGGACAGGGCCGGGGTTGAACCGGCGACACCAGGATTTTCAGTCCTGTGCTCTACCAACTGAGCTACCTGTCCAATACGCCCGCGGGGGGACGTCAATAGGACGCAAACAGTGTAGTATAACGCCGTCGGTGGGGCTGTCAATTCGGGGGTGCGAAAGTTTTCTTCGGCCTTAATGGGCCGCAACGCCGGTCAGCCATAGGATGGCTGTCAGTACAAGCACGAGCAACGTCGGTAGGCCCACCAGCATTAGCAGCGGCGCCACAAGTCGGCGGGACTGACGGCCATGAGATCCAGCGTGATCCCAAAACGCCAACGGCTGGGTTTCCTCGTCGGCGGCAACGAATGTTTGGGTTACTTGGCTTCGTTGGGTACGTTCGTCTTGCCACGCATCCGGAGAATCGTCGACGGCGGGCAGGATGTCCTGCGTGTCACGCAGGCTTTGCGGATCGTGGGCCACGGGGCGGCGTTGCGGTTTCGAGGCGAAGACCTTCGTCGGAGGAACGGCACGACCGCCGGCAGCCTCGGGAATGGGACGCGGCTCGCCGACCCAGGGCGCCAGCCGCTCGACCACGTCGCCCACCGTGGGGATACGCTCGCTCGGATTCTTCGCCATCATGTCGGCCAGCACGTCGACGAATTCGACGCTTAGCGTCGGATTCAATCGCCGCGGATCCAAAGGATGCACCTGGCAATGGGCACGGGCCTTGTCGGCCGTCGAGCCGCCGGGAAACGGCACTTTGCTGGTGGCGGCGAAGTAGAGCGTGCAGCCGAGTGAATAGATGTCCCAGGCGGGCGTCGGCGCCCACGGCGCACGAATGTGGTCGGGCGAGATGTAGTCGGCCGTTCCCACGATTTTGCCGAACTGCGGATCGGTTCGCGGATCAGCGACGATCGAACCGGCCAGGCCGAGATCGGCAAGTTTCGCGTGACCGTCGGGCGTGACCAGGACGTTGCCCGGCTTGATGTCGCGGTGGATCAGGCCCTGTTCATGGGCGTGTTCGAGACCGCGGGCCACTTGCGAAATGATGCCGGCGGCGGTTTGCATGTCCATCGGACCGGTTCGCCGTACGAGCTTGCGCAGGTCGGTGCCTGGCACGTATTCGGAAACAAGGTAATAGACGTTCTTGTCGTGGCCCGCGTCGAACGCACGGACCAGGTTTGGATGGCTCAGACTGGCTTGAGCCCGGATTTCACGGATGAAACTTTCGATGGCCTCGGGCGTGGAACGGTTGCGGGGGAGAACCTTGACGGCCACTTGGCGGTCGAGGACGGCGTGGCGAGCGAGATAAACGTGACCCATGCCGCCGCGGCCAAGCGAATCGACGATGCGGTACGCGCCGAGTTGGAAATTGTCGCGGCCTTCAAGCAATTGCTTGGCCTGCCAAGTGTTGAGCGTGCCGAGTTCGACGAGTTTGTCGGCGAGTTGGCGGTCATGATGGACCGCTTCCGACACGGAACCCCCGTCCCAGGTCCAGGAGACTCGGGCAAGCGCCTGGTCGATCTGCGTCTTGGTCAGCAGTCCGCTGGCCAGGGCGCAACGTTCGAAGTTCGACGGTTCGTGATCGGCCATGTTGGAAAGCGTCTTGAGCTTTGAGCCGGCCTGCGGGGGACTAAGAGCCTATCCGAAAACCGGGACTGGAATCCTCCGTCACGGTGCCTGTCCCGGTTTTCGGATAGGCTATAAGTTCAGTATAACGCCGGCGGCAAAAAGACGGCCGTGCAAATCGGCACGTTGCTCAGTTAGGCAACTCGAAATCATTCCAGGCGGCAGGCGGGGGTGCTTCGAAGGTCAAAGACGCCCCCCCGACCGGGTGCTGGACGGTGAGTCGTCTGGCATGCAAGGCGATGCCGGCAGGCCAGGGGCGGGCACTGCCGTATTTGCGGTCGCCGAGGATCGGGTGGCCGCGCTCGGTGAGTTGCAGGCGGATCTGGTGCTTCCGGCCGGTTTCGAGAATGACTTCCAGCAGCGAGACGCCTTGCGACGATGTGAGCCGGCGGTAGCTCAGCCGGGCGTGCTGAGCGCCGGACAACGTCGGGCCAACCACGTGCATCCGGCGGTGGCGTTCGTCCGGGCCGAGCCAATTTTCGCACATTCCCTGGGCCGGGTGAATCGTGCCTTCGACCAGGGCCCAATAGACTTTTTCGACCTCACGCTCGCGAAACTGCTCGGTCAACCGCCGGGCCGCCTTCGAAGTCCGGGCGAGCAAGACCACGCCGGTCACGGGAGCGTCCAGCCGGCTCAGAATGCCCAGGTAGACGTTGCCCGGCTTGTGGTAACGGTTCTTGACGTAGTCCTTGGCCAGCGTCAAAAGCGAGGCTTTGTCGGCCGAGACGCCCATCGTCGCCAAGCCGGCCGGCTTATTAACCACCATGAGGTGGTTGTCTTCGTAGAGAACGTCGAGCTGGAAGTGTTTCATGGTTTTTCTCTACCGCGAAGACGCGAAGGATGCAAAGACTTGCGGACAGCCCTTATTTTAGCCAAGATTGAGCGGGGTGCTATGTCTCGGACGCGATGCAATCCACAACGCCAACCATGAATCCCACCGACGTGCGTCTTATTCTGGCCAGCCGGAGTCCGCGGCGACGCGAATTGCTCGCCGAGGCGGGCTACCGATTCGAAGTGGTTCCACCGGACGAAACGGCCGAAACGGGCGTCGAAGGAGACCGGCGGCCCGAGGAGATGGTTCGGGAACTGGCCTGGCGCAAGGCGGCCGACGTAGCCGCCCGACTCAGGGCGAACGCGAAGGAATCCGTGGGCGCCGCCGTGGTCTTGGGGTGTGACACCGTCGTTGAATGCGAAGGCCATATCCTGGGCAAGCCGATCGATCGGGCCGACGCGCGGCGGATGCTTGAAACGCTCCGCGGGCAGCGGCATCGCGTACTCAGTGGGTTGTGCCTGTGGCCGATCGGCGCGAAAAATTCGAAACCGCTGGTTGAAATAGCAATCTCTATTCTCCAAACAGACCTGCTCTCCGACGAGCAGCTTGACGAGTATCTCTCAGGCAACGACTGGCAAGGCAAGGCGGGCGCATTCGGCTACCAGGACCGCACGGGCTGGGTCCACGTCGTCGAAGGAAGCGAGTCGAACGTGGTCGGCCTGCCGCTGGAGTTGCTCGCGGCGATGCTAAAGCAGTTCGATGATTAAAGTGTCCAGGGATTGGACTCGCGAAAATATCGTAATTCACAAACTTTATCGAGCCGCGACCGGGAGGGAGCGGTTGCGAATGTCACGAGCTGTAACCGCTTCCTCACGGTCGCGGCTCGGTTCCCTCATTGAACATGAATTCACCGGACACCCTCATTGAATTACAAATCTCCATAGGATGAAAAAAAGCCGCCGCGACCACGAGGCCCGCGGCCGGACGAAGGGGGACGTCGGGCCAAAGGGCGAGTATCGCGGTCGGGCGGCTAAGGCCGATGGGTCGTCGCGAAGTGAAATCGCTTAGACCATGTCCTTCAGGTTCTTTAGAGGTCGCACTTTGACCTTGTTGTAGGCCGGACGCGCCTTGACGTCCATGAGCTCGCCGGGACGGAAGGGGTTGGGAACGCCCTTCTTGGCCGGCCGGGCGGCGACCTTCTTCTTCTCGATCTTGATCAGACCGGGAAGGGTGAACGAGCCGGCGCCACGGGCGCTGAGGCTCTTCTTGATCTCGGCGGTCATCGCTTCCATCACGGCGGCGACGTCTTTCTTCGTCAGGCCGGTCGCGGCGGCGATGTTCGTGAGGACCTCGGTCTTGGTTGGGGCTTTCTTGGCAGCCGCAGCACTAACTTTCGCCATGTTTGTAATACCCTCCATGCGAAGTGAGTTAGGGGTACAAAATCGTTCAAATAACCGGAAATCACCGGTCCTTCGATGTCCGTCCGACACCGTGAACGCGATGATTTGATAGCTCTTTCGCCATTTATGCAACCCGAAAAACGGCAAAAACCCTGAAAAATCGGGGAATAACCGGCGGGGACGGGTTTTTTCGCCCGTTTTTCGGGCTTTTCGGGCTGTAAGGGCGGCCAGAACGCTCAAAACGGCTGGAAAAAAGCCTCCTGTAAAGATTCCGGCCGAAGGCAAAACGGCCTCCATGGCCCTCGCTGGCGCTTCGGGTTGGTATGGGCGCTTCGGGTTGGTATGGGGGTGGGAACCGCCGGGGTCTTTGGACCTGGAAAAACGTCTCTTGTTGATTAACCGAATTATGTGGGGGATGGAAGGCCTGCCGAGTGGGTGGAACACGTCGGGAATATGAACCAAACGGGCCCAAACAAGGTAGAATAGAGGTTCGGAAATGCTTTTAAATTCCGGTGTTGCGACAAAGCAACAAGCGACCCGGGCACCCACCCAAACCGCATCGGACGAGGAGAAGACGAGATGATGGCTTTCGGCAACGTGCCGACACGTCGGATCGTTCTCCGATGGGCGGTCGTGGGGATGTTGATGGCAGGCCTGCCCGTTCCGCCCTGCGCGTGCGAGGCCGCTCCCGTTGGGCCGACGACGGGCGTAATGCTATTGGCCCAATTCCCGAACCGCCGCGGCGCCAAGGACGAGCTTCAGCCGGACGTGTTTCCGCGGCCCGAGCGGACGCTCGTTCGCCAACTGAACAACGCGCGGCAACTGATCGACCGGCGGCGTTTCGGCGAGGCGTTCCGGTGTCTGGACGTGATTCTTCGTTCGTCCGAGGATTACCTCTTTCCGCCGGACGAGAGCAAGCCGCTTCAATTATTGAGTCTGCAATCCGAAGCCCATCGTCTCTTGGGAAATCTCGGCGGCGAGGGACGAGACCTGTATGAGCTTCAGTACGGCAGTCAGGCCCGGCAAATGTTGGACAAGGCGGTCCGGCGTCGCGACGGCGAGTTGCTCGAAGAAGTCTCGCGCCGGTTCTTCCACACGGCGGCCGGCGCCGAGGCGACGTTTCTGCGGGGATTGGACAACTACGATCACGGCAAGCCGTTGGAGGCGGCATTGACGCTCCAGCGTCTTCGGAACGAAACGTCTTCAGCCGATCGTTTCGAGCCGGTCCTTTCGCTCGCGCTGGCCGCGTGTTGGCGGCAGGCCGGTCAGCCGGATCGGGCGAACGACGTGTTGCGCGATTTGAAACGCCGCCGGCCGAATAAATCCGTGCTGGTGGCGGGCCGGGAGCAAAGTCTGGCGACGTCGGGGCCCAACGCCCTTCCGCCGTGGCTGGCGGCCGACATCGCCATTTCCTCCGAGGGAGACGACTCTCGCGGTCGTTGGCTCATGCCGCGCGGCAACGCGGCTCGCACGGCGACGCTCCGCGCGAGCCGGCCGCTGTTGATCCCCGTCTGGGAAGTGCCCACGACCGATCATCCCCTGGCCGGCACGCTGCTGGCGGGCCAGTCGCAGTTTCAGGCGGAACGCGGGGAAGCAATGCTGCCGTCGCTTTTCCCGGTGGCGGTGGACAACGTCGTGCTGGTGCGCTCGCTACGCGCGTTGACGGCGATCGACTACGCCTCGGGCAAGCGTCTGTGGGAAGTGCCGACCGACGACGTGCTGGACGAGCCGACGGAGTCGAACCGATCCTCTTTCCCGCAGCCCGGCCAGCTCGCGGCGCTCGTGTGCCAGCGCGCGTGGAAGGACGGGGTCTATGGGGCGTTGAGCAGCGACGGACGTCGGGTTTTCGCGGTCGAGGACCTCGGCATCGGTCCGTCCCAAGGCGGGCGCCCCTTGATGATTCAAGGCGGCCGCGCGGTGGCCGACGTTTGGTCGAAATCCTACAATCGCCTGGCCGCGTACGACGTCCGGACGGGCAAGCTCGTCTGGCATGTCGGCGGGTCGCGCGAGGAGTTCGGACTGCCGCTTGCCGGGGCGTTTTTCCTGGGCGAACCGCTGCCCGTGCGCGACCGGCTCTATCAACTGGCCGAGATCGAGGGTGAAATCCAGTTGTATGCGTTGGAGGCTTCGTCGGGCGAGGTTCTTTGGTCGCAGCGGATCGCGCTGGTCGATCGGAACGTGCTGCAAAACCCGGTGCGCCGCTCAACGGCCCTTTCGCCGTCCCATGGCGACGACGTGATGGTCTGCCCGACGGCGGCGGGGGCGATCGTGGGGCTGAAGCCGGCCCAGCGGTCGTTGTCGTGGGGCTATCGCTACGCGAGGACGCCTGCGTCACGTTATGCCCAGGCGTACAGGTCGGAGGACGGGAGCGCCGCGTCGCAATGGACGGACGCGCGTCTCGTGGTGGTCGGCGACCGCGTGCTGGCCACTCCGCCCGACTCGGACGAGATCCATTGCCTGAGTCTGGCCGACGGCCGCTTGATTTGGAAACGGCCGCGGCAGGGCGGGTTGTACCTGGCGGGCGTTTGCGACGGGAAGGTCGTCGTGGTTGGCGCGAACCGCGTCTGGGCCGTGTCGCTGGCCGACGGCAAACCGGCCTGGGACGGACGTTCGATCCGGATGCCCGACGCGGCCGCCGTCAGCGGCCAGGGATTTCAGACGGGCTCGCTTTACTACCTGCCGTTGAATTCGGCCGAAGTGCTCGCGATCGACCTCGACGCGGGCGAGGTCCGCCGGCGACTCGCTTCGCCCAGCGGGACCGTGCCGGGCAATCTGGTTTGCTGCGGCAACGGCATCCTTTCGCAAGGCATTCGCGGGATGGCCGCGTTTTATCAGATGGATCCGCTCGGCCAGCGGATCGACCGGCGGCTGGCCGAGAATCCCGACGACGCGGAGGCCCTGCGGCAGAAGGCGCTGGTGCTGCTCGACTCGAGCAAACGGGCGGAGGCCGTCGAGTGCCTTCGCCGAAGTTACGCCCTGTCGCCCGGCGCGCGGTGCCGCGCCCAGCTTCGCGACGCGCTGCTTGAGGGATTGCGGCACGAGTTCGCCACCTATCAACCGGCCGCGAAAGAAATCGAAAAACTGCTCGACTCCTCGGCCGATCGCGTGCGCTATTTGTGCCTGATGGCCGCCGGCTTCGAGTTGCAAAAGGCGTGGAAGCCAGCCTTGGAGTATTACCTGTGGCTGGCCAACTCCCAGGGAACGACGCATCGACTGCTCCAGATGGGCAAATCGCACATGGTCCGGGCCGATCGGTGGCTGGCAGCCCGGTTGTCGGAGTTCCGCGAGTCAGCGCCGGGCGAGATCGTCAAAGAATTGGACTCTCGTCTGCGCGAAAGTCTCGACGCCGCGCGACGAGACCGAGGAACGGAACCGTTGGAGCGGTTCGCCGAGTGCTTCGACGGGCAACCCCTGGCGGCCGAGGCGCGGTCGGAATTGATCCGGCGTTACGTCACGTCGGGTGAATTGTTGAAGGCGGAGTTGCTGCTGCGGCGCCGGAACGCTTCCGGGAAACCCCGTGACGCGGCGGCGATGATGTTTGCGTTGGCCAAGATTTTCGTGGACGCGGGTCGCGGGAAGGACGCGGCCGCGTGTTATCGCGAACTGGAGGAACGCTTCGGCGACGTGGTCTGCCACGACGGAAAGACGGGCCGTGAGGTCGCGGCGTCGTTGCCGGCCGACTCGCCCATTCTCGCGCACCTGCATCCCGAGCGCGTCTGGCCCGGCGGCGCGGTTCGTCGGGCGATGGAACAAGTGGATCCGACCAAGCCGATTTCCGGGCTTGGAACAACGGTGGCGTTTTCAGGCGGCCAACGCCCCTTTTTCGTCGGCCGCGTCGCGGCAATGGAGCAAGGCTCACGCGCACTGGCGCTTTCGGACGGCTTCGGACGCCAGGAATGGAAGCTGCGCATCAATGGGTCCGGAACGCCGGAGTATTCTCCGCAACGATATCCCATCCAACTCAATGCCCGGGGACATCTGCTGATGTTGTGCTCGGGCAATCGGTGCGTGGCCGTCGACATGCTGGGCGCGGGACAGCCCCGAGTGCTCTGGGACCAGGACGTCGGACAAGCGGCGGGCGGCATCGGATTGCTCGCGCGGCAATTGAACGCGCCCGGGGCGCCGCCGGTCCTCATGGTCAACCGGTTGGTGCGGACGGGCTACGGGTCCGGCGTCTCCACGCCCGACGCATTCACCGACGAGTACGTGTGTCACCACGAGTTTCACCGATGCGTGGCTTTGGACCCGTTGACGGGCCAGACGCTTTGGAGCCGGAGCGACGTTCCGCCGCAGGGAATGGTGCTGGGCGATGGCGAACGGATTTTCCTGGTGCCGCCGGGCGCGACCCAGGTAACCGTGCTCCGGGCGAGCGACGGCGAGCGGCTTTCGACGACGCGGGCCGTGCCCAACCAACAGGAATGGATCGCCACGGTTGGGTGCAATATCCTCCGTTGGTACATGAAGGACGGCCGGCGATGCCTCGAATTGTTCGACCCGTGGAAACAAAAGACGGCGTGGGGGCCTCATTCGTTCTCGGCCGCGGCGCGATGCAATTTGCTCGACGGCGAGGCGGTCGGCGTGATGGAGCCCGACGGGCATTTTGTCCTGCTCGCGCTTCGCGACGGCGAGACGCGAATCGACGCGCGACTTGAGCCGGAACCGAGGTTGGAGGAAATCATTCTGCTCGATTCGGGATGGGGAACGATCCTCGTCACCAGCGGACGGCGACCGACCGCCGCGCAAGGGCAAACCCAGTGGCGAACCTTCTACGGCGTTTCGGCGAAGACGATTTTACAGGGCCGAGTCCACGGCTTCGACGCCTCGGGCAAGCCGCTCTGGCCCGACCGGCCGCGGGGCGTCGCCATCGAAAACCAGCAGCTTCTGCTGAATCAACCGGCCTGGCTGCCCGTGCTGGCCTTCGTCGCGCAGACTTACGCGCCGGGGGTTCGCAACGTTCACTGGATGACGCGGGTTTTGATGATCGACAAGCGGACGGGCCGCGAGGTGGTCAACGATGAATACGCGGATCGGATCGGGCGGATAAACTTCTCGGGCGATCCGGCCACGCGGACCGTTCGGTTGGACCTGTTCGAAAAGCGGTTGCGTCTGACGTTTACCGACGAGCCGATCGCGACGGAGAAGAAGTCCCCGTCATCCCCGGCCGGCGCGAAATCATCGCCCGGAATAAAACCCTCGAAGACGCTCGACGCGGTTTTCAAGGCGTTGAAGAAACGGCCCGGCGAGTAGTACAAACACGGATAACGGATAATCGAGTATGCGATTTTGTTTCAAACACCGCTGGGTTGCGTTCGAAACGGTCATCCGAGACGGGACCGCTCCCTTACGGTCGCGGCTCGGATTTCGAATGCGTTCACGGTTTGGATTGAGACACGGCTCGATATGGATTGCGGCGGCGATTGTGGTGTTGTGGGTGTGTTGCAGCGTGGCGGATTCGGCCGCCGTGGGCGCTGAGAGGGACATTGTGCGGCGGCGGACCGTGGACCGAGGGCTTCAATGGCTGGCCAATACCCAATCGCGGATGGGACACTGGACGGCCCGCAACGGACAGTACCCCACGGCGATGACGGCATTGTCGGGCACGGCCCTGTTGTGCGAGGGCTCGACAACGACCCAGGGGAAGTACGCCCCGCGGATTCGCCGCGCGGTGGACTATCTGGTCAGCCGCAGTTGCACGAACGGGCTGATCGGCGATCCGACGGGCGACGATCGCTACACGTACGGTCACGGGTTTTCGATGCTGTTTCTCTCGCAGGTGCTCGGCGAGGAGGAAGATGCCGACCGGCGGCAGACGTTGATCGACGTGCTCACTCGGGCCGTGAAATTCACGGGCGAGGCCCAAACGTCGGCCGGCGGCTGGGGCTACGTCAGCGCGAAGGACGGCAACGATTTTGACGAAGGATCAACCACGATCACCCAAGTGCAGGGGTTGCGCGGCTGCCGCAACGCGGGGATCCCCGTACCCGGCGATATTATCGACAAAGCAGTGAAATATATTCGCTACTGCACGGGCCCGGACGGAGGAGTTTACTACAGTTCGAAGCATCGTAGCGGAGGCCGGCCGGCGATTACGGCCGCGGCGGTGGCCTGTCTGTTCAACGCGGGCGATTACGACGACAAGTACGTGCCTAAACTGTTGGCCTACTGCAAGAAGAATCTCTACAACATGACGGGCCGCGATTTCGGCCACTGGCACTACACGCATTACTACTACTCCCAGGTGCTTTATCGCGAGGGCGGCAAGCAATGGGAGGACTATCGCGACCGGGTTTTCGCCAAGATCCTGCGCGACGCCGCTTCGAACGGCTCGTGGCCCGAGCAATCGGTCGGCGACGTGTACGGCACGGCGATCAACCTGACGATTCTCCAACTCGACAACGGAACGCTCCCGATTTATCAGAGGTAATTTTCGATGACGGAAGAACGACTTACGTCCCACGATTCGGCGGCGATCGAGCAATTGCAGGCCGCGCAACAGAAAATCATGGACCAGTTGGCCCAGGTGATCGTCGGCCAGACCGACGTGATCCAGGAGTTGCTCATCTCTCTTTTCAGCCGCGGGCATTGTCTGCTGGAAGGCGTGCCGGGGCTGGCCAAGACACTTATGATCAGCACCCTCAGTCAGGCATTGGAGTTGTCGTTCAGCCGCGTGCAATTCACTCCCGACTTGATGCCGGCCGACATCACGGGCACGGAGATCATCGAGGAGAACCGCTCGACGGGGAGCCGCGAGTTTCGGTTTTTGCAGGGCCCGCTGTTCGCCAATTGCGTGTTGGCCGACGAGGTGAACCGTACGCCGCCGAAGACGCAGGCCGCGTTGCTCGAAGCGATGCAGGAACGGCACGTCACGGTCGGACGGGTTCAACATCCGCTGCCTGATCCGTTTTTCGTGCTGGCCACGCAGAACCCGATCGAACAGGAAGGCACGTATCCGCTGCCCGAGGCGCAGCAGGACCGGTTCATGTTCAAGATTTTCGTGCGGTATCCGAATTTTCAGGAGGAATTCGAGGTGGCGCGGCGGACCACGACCACGCTGACGGCGGCGGTCGAGCCCGTGCTGTCGGCGGCCGAGATTCTCGACCTGCAACGGATCGTGCGCGAGGTGCCGGTGGCCGATCACGTGATTCGCTACGCCTTGGCGTTGGTTCGCATGACGCGCGCCGGTGAGCCGGGTGTGCCCGAGTGGATCGCCCAGCAGGTGGCTTGGGGCGCGGGGCCGCGGGCGATGCAGTTTCTGATTCTCGGCGGGAAGGCCCGTGCCTTGTTGTACGGGCGGACCCACGTGACGTGCGACGACGTGCGGCTGTTGGCCAAACCGGTGCTGCGGCATCGGCTTGTTTTGAGTTTCACGGCCGAGAGCGAAGGAGTCACGGCGGACGACGTGGTGGACCGGATCGTGGCCGCCACGCCGAGCAAGGAGGATGAACTGACCCGCGATCCGCGGTTCGCGAAAATATTTGCGTCGTAAGTAACCATCCCACGGAACAGTGTGGTGGGGCGATTGCGGCGAGTGACGCGGTTTGATGAATCCATCCAATAAGTGTCGCCGCAATCGCCCCACCCTACATACGTCGCCAAGATTATTATTGCATGAGCAGCCCACAGCGATTTCTTGATCCCGAAACGATCCAGCGCATTGCGCGGCTGGAGCTGCGCGCGCGTCAGGTGGTCGAGGGTTTTTTGTCGGGCATGCACCGGAGCCCCTATTTCGGCCATTCGGTCGAGTTTCGCCAGCACCGGGAATACACGGCCGGCGACGACCTGCGCGACGTGGATTGGAAAGTCTGGGCCAAGCAGGACCGGTTCTACGTCAAGCAGTACGAGGAGGACACGAACCTTCGCGCGACGTTGTTGGTCGATGTTTCGGCCAGCATGCGTTACGGCTCGGGCCCGTTGGACAAGTTCGGCTGCGCCGCGACGATCGCCGCGTCGCTGGCCTATTTGATTTTGCGGCAGCAGGACGCGGTGGGGTGTCTTACGTTCGACGCCGGCGTTCGCGCCACGGTTCCCCAGCGAACCAAGCGCAACCACATCGACGCGATCGTCCAGTCGCTCGACGCGAGCCGTCCGGAAAACAAGACCGACCTGTACGACGTCCTGCGACGCGCGGCCGAGACGTATCCGCGACGCGGCTTGATGGTGCTCGTATCCGATCTATTGGTCGAGCGCGAGGGGTTGTTCAAGGGTCTCCGGCTGCTGCGGAGCCGCGGACACGACGTCATGGTGTTTCACGTCATGGACGACGACGAATTGGATTTCCCGTTCAACGGGCCGACGCGGTTCGACGCGATGGAGGACGACGGGCGGTTGCGGTGCAATCCCAGGGCGCTGCGCGACGGATACCTTCGGGCACTGGGTGAATATTTGGACGAGGTCCGCCGCGGGTGCGCGTCGCACAACGTCGATTACACGCTGCTGCGCACTCGGCAGAGCCTCGACGCGGCGCTGGCGGCCTATTTGAGCAATCGGATGCGAATTAGAAGTAAGAAGTAGGAAGTGTGAAGTGTGAAATAGCAGAGTGGAAGTGGTTTCAAGGTTATTGTAGTTGACTATGCCTACGTTTCTTCATGCGCCGCTGCTTTGGGGGTTGCTCCTGGCGGGTGTGCCGGTGTTGATCCATTTGATCAACCTGATGCACCAACGCCGGGTGCAGTGGGCGGCCATGGAGTTTTTGCTGGCCAGTCAGCGGAAGAACCGCGCGTGGGTCCGGCTGAAAGAGCTGCTGCTTCTGCTGATGCGCATGGCGGCCATTGCCCTGGTCGTGCTAGTCGTGGCCCAGCCGCTGTTGCGCGACGAGCTGGGGGGATTGCTCGGCGGGACCAAGATCCATCACGTCGTGCTGTTGGACGACAGTTACTCGATGACGGACCGGCCCGACGGCGGCGACGTGATGGACGAAGCCAAGGCGGTGGTCGATCGAATCGCCACGACGGCGGCCGAACACGTTAATCCGCAACGGTTCACCCTTTTGCGATTCTCACGCGCTGCCGGCGAGGGAAGCCGGGTCCAGCCTGATTTTTTGCAAGAGTCGATCGACCGTGATTTTGTGGCTCGACTGCGGACGGCGATGAAGCCGATTCACGCGTCGCAGACGGCCGCCGGACCGGCCGAGGCGATTCGCGCCGTCGCCGGACTGCTTGGCGACGCCAAGGACCAGACGCGGATTGTTTATCTGGTGTCGGATTTTCGCGCGAATCAGTGGGAGCGGGCCGAAGAGCTTCGTTCGTTGTTGGCCGACCTCACGGCGAAAAACGTGGCGATTCGACTGGTGAATTGCACGGATCGCCAGCGGCCGAATCTGGCCGTGACGCGGCTCGCGCCGGTTTCGGGCACCCGGGCGGCGGGGATTTCGATGTTCATGGAGGTCGAGGTCGGCAACCATGGCACGTCGCCGGCCCGAGACGTTTCGGTCGTGCTCGACGAGGACGGACGCCGCCAGCCGGCGGTGAAGATTCGCGAAATTCCGCCGCGCGAGTCGGTTCGCGAGCGGTTTCAGATCACGTTTGCCACGGCCGGATTGCATCGACTGGCCGCGCGGCTGGAAAGCGACGCGGTGGAGTTGGACAATGTTCGCCATGCCGTGGTGGAGGTCCCGCTCGAAGTGCCGGTGTTGGTGGTCGACGGATCGGCTGAAGGGGAGGGGGCGTTGTTTCTCGGAGCGGCACTCGCGCCGGGCGGGGCGGTGCGCACGGGAATTCAACCGCGAGTGGAGACGCCGGCGTTTCTTAATCTTCATTCGCTGGACGACTACCGGGCAATTTATTTGACCGACGTCGAGCATCTCGATCCAGCGGCCGTGGATTCACTCTCGCGGTGGGTGGCCGACGGCGGAGGACTGGGCATCTTCCTAGGGCCGCGGTGCCGCGCCGGTTTTCTCAACGAGAACCTGTGGCGGGACGGCGCGGGGCTCATGCCGATCCCGGTGACGGGCGAGGCGGAACTGCCCGTCGATCGGCTCGAAAAAGTGCCCGACGTCGTGGTAACGGATCATCCGATGTTTCGCGTGCTCGCCGGGAAGGACAATAGTTTTCTGGCGACGATTAACGTGAATCGCTATTTCGGCGTGCCACGCGATTGGCGGCCGGACCAGGCTTCGACGGCCCGCGTGATCGCGCGGCTGCGCAACGGCGAACCGCTGGTCGTCGAGCGTCGCGTCGGAAAGGGACTCGTCATCGCGTGGCTCACCACGGCTGCGCCGTTGTGGAACAACGCGGGAGCAAACCCCAGTTTTCCCGTGATCGTGCAGGAGATGCAGGCGTATCTGGATCGCGGCAACGCGAACGAGACCGCGTCGTTGACAGTCGAGACGCCATTGGAGATAATTCTGGACGCCGCCCGGCATCAGTCCCGGGTCCAGCTTGTCGTGCCCGGGGAGAAAGGACCCGACGAGACGACCATCGACGCGACGCCGGCGACCGAGGGGATGCTAGGCGTGCGATTTTTGCGGACGGACAAGGCCGGGATTTATGAAGCACGGATTGCGACGACCACCGGCGCGACCGAGACCCGACGCTGGGCAGTGAACGTCGATCCGCGCGAGGGCGACTTGGCTCGACTCGACGCGGCCCGGCTGAGTACGCGGCTCGCCGGCGTGAAGTACACTTATCACGACTCGCGGGCTTTTGGCGAAGAGCGTCAGGAGGCGGCCGGCTACAACCTGGGCGACGCGCTGTTGGGCCTCCTGGTGCTGTGGCTAGCGGGGGAGCAACTTTTGGCGTGGTCGTGTTCGTATCATCCGCGACGGGACGACGCCGGGGCGAGGGTCGTCGGGGGAGGCGCCGCATGACTGACTTCCCCGTCTTGCTTGCCGACACGGCGACGCGAACGATGTTCGAATTGGGACGCATCCAGTCGAACTCGGATTTGATTCTGCCGGTCGTTGTGGCTGTGTCGCTCATGGTGCTCGCGCGGCTGATCTATCGGAGCGACGCCCAGGAATTGCGGCCCGTGGTGGGTTGGGCGTTGACCCTGTTGCGAACGGCGGTCATCTTCGCGTTGTTGTTGCTCTATCTGCAACCGCAATGGCGGACGGAACGGGAACACCGTGTCAACTCGCGGGTGTTGGTCCTGGTGGACAACAGTCTGAGCATGGGTCTGTCGGACGACACGACGGGGACGGGCAACCGGGCCGATCAGGTCGCCACGGCGTTGGCCCGGATAAAACTGGTTGAGCAGTTGCTCGCGAAGCATGACGTGGGCGTTTTCCGGTTCGGCGAAAAGCTCGAACCGATTGGTGCGCGGCCGCGGGCGGACGAGACGGAGAAGGAAAATGCCGGCACGGCTACTCCCGGAGGATCGTTTTCTTCGACAGCGATAAAGCAGAACGAAACTATCGACTGGAAGGCGGCGCTCGTGCCCGCCGCAACGCAAACGCGGCTGGGCGAGTCGCTGGACCAGTTGATCGAGCAGCAGCAGGACGCGCCCGTTTCGGGCATCATACTCATCACCGACGGCCGTCAGAACGCCGGCGCGTCGCCCGAGGCGGCAACGGCCGCGGCGCGGTTGGCCGATATTCCCGTTTTTCCGATCGGCGTCGGCTCGGACCGGCAGGTCGCCAACGTCAGAATCAGTGATTTCGTCGTGCCTGCGCGGGCTTATCCGGGCGATGCGTTCACCGCAACCGGCTATTTACAGGCCGCGCGGATGGCCGGACGCAAGGTAACGGTCGAACTGTTCACCAAGCAGGCCGACGCGGGCAAGGCGACGTCCGGCGACGGGGAGCTTGTGGAAAGCCGCGAGGTTCTGCTGGGCGGCGACGGAGAGGTCGTACCGGTTCGATTCGAGCTTTCGCCCAAGGAGCCCGGCCGGCAGACGCTCACGCTGAAAGTGAAAGCCCCGCCGGAAGACCGCAACCCGGGCGACGACCGACGCGAGGCCGACGTCGAGACGGTGGACCGCAAGGACCGCGTGCTGCTGTTGGCGGGCGGGCCGATGCGCGAGTATCAGTTTTTGCGCAATCTGTTGCATCGTGACGCGTCGGTCGTGCTCGACGTGCTGTTGCAAACGGCGCGGCCGGGCGTTTCGCAGGAAGCGCATCGGTTGCTCGATGATTTTCCCACGACGCGGGAAGAGATGTACCGTTACGACGCCGTGGTGGCGCTCGATCCCGACTGGCAGAAGTTGAGCGACGAGCAGATCAACTTGCTCGAAAGCTGGGTGGCCGAGCAGGGCGGCGGGCTGATCCTGGCGGCGGGCACCGTCCAGATGGGCAACACCATCAGCGGCTGGGTCCAGGACGAACGCATGGCGACAATCCGCTCGCTCTATCCGGTGCGATTCCAGCGACGCTTCGCCACCGACGAGGCCAGCTATGCGTCGAGCGAACCGTGGCCGTTGGATTTTACGCGCGAAGGACTTGAGGCCGAATTTCTTTGGTTGGCCGACAATCAGACGGCCGGCGAGGCGGCCTGGGCGGCGTTCCCGGGCGTGTTCAGTTTCTACCCGGTCGACGGCGCGAAACCCGGCGCGACGGTGCTCGCGCGGTTTTCCGATCCGCAGTTCGGCCCGGCGGAACAGCGGCCCGTCTACGCGGCAAGCCAGTTTTACGGGTCGGGCCGGGTGATTTATTTCGGCAGCGCCGAATGGTGGCGGCTGCGCGGAGTGGACGAAACCTATTTCGAGACGCTCTATACGAAACTATTGCGCCACGTGTCGCAGGGACGGCTCCTGCGAGGCTCGCGGCGGGGCGCGGTGTTGATCGACCGCGACCGCTACATGCTCGGCGCGACGGTCGAGGTCCGTGCCCAATTGACCGATGCGAGGCTCGAACCGTTGGCGGGCGCGGGCGTGCCGCTCGAAGTTTACTCGCCGGACGGCACGATGCAAACCGTGACGCTTTCCGCCGATCCGAGTCGCGCGGGCAGCTTCGCCGGTCGATTTTCGGCGTCGGCCGAAGGCGCATGGCGGCTGGAATTGCCGATTCCCGAGAGCGCGAACGAACGGCTCTCGCGGCGGATCCAGGTGAAGATGCCCGACCTGGAACGCGAAACCCCCGAACGGAACGACCCGCTGTTGGCGAGGCTCGCCGCGAAGACGGCCGGGCGTTATTACGTGGGGTTCGACGCGGCGTTTCCGGCCGGCGGCGCCGAGGGCCTGATCGAACGACTCAAGGACCGAACGAAAACGGTGATCGTCACCAGCCCGCCGAGTCGATTGTGGCAAGAACGGTGGCTGCGGTGGTTTATGTATTTGATCTGCGGGCTGTTGCTCGCCGAGTGGCTCATTCGCAGATTGATGAAACTAGCGTAGTTGATATTGGCAAGCACAAACGTGCGCTCGACAAGATTGTGCGTCGAGCAGGCTCGACGGCTAACCATCCGAAGCAATCCCATATTTCACACTTCACATGTCCGTCCCTTACTCCCAAATCCTTGACGTCCGAGTGGAATCGACGCTCGACGCGTTGCGCCGGCGGATCCGGCGGTACGTTTGGGGATATGGACTGGGCGTGACGCTGGCGACGGCATGTGGAATCTTTTGGTTGAGCCTGGGTTGCGACTGGTTCTTCGAGCCGGCCGTCGGGGTGCGGATCGTGCTTCTTTTGGCCGCGATGGGCGGGATTGCCGTCGTCGTGATGAATTTCCTGGCGAACCGCTTGCGGTTCCCGCTGACCGACGCCCACGTGGCCATGGTGCTGGAACGGCGGTTTCCCGAGTTGGATGACACGCTCCTGACGGCCGTGCTGCTCGCGCCGCGTCTGGATCAAATGGATGGCCTGTCGCGCGAGATGTTCGCGCGGACGTGCCGCGAGGCGTCGCGTCGGATCGGCGGGACGCGCGTGGACGACGCGTTCAATCCGGTTCCCTTGCGTGTCGGCGTAGCCGCGGCGGCCGTGCTGGCGGCGTCGATCGCCTTGTTTGGACTCTTGACGCCCCAGAGTCTGGGCACCTGGGCACGTCGGAGCCTGCTGTTGTCGGACGAATCGTGGCCGCGACGCACGTCGCTGGGAATCGAGGGATTCGAGAACGGCGCGCGCCGGGTGGGACGCGGCGCGAATCTGAAAATCGTCGCCACGGCCGATCGCAAAATGCCGATCGTGCCGCGCACGGTCGACGTCCGCTACCGCACGGACGGCGGAGCCCGGGGAAATGAACCGATGGACCGCGAGGGCGAGGCCGCGTCGGACCGCGACCGGTTCCAGCACTATACCTACACGTTCAAGGGCATTCTGTCGCCGATCACGTTCGATCTGGTTGGCGGCGACGCGCGAGTGGACGGACTGCGGATCGAAGTGGTCGAGAGCCCCAAAGTGGAATCGCTCGAATTGCGGTGCGAGTATCCGGCCTATATGGATCGGACGGCGCGGCGGCTGCCGGTCATCGGACCCATGCAAATTCCGCGGCGAACAAGCGTCATGGTCGAGGGACGAGCCAACAAGCGGCTGGCGCGGGTGAGCGTGGTCGCATCATCCGAGGGATATTCCGGAGAGCCGATGCCGATTGAACCCGCCGCCGACGTGGTCGACGGGCGCACGTTCCGCTACGCGCTGGGCCCGTTGAAACAGGACGTGACGCTTTCGTTCACCACGCGCGACACCGACGGAATCGAGAGCCCCGAATCGACGCGGTTGACGCTGGTCGCGGTGGACGACGAGCCGCCCGAGTTGAACGTGACGCTCTCGGGCATCGGCTCGGCCATCACGCCGGCGGCCCGGCTGCCGGTCGTGGGCAAAGCGCGCGACGATTACGGGATCGCCGAGACGTGGTTCGAGTATTCGACAGGCCACGGCAAGACGGGACGTAAAACGATCGCCGCGCCGCGAGACAACGTCACGGAGTTGAAATTGGACGACGCGATGGAGGTCCGCGATCTTGACGTCGCGCCCGGCGCGAAGCTGCTCTTCGGATTGAAGGCGTCCGATCGGTGCGACGCGCGGGCAAAACCGCGGTTGGGCGAGACCCAACGATGGCAGCTCGACGTCGTCACTCCCGAGCGACTCCGCGCGATGCTCCAGGCCCGGGAACAGACGCTCCGATACCGATTCGAGCAAATTGTCCAGGAAGTAAACGAGACGCGGAACGCACTGACGCGGATTTCGTTCGGCGACGACGCGGCGAAGCCGTCGTCGGCCAAGTCGGAAACCAAATCGACGGCTAAAGCGTCCGATCCATCGGCCGACGGCGCGGAGCCTGGAGAACGCAAGGCCGGCGATCGAACGGGCCGCGAACCGGGCGACCAGGCAATCCCCTCGGCGACCGCCTCGCCCGAGGAGGAGCGTCAGCGTCGCGTGGCCGCCACGCGGTTGCGTTGCGAAAGGGCCGTGCAGAACAGCCGTAAGAACGCAAACGAGACGCTGGGCACGGCCGAGGCGTTCGATGACTTGCGGCTCCAGTTGATCAACAACCGAATCGATACGGAAGAACTGAAGATCCGGATGAAATCGGGGGTTGCCGACCCCCTCCGAGTGATCGGCGAGCGTATGTTTCCCGAGTTGGATCGCCGGCTGCTGGCGTTGGGCGACTCACTCGCGGATGAGCGGACGGGGCCCGCGCGTCGGGATGCCGCGAAAGAGCAGGTCGACGCGATTTTGACGGCCATGAACCGGGTGTTGAGCCGTATGATGGAATTAGAGGATTTCAACCAGGCAATCACCCTGTTGCAGGAGATTATCGAGCGGCAGCGGAAGCTGGAGAAGGAAACCCAGCAGCGGCACAAGACGCGGCTACGCGAGTTGCTGGAAGAAAAATGAGCGATTTGGTATGAAAAGGGTTGGGAGACGACGCGGATGACGTGGGTTTCGGCAACAAGACGACCGGCTATCGCAGCCAGACCGCAACATGCTCACGCAAACGCGAGCGTGGCGTCCGTGCTGTTGGCGGCAGTGCTCTGCGCGGCGACGACCACCGGGCTCTTGGCCCAGACGCCTTCGGATCAGCCGGAGAAGAAGGCGTCGCCCGAGAAACGGTTGGCGGACGAGCAACGGAGGATCGCCGAGAAATATCGGCATCTGGAAGAGGTGCTGTTGCGGATGGCCGAGTTGACGGCGTCGACCGATCCGCGGCGCGCGGCCTTGTTGCGCCGCGCGGTGGCCGAGAGCAAGGACCGGATGGTGGGCACGCAGTTCGACCAAATGGCCAAGCTGCTCGCCGACGGCCGGTTGTCGAAGGCGCTGGAGGACCAAAAGGACCTGGACCGCGATCTTCGCTCGCTGTTGGAATTGCTTTTAAGCGAGAATCGAGCGAAGCAGGCCGCATCGGAAAAAGCCCGGGTCCGCGAGTATATCAGGCGAGTGGGCCAGATGATCCGCGCGCAAAAGGGCATCCAGGGCCGCACGGCCGGCGGCGGGGACGCGAAACCGCTGGCGGACGAACAGAAGGCCCTCGCCGAAAAGGCGGGTATATTGGCCAAGGACGTGCGGGCCCACGAACAGAAGGCCCGGGGCGACGCGGGCAAGGGCGAGCCGGGCGAGTCGGAAGAGAAGCAGAAGGACAAGGAAAAGCAAGGCGATACGCCGCGCGGCGACAAACGCTCGAGCGACAAGCCGAAAGAAGACGGCAAGTCGGACGATAAACCGGCCGGCCGACAAGGGCAAGGCGGCCAACAAGGTCAAGGCGAAGGGCAGGGCGGCGAGTCCTCGGAGAGCAAACCAGCGTCCGATCAGCAGCCTCCCGGCGAAGTTCAAAAGCGTCTCGAAGCCGCGCGGAAACGCATGGAGGAAGCACGTAAAAAGCTCGACAAGGCCGAACGCCGCGGGGCCGTCGACGAACAGGAAGAAGCCATTCGCCAGTTGGAACAGGCCAAGGCTGAACTGGAGGAGATCCTTCGCCAGTTGCGCGAGGAGGAAATCGAGCGGATGCTCGCGTTCCTCGAAGCGAGGTTCGAGAAAATGCTCGATATGCAAAGGGCCGTTTATCAGAACACGCAACGATTGGACAAAACACCCCAAGGCCGGCGCGGCCACGAGCATGAAATCGAGGCGGCCCGACTGAGCCAGAAAGAATCGCTCATCGTGCTTGAAGCGGATCGAGCGTTGTTGCTGCTGCGCGAGGACGCCACGTCGGCCGCGTTTCCCGAGGCCGTCTCGCAGATGCGCGACGACATGCAGCAAGTCACGGTCCGACTAGCCAGGGCCGAGGTGGGCAAGGTCACCCAAACGATCGAGGAAGGAATCATCGCGGCCCTGGAGGAAATGGTCGAGGCCCTGCAAAAAGCGATCAAGGACCAGGAAGCTCGTCGCGGGAAACCACAGCCGCCCGGCGAGCCGCAAGATCCGCCGCTGGTCGATCAACTGGCCGAGTTGCGAATGATTCGAGCGCTGCAAATGCGGGTCAACCGTCGAACGGTGCAATACTCGAAACTGATCGAAGGTGAACAGGCCCAAGACGCCGACTTGATCGAGGCCCTCCGGAGACTGGCGGACTACGAGGCTCGCATTCACCGGATTACTCGGGACGTGGAGTCGGGGAAGAGCCAATGAGGCAAGGAATAACACAACTAGCTTTGACCAGGATCCTCGTTTGCGTGGCCGTGGCCGTTATGCTTGCGGCCGTTGCCGCGACGCGGGCCGCCGCGCAGCCGACGGGCACGACACGCGGCACGCCCGGTTGGACTCCGCCGACGGCGCAAGCCGTTCGTGACGCCGCGATCGAATGGATCGACAATCGCGGCGTGGACGCGGCGGTGCGTGAACGGGCCATGCGGATTTGGCAGTCGCTGCCCGAGACGGCTACGGCGACGGACCGCCTGGCTATGCTCGGCACGCCGTTTGCGTTGGCAGATTCGCGAGCGGAACGGCTCGTCCGATTTTGCGCATCGCCGCGCGAGGATACACGCTTGCCGGACGTGGCGTGGCTGACCGAGCCGGACGTGGAGCCGCTCGAATCGGCCAATCTGCGTTTGTTGCTGGGTCGATGGTTGGTTCAGAATTCGCTTTTCGACGAGTCGCTCGCGCAGTTGGGCGATTTGAAACCGGAGCAGGTGGTCGATCCGGCCGCGCTCTTGTTTTGCCAGGCGGTCGTGCATCATCGGTTGTTGAATAAAAAAGAGGGACTCACCGCGATCGACCGGCTGCTGGACGGCGAGTCGCATTGCCCTCGGCGCTACACGGCGTTGGCGCGGCTCATGCGCGAAGACCTCGAAGGAGTGAAAGAGGAAACGTTGGATCACATCGCCCGGCGGATGGAGGATATCGAGCGGCGGCTGGACCTGGGCCGCGCGGGGCCCAAGGTGCGCCAAGTCGAGGACGGCGTGATCGCGTCGCTTGACAAGTTGATTAAGGATCTCGAGGACCAGCAACAGCAGTCGCAGGGCGGGGGCAACAACGTCCAATCGTCACGGCCGGCCGAGCGTAGCCAACTGATGGGCGGCCGCGGCGAAGGTCGGGTCACGGCCAAGCGGCTCGGCGGCAAGACCGGTTGGGGCAACCTGCCGCCGAAACAACGCGAGGAAGTGCTGCAGGAGATCGGCCGACTGTTTCCCTCGCACTATCGCGACGTGATCGAACAGTATTTCCGTAAAATGGCCGCCGAGGAACCGGCCAAGGATTAGCAGGATTTTATTCATGGGCAATTTGATTCTCGCAAGCCTGATTTTGATGACCGCCGCCGACGTGCAAGTGCGGACCGTGGACGGTTCGCGCGTCGAGGGGCGGTTCGTCACAATCAATGCCGATCGCGTGGTGATCGAAACATCCACGGGCAATCGGTCGCTTGGCACAAGCGAGTTGATGAACCTGGAACCCACGATTGCGCCGGCGGCGATCAATGGGTCGCTGCCGGTGGCGATTCTTCTGACGGACGGTTCGACGTTCCGCGCGGAGCGGTTTGTGACAGCCAACGGGCAAGCTGAAACGGCGGCCCCGTCGGGCCCGGCGAAGTGTCCGCTCGGGGCAATTCGCTACGTGCGCCTTGCCGACGCCCAGGGCGCGGCCGCGGCCGAATGGGACCGACTGCTTCGCGAACCGTTCGAATCCGACGTGCTTGTGACCCGACGGGACGAATCGCTCGACTACCATCGCGGCGTCGTGGGCGACGTGTCGGCGACGACCGTCGCTTTCGAAATCGACGGCGAAGTGCTCCAGGTGAAGAGAACGAAGGTTTTTGGATGGATTTACTACCATCCGCCGGGAGACGCCTTGCCCCGGACGGTGGCCACGCTGATCGACTCGCGCGGCTCGCGCTGGAGCGTCCGCGACGTTTCACTCTCGGGCGACGTTTTGAAAGTGACCACGCCGGCGGGCGTCGCGGTGGAATGCCCGATGGCCCAGCTCGCGCGACTCGATTTTTCCGAGGGCAAGATGCTCGATCTGGGCGAGTTGCAGCCGCGTTCGGTGGAGTGGACGCCCTATTGGGGACTCGCCAAGGAGCCGGCGTCGCGCGAGGCGTTCTTCGCGCCGCTTCGCCATCCGTCGGCGGACGGGCCTGCGATGACGCTCGGCGGCAAGATCCACGCTCGCGGCGTCGCCCTGTGCAGCCGAACCGAAGTGGAATACGACTTGCCCGAGGGCTATCGCCGGTTGACGGCCCTGGCGGGAATCGACGACGCCTTCCGGCCCGGCGGCGACGCGCGGCTGGTGATTTCGGCCGACGGGCGGACGTTGCTCGACGTGACGCTCACCGGCACGGAGCCGCCGCGGGCGATTGATCTGGACGTGGCCGGCGCGCGGCGATTGACGATTTTGGTCGATTTCGGCCGGGCGATGGACGTGGGCGATCACGTGAACTTGTGCGAGGCGAGGTTGGTGAAATGATTTTGCGCGGTTGCCTTAGTTTAATTCTTTGTGTCGTCGGGTGCCTGGGCCATTACGCAGCGGCGGCCCAAGAATCCATTGTCGATCCCGCGGTGCTGGAACCCGAGTCTCTCCGCGTCGAAGCGATTGCTCGGGCAAGCCGCGCCGTGCTGGCCGTGTTCTCGGGAACGGGGCAGGGGGGAGGCTCCGGCGTGGTCATTTCGCCCGACGGATTGGCGCTGACCAATTTTCACGTCGCGCAGCCGAGCGGCCATTGGATGAAATGCGGCATGTCCGACGGGCGGCTCTACGACGCCGTGCTCGTGGGACTCGATCCGACGGGCGACGTGGCGCTCATTAAGCTCTTCGGCCGCGACGAGTTTCCGTGCGCGACGCTCGGCGACAGCGATCGGACTCGCGTCGGCGATTGGGTTTTTGCCGCGGGCAATCCGTTTTTGCTCGCCACGGATTTGCGGCCGACTGTTACCTATGGAATAATTTCCGGTACGCACCGCTATCAGTATCCCTCGGCCGGGCTGCTGGAATACGCCGATTGTCTTCAGACGGACGCGGCAATCAACCCGGGCAACTCGGGCGGGCCGCTTTTCGACGCCGAGGGTCGCTTGATTGGCGTGAACGGCCGCTGTTCGTTCGAGAAACGCGGCCGCGTGAGCGTCGACGTGGGCTACGCCATTTCGATCAACCAGATCAAGAATTTTCTCGGCCACCTGGAGAGCGGTCGAGTCGTGGACCACGCCACGCTCGGTTTCCGCGCGGCGTTCGACGCCGACGGGCGGGTCGTCGTCGATGAGATTTTGGAGACGTCCGACGCTTATCGCCGCGGCTTGCGCTACGGCGACGAAATCGTGCGTTTCGCGGGCCGGGCGATCGACAGCCCCAACGCCCTGAAAAACGTGGTCGGCATTTTTCCGAAGGGCTGGCGGCTGCCGATCAGCTATCGCCGCGACGGCAAGCGATACGACACGTTGGTGCGGCTGGCCGGGTTGCATAGCGAAAGCCGGCTATGGGACGCGGTCGCCGAACGACGTCGCCTCGATCCGCACGAAGGGCCGAAACGGCCGGATAAGAATCCCGAAAAGCGTCCCGATCCCGAGAAATTGACCAAACCGAAGCTCGAAGCCAAAACGCCCGTGCCCGAGGTGGTAGCGAAACATTACACGGCGCGGCGTGGATATGCGAACTACTTCTTTAACCGCGAGCACCAAGAACGCCTGTGGCAAGGGTGGATCGCCACGATGGGCGGCCGGCGTGGCGCGTCGGGCCCGTGGAACATTGCCGGAACATTCGGCGCGGGCAAGCCGTTTCGAATTGAATTGGATGAACGAGGCGGACGCATCGAGTTGCCCGACGACCGGATCGGCTGGACGGCTGACGACGATCTGGCGGGCGATCTGGCGCCTCCGCACAGCGGCGGGCTGTTGCCGGCGCTGTACCTTTGGCGGCGGCTGGCGACCACCGGATTGGATCGCTTCGGCGAGGTTCATTACCTGGGCGACGCGCCGTTGCCGGGCCACGATCGGCCGGTCGACGTGCTGGTCGGCACGCACGGCGGGGTGACGTGCCGATTTTACTTCGACCCGGCCGATTGCCGGCTGCTGGCGATGGAAATGTTCCCGGACGACGACGTGGACCCTTGCGAGATTCATTGGAGCGATTTTCGGACGGTGGACGGGCGATTGCTGCCGGGCACGATGGAAGTCCGCTTCGGCGACGAGACGTTTGGACGGTTTTCGATAGACACGATCGACTTTGGATCGGCATCGCAACCCGAGGTGAGTGAATAAAGTGCGTCACTGCTTGCGAATATTTCGACTGCGTTCGGAGGCGACTCTCGGCACTGCTTGCCGGAGAGCGTTGCGCGCATGGAACGTCGCAAGCAGTATAATACGGCACCCGATGGCAACGTTTTCCATGGCAAGCAGTGGCACGCACGTTCCCGGAGTTCCGTTGCTCGTCGCGATGTTTTTTTTGCTTGCAATCACGAACGTCGCGACGACGGCCGGCGCGGCGGCGGACGTCGGGGCTAAAGCGTCGATCGTCTCGACCGACGTTCTCGACAAGTCGCAGTCAAAAATCGTGAAAATTCACGGATCGGGAGGCCTCCGCGGATTGGAAGCGTATCAAAGCGGGATGCTCGTCTCGGGCGAGGGACACGTGCTGACGGTTTTCAGCTACGTGCTCGACACCGATTCGCCGATCGTCGTGCTGCACGACGGGCGACGGTTCGAGGCGATATTGCTGGCGGCCGATCCGCGGCGAGAGATCGCACTGCTGAAAATCGATGCGATGGAACTGCCCTATTTCGACCTGGCCGCGGCGGTCGATCCGCCCGAGGGAACTCGCGTGCTGGCGTTGAGCAACCTGTTCGACATCGCGGCGGGCAACGAGCCGGTGAGCGTGCAACAGGGCGTCATTTCGGTCAAGACGCGGCTCGACGCGCGGCGGGGCACGTTCGACACGCCCTATCACGGACCGGTGTACGTGCTCGACGCGGTGACGAACAACCCCGGCGCGGCCGGCGGGGGGCTCGTCACGCTGGACGGGCGGCTGGTGGGAATGTTGGGCAAGGAACTGCAAAACGCAACCAACCGGACGTGGATCAACTACGCCGTGCCGGCGCCCGAACTGCGCGAACCGGTCGAGCGTATGATCGAGGGACGCTCGCCGGAAAAGGAAAAGTCGCAAACGGCGAAACCAGCCGAGCCGCTGACGTTGGCCGACCTGGGACTAACGATGGTGCCCGAGGTGCTGCCGCGCACTCCGCCGTACGTCGACGCGGTGCATCCTGATTCGCCCGCCGCGCGAGCCGGAATCCGGCCGGACGACTTGATTACTCTGGTGGACGGACAATTGATTCAGTCTTGTCGTGTTATGCACGATCAACTTGGAAAGATCGAACGAAATACGGCGGTTCGCGTGACGGTCACTCGCGGGGGGAAACTGGTGGAATTCACTCTTGAGGCGGCGAAGCCATGAGTCGATTCGTGGACTATATCACGCAACGCAATCCGAGCCGCGAGCGTGAGGGAGCGGTTGCGCCAGATTTAGGTCCGCACTTCCACCGCTCCCTCACGGTCGCGGCTCGGTTTGTGATTGCGTTGGTTTATACAACGGCGCTCCTCGCGTATGTCGACAATGGTTTTGCCGACGACGATCTTTCCCTGCGCGAGCAAAAAGCGTTTCAAGCGGCGATTGCCCGGGTCGCGCCGTCGGTCGTGCGGATCGAGACGGTCGGCGGACGCGATCGGGTGGGCGATCTCAAGCTGGAGGACGGGGCGACGACGGGCCTGGTAGTGGGGCAAGAGGGATGGATCGTTTCCAGCGCGTTCCATTTTCTTCGCCGGCCGGATTCGATTCTCGTGCGAATGCCCGACGGCACGCGAAAACCCGCCAAGTTGGCGGCCACCGACCACGGCCGGATGATCGTGCTTCTGTCGGTCGAGGCCGACGGGCCGACGGCGGTTCCCGAGACGGTCCCGCGCGGCGAGATTCGCGTGGGCCAGTGGGCGATCGCCCTGGGCCGCACGTTCGAGAGCGACCGGCCGAACGTGTCGGTGGGGATCGTCAGCGCCGTTTCGCGGATCGGCGGCCGCGCGGTGCAGACGGACGCGGCCGCCTCGCCAAACAATTACGGCGGGCCGCTGGTCGATATTCGCGGGCGCGTGATCGGGGTGCTCACGCCGCTTTCGCCCACGCCGGGTGAAAAAGTTGGACGGGTCGAATGGTACGATTCGGGCATCGGTTTCGCCGTGCCGTTGGAGGATATTCTGAAGATCCTGCCGCGACTGCGACAGAGCGAGGATTTATACGCCGGCTTGTTGGGCGTCGGCTTCGCGGGGCGC